>SXGR01540820.1_pt1 | contig 15748 bp, 15 predicted proteins | sample 3174711 | NCBI WGS metagenome assembly SXGR01 (sample SAMN11356860, study PRJNA531348) | freshwater metagenome | isolation source: freshwater sample F1-60 | place: China: Fuxian Lake, Yuxi | collected 2017-12-25
AAAACCTCGAGGGCTACGACCAGGAGACCGGCCGCGCGGGCCGCGACGGCCAGGCCGCCGACGCCTGGATGTGCTACGGCCTGCAGGACGTGGTGAACCAGCGCCGCATGATTGACGAGAGCCCCGCTGGCGAAGAATTCAAGCAGGGCCTGCGCGGCAAGCTCGATGCCCTGCTGGGCCTGGCGGAGGCCACCGACTGCCGGCGCGTGCGCCTGCTGGCCTATTTTGGCGAGGCCAGCCAACCCTGTGGCAACTGTGACAACTGTCTGCAACCGCCCGACGTGTGGGACGGCACCGACGCCGCGCGCAAGCTGCTCAGCACCGTGTACCGGGTGCAGCAGATGGGCGGCATCAGCTACGGCGCCGGCCACATCATGGACATTCTGCGCGGCAAAAGCACCGAGAAGGTGACCCAGCGCGGCCACGAGCGCCTGAGCACCTTTGGCATTGGCGCCGAGCTGACCGAGGTGCAGCTGCGCGGTGTGCTGCGTCAGCTGATCGCCATTGGCGCGGTGGCGGTGGACGCCGAGGCCTTCAACACCCTGCAACTGACCGACGCCTCACGCGCCGTGCTCAAGGGCGAGGTGGCGGTACGGCTGCGCCAGTCGGTGTCGTCGCCGGGCCAGCGCAAGAGCAAGCGAGGCGCCGCTGCGGCGCCGCTGCCGGCGACCCTGGACGCCGACGGCCAAAGCCGCTACCTGGCACTCAAGGCCTGGCGCGCCGAGGTGGCGCGGGAACACAACCTGCCGGCCTACGTCATCTTCCACGACGCTACGCTGCTTGCCATTGCCGAGCTTGCACCGCATTCTCTTGACGAGTTGCAAGGCGTCAGCGGTATTGGGGCCAAAAAGCTGGAGGCCTATGGCCAGGAAGTGTTGCGGGTGGTGGTGAATGCGTGAGACGAGGTTCCCGGTGGCTGGATCGGCTAGCCTGGTCTGGGCTGTTTGGCATTCATGCGCTGAATAATGTTTCGCCACAGCAGCTGTTTGGCTGTTTGGCTGGAGCGGGCCCAGCCTGAAACCTCGCCGAGCGTCCTGAAGCAGCCTTCGCATAAACCGTCTCGCGCACTGATCCGGCACACCGAAATACAAGGCGAAGGCACATCGGCTCCGTCCTGCGATGCCACTTCAGCGCGAGTTGCCAGCAAGGCTCGCTCGCATTGGCTCCGTGCAGTTGATTCGTCCACGAAATCCTTCCAAGACACCGTCAAGTCGGCCTGGCAGATGCTGTTCCAGCCAGTGCCGCACTCGTCCGGCCCTTGGTGTTCTTGGGTGTGGCCCCGGACCTCGCGCCCACCGGTGCGGTGTCGGTAGCAACATCTTTACTGGATCGGGATCCTAGCTCGAGCAACTGGTCATAGAGTTCCTGGGCGCCCGGCGACAAGGTCCTCCCCCGCCGGCGTATAAGTCCGACGGTGCGGGAAATCACGGGCTCGACCAGTGGAATACTGACCAGCGTCGGGTGACCCTGTGGCGGCATCGCCAATCGGGGTACCGCAGCCACACCCATCCCAGCCTCGACCAGGCTGACCAGGGTGGACACATGTTGTGCTTCACAGTACCAGCGCGGTCGCGTTGGGTTGTCGGCGAGCGCAAGATCCAGCAGAAATCGATTGCCGCTGTCCTTGGTGACCGACATGTATTCGAACGTCGTCAAATCCGACCAAGTGACCTCCTTCTTGTTTGCCAGAGGATGGTCAAAACGGCATGCCACCACAAAGGGCTCTTTCAGGAAGGGTTCAAATTCGAGGTCAGGCTCTTGCGTTCCAATGTAATTCAGCCCGAAATCGGCCTCGTTGCGCAGTACTGTGGTCAGCACTTCATTGGCGCCCTGGTCAATAATTCGAAGCATGATTCGCGGGAAACGCAGGTGGTAGGCCTTGATGATGTCTGGCAGAAAATAGCGGACTGCCGACGGGATGCAAGCGATGGTGACCTCTCCACTAGCGTGGGTGGCCAGGTTGCGGATACCCAGCAATGACTGCTCTAGGTTGTTCAAAACGTCCTGGGCACGATGGGAAAACTCGCGGCCCACCGTCGTCATGTCGACCTTGCGTGTGGTTCGGTTGAAGAGGCGCACACCCAGCGCAGATTCAAGCTTCTCGATGCGTCTGGATAAAGCTGGCTGAGACAGGTGCAGTTCAACTGCCGCCGCACGAAAACTGCCATGTTTTGCGACCGCGATAAAGGCCCGCAAATCCGGCAGATCAAAATTCATGTGTCAAACGCATCAATGATGGAAAAAAATTGCATTTTACATAGGCATTGAACTCTGCCAATATGAAGTCCGTGACAGTTTTGAAGCCCCCCTCTTGCGCAACCCGACCCCTGGAGAATGTTTAAGTGAGTCGCATCGTTCATCTGTCTTTGAAAGTCGAAGACATCAAGAAATCTGGTGATTTTTACCAGACCATGTTCAACTTTCAGGACGCGGTCACAAAAAAGACCCGCGACCACACATCTCGGCACATGACCGATGGCGAAATGGACTTCACCTTGATCAGTTACGACAAGGATGCAAATTCAATGGAGTCGACGGCGTCGGGTCGCGGACCGTGCATTCACCATTTCGGCATCGAAGTCGAGGATCTGGCCATCGCCACGGAAGAGATCAAGGCCAATGGTTGCGTTGTGATCAGCGACCCAGGGGTCATTCCGGTTAAATTCATTGCGCCCGGCGGCACCATGGCCGAATTGGTTGAAATCGGCCGCTACAACGTTGACGCTGGCGGACACAAAATCAACCGCATCACGCACATCTCGCTCAAGGTCGAGGACATCAAGGCGGTTGGTGATTTTTATATCAAGCTGTTTGGCTTTCGTGACACTGAGACCAAGAAAACGCGCGACCACACGTCGCGGCATATGACCGACGGCGAGATCGACTTCACGTTGATCAAGTACGACGCGGGCACGACATCGGCAGAGTCCACTGCGTCTGGTGATGGCCCCTGCATTCACCACTTTGCGGTCGAAGTTGAGGATCTTGAGCAATCCACCACAAGGATCAAGAGCCTGGGCTGTCAGCTCATCAGTGACCCAGGCGTGATCCCGGTCAAATTCCGTGACCCTGGCGGTACGATCGCTGAGCTGGTGGAAATTGGCCGATACGCGCAACTTGGGCGTTGATCTAAATGAGCAAAGGGGCCAAGTTTTGAGTTCATTCACCCGAAAAAGCGATTTTTGGGCCGGCCTGGCCCTTGCAGCGTTGGGCACTTACATCGTCAGCAAAGCGGCGGGATGGTCTTACATGGCCGAAGACGGACCTGGTGCCGGCTTCTTTCCGCTCTGGTACGGCGGCGCCATGGTGGTGATTTCGCTCCTGCTCGTTTTAGGTACCGTGCTCAAGCATGACACGGCGGCAAAGGTCAAGCAACTTCAATGGGCCGAGATGCGGCGGGCGATGACCTGCTGGCTTGCCCTGGCGGTCTGTGTGGCATCCCTGAAATATGTCGGCTTTGTCGTCGCGTTTAGTTTGCTGACGTGGTTCATCATTGCCGTGATGTTTCGACGGCCGAAGGTGCTGGCACTGTGCTTTGCCATCGGTGGGGCAGTTGGCTTTTACGCGATTTTCAGCTGGGGTCTGGATCTCCAATTGCCGGCCGGCGTGTGGTTGAACAAATAAACAGCTGGCTGCAACGATGGATGTTTTGAACGGTTTGATGCAAGGTTTTTCGGTGGCGCTGACACCGATGAACTTGGCTTTGTGTTTGGCGGGCTGCTTTTTGGGAACGGTGGTCGGGGTCCTGCCTGGCCTTGGCCCCCCGGCCACGATCGCGATGCTGCTGCCGCTGACCTTCAAGATGGAGCCCACCGGGGCGATGATCATGCTCGCTGGCATCTACTACGGTGCCAAATACGGTGGCTCGACCACCTCGATCTTGCTCAACGTGCCGGGGGAATCCGCCTCCGTGGTCACCTGCCTTGACGGCTACCAAATGGCGCGAAAGGGACGGGCCGGTGCCGCGCTGGGCATGGGCGCCATCGCCTCTTTCATTGCAGGTACCTTTGGCGTGGTTGCTCTGATGGTGATTGCCCCGCCATTGGCGAAATTGACACTGGCCTTCAGTTCGCCAGAGTACTTTGCCCTCATGGTTCTGGGGTTGGCCATGGTGGTGTTGCTCGCTGGGGACTCACTGACGAAGGCACTGTTGTCCATGATGGTCGGCCTGTGGATTGCCAGTATGGGAACCGATCTTTTCACCGCAACATCCCGGTTCACGTTTGGTCAGATCGAGTTGTTGGGCGGTATTGATTTCGTGATTGTCGCCATTGGAATTTTTGCCATTGGCGAGGTGATGGCCAACATGGAGCCAGAAAAGCCGCTGGACATGCTCCCGGTCCCTAAAGGCCTGAAAAACTTGATGCCCACCTGGCAGGACATGAAGGACTGCCGCTTCGCCTTTTTGAACGGCTCGGTGCTCGGCTTTTTGGTCGGGATTTTGCCCGGTGCGGGCTCTACCATTTCGTCTTTTATGTGCTACGGCATTGAGAAGGCGGTATCCAAACACCCCGAAAAATTTGGCACTGGCGTGATCGAAGGCGTGGCTGCCCCGGAGGGGGCCAACAACGCTGAAACCGCCGGCGCCTTGGTGCCACTGCTGACACTGGGCATTCCTGGAAGCGGCACCACAGCCATATTGCTGGCGGCGCTGGTGCTGTGGGGTTTCAAACCCGGTCCACTGTTCATTGAGGAAAGCCCCGCCCTGTTCTGGGGTCTCGTTGCCAGCATGTACATCGGTAATTTCGTGTTGCTGATCCTGAACCTGCCCTTGGTTGCCTTGTTTGCACAGCTACTTCGGATGCCGGGCTATCTGATGTACCCTTTGGTATTGGGCGTCTCCATTGTGGGTGTTTACACCGCCAATTCCAGCCTGTTCCATTTGGGGCTGCTGGTGGGCTTTGGATTGCTCGGCTACGCGATGCGCAAGCTCGAGTTCCCGACAGCGCCCCTGATTCTTGGGCTGGTGCTGGGGGACTCAATGGAAAAAGCGCTTCGGCAGTCCCTCATGATGTCGCAGGGTGATCTGTCCATCCTGTTCAGGCCGATTCCGGCGGGCCTGTTGTTGGTCGCTGCATTTCTGTTGATCGTGCCGCTGGTCAAAAAATTCAATTCGGTGCGGGTCCAGGTGATTGATCAGGATACCTGACCTGTTTGTTCTCAATAAAATCACAGGAGAAGCAAGATGATTGTTCGTAAGTTGATGTGTGCATTCAGTATGGTGGCCTTGGCCAGCGTTGGTGGCCTGACGCACGCGCAATGGAAGCCGACCAAAACCGTGGATGTCATCGTCCACACCGGGCCGGGCGGTGGCAATGACCTGCTGGCCCGCGCGGTGGCCCAAATGCTGGAAAAAGAAAAACTGTTGCCGGTACGCATGCAGGTCTTAAACAAGACCGGTGGCAATGGTGCTGTGGCGGCTGCTGCCGTGGCGGAGCGCAAAGGCGATCCGCACACCCTCGGCTTCATCACCAGCGTGTGGATCGCCAATCCACTCACCACCAGTGAGGCGGCCGTCACGTTGCGAGACCTGACACCGGTTGCACGCCTGTTGCTGGAGCCAGCAGTGTTTGCCGTACGGGCCGACTCCCCGTTCAAGACATTGAAGGACTTTATCGACGCCGCCAAAGCCAAGCCAGGGGAACTCAAGCAATCGGGCGGCTCGGTGACTTCGCGCGACAACATCATTCGCCAAACACTTCAGCAGCACACCGGCACCAAATGGGCATTCGTGTCTTTCCAAGGTGGTGGAGAACGGCTCGCCGCTTTGCTCGGAGGTCATGTTGACATGATGGTGATCGAGCCTCAGGAGGCTGGTGAACAGGTTCGCGCGGGCAAGTTGCGGGCGCTGGCGCAAATCGCCGAAACCCCGCTGCCGGGCTATCCGAATGTGCCCACCCTGAAGCAGGCGGGCTTTGATGTGGTGGCGACGCCCCAGATCCGGGCGGTGATGGCGCTCCCCGGTATCCCGAAGGAAGCGCTTTTGTACTGGGAGGATCTGTTCGCCAAACTGTGGCAGACGCCATCCTGGAAAAAGTATGTGGCGGACAACCAACTCGAAGACAGCTACGCCAACGGTGCTCAATTGGGCAAGGCGATTGATCAAATTGAAAAAGACATGCGCGTGCAATTTCAGCAGGCTGGCATGAAGCTGGCACGTTAGCCACTGTCCGGATTGATGGCTGAGCGGGCGCTTAGCTTTACTCGGGGCATGGCTTGGTCAGTATCAATATTTTCAGCGCCGGGGCAGCGCAGTCGGTGGTGACCGGGCTTGCGCCTGATTTTCAGGCAAACCACGGCTGTGTGATTCACACCACCTACGGCGGTGTGCAGACTCTGAAGGCACGCCTCTTGGCTGGCGAACACGCGGATGTGATCGTGCTGACCGACGCGCTCATTGACGAGCTTGAAGTCGCTGCACTGATCTTGACTGGGTCACGCCAAAACCTGGGTTCGGTGGGCACCGGCATTGCGGTCCGCGCGGGCACCGCCTGTCCGGATGTCAGCAGCCTGACGGCCCTGCGTGCGACCTTGCTCCGCTGTTCCCGGATCATTTGCCCTGACCCGGCAGCCACCACGGCTGGTGGGGTGTTGATGGCAGTGCTGAGGCGGTTGGACATCGATGCGCACCTGCGTTCGCGGCTGGACTTTCACCCCAGTGGACACCATGCCATGGCCCAACTGGCAGCTGGTGCCCGCGAAGGCGAAATAGGTGTGGTGCAAATGACGGAAATCATGGCCAATGCCAGTGTGGCACTGGCTGGCCCATTGCCCCAGGCTGTGCAGCACCTCGCTGTGTACGCGGTCGGTCAGGCCAAGCAATCGACCAGTCCGGCACTCGCGCGAGCATTCATCCATCAATTGATCGGTCAGCGTGCCATCCTGCAGGCTGCCGGATTTTCTCAAGGCCAGACTTTGGCACCCCAAACAACCGTTCAAGAGTAATTACATGGCCATCAACACCATTGTCAAGGCAGACCACCATGCTCCGGCGGTCACTGAAATCCTGGCGCATTTTGCGGCTACCCACCCCTCCAGAGGCTGGAGCGATGCGGTCGAGTGCGAAGCCCATCGCACATTTGCCAACTGGGTTGGCTGTGCGATAGGCCCTTCAGGCCACGAGACCATGCAGGCCGCTTTGGCCGCTGTCCTGGAGCTCGCACCATCAGCCCAGGCCTCGGTTTTGGGGCGTCGCGACAAGGTGGACATGGCCAGTGCTGCCCTGCTCAACGGTATCAGCTCACACACTTTCGACTTTGACGACACGCATCTCAAGACCATCATTCACCCGGCCGGCCCGGTGGCACCCGCGCTATTGGCGCTGGGCGAACACTTGAAAGTCTCTGGGCGCGACTTGATCGACGCATTGGTCATCGGCATCGAGGTGTCCTGCCGTGTTGGCAATGCCATCTACCCTGACCATTACGACCGGGGCTGGCACATCACTGGCTCGACCGGGATGCTGGGCAGCGCTGCCGCTTGCGCGCGCCTGCTCAAGCTTGACCCAGCGCGCACCCAAATGGCCATTGGCATTGCCGCATCCCAACCGACGGGACTGCGTGAGCAGTTTGGCACCATGACCAAACCCTTTCACCCCGGAGGCGCCGCCCGGGTGGGCTTGATGGCGGCGCTGATGGCCAAGCATGGCTACACCGCATCCAAGCGCGCCCTGGAGGCGCCCCGCGGTTTGATGCAGGTTTTTTCTACCAAGACCGACTGGTCGCAAGTCACCGACCAATTGGGTGAAAGCTGGGAAATTGCGCTCAACACCTACAAACCGTTTGCTTGCGGCATTGTTATCCACCCCAGCATTGATGGCTGCGTGCAATTGCGTGAGCTGCACCAACTGGTGCCCGAGGACATCAGCAAAGTCACGGTCAGGGTGCACTCCCTGGTGCTGGAGCTGACCGGCAAGAAAACGCCGCTGAATGGCCTGGAGAGTAAGTTCAGTGTCTACCACTCCTGCGCCGTCGGCCTTATTTTCGGTCGAGCTGGAGAGCATGAATACACGGACGCGGTCGTCAATTCCCCGTCTGTCCTGGCTTTGAGGGCCAAGGTAGAGGCCATTGTGGACGACAGCATCAGCGAAGCCGCTGCCGATGTGAGGGTGCAGACCCATGATGGTCGTAATTTGCACGTCCTCATTGCACACGCCATTGGCAGCACCCAGCGCCCCATGAGCGACGCTCAGCTCAAGGCGAAGTTTATCGACCAGAGTGAGCCTGTGCTTGGCCGGGCCAAGTCGGACGCCAGTTGGGATCTGGCCTGTGCCATCGCTGCGCAGCCAGATCTGAGTGCATTGATTGCAGCAGCGACGCCGACCGTATGAAGCATACGCATCAGCAAGGTCCAGGCCGGTTCAATTCGGCGCCGGAGAGAAGGGATTCAGTGTGAGCAGTGCACAAAGCAGCGTCCTTACACCAACGGTGTCAGAGCGCCTAGCCGGTGTGATCGTGGCCAGTGACCCTGGCATCGATCCGGCTGCCAGGTCAGTGGCTGACCGAATGCTGTTGGACATTACCGGTATCTGCATCGCAGCACGCGCACAGACCTATGTCCAGGCGGCCATGGACGCCATGGACGGTGACGGCCCTTGCACGGTGATAGGCGCTTCCCGCAAGCTGAGCACTGAAGGTGCGGCCTTCGTCAATGGCATTGCCGCCCATGGCGAGGATTTTGATGACACTTACGAGGGTGGGCCAGTGCATGCTGGCGTGGTCATCGTTCCCGCATTGCTGGCGACCGCACAGCGCCATAACCTGAGCGGAGCCGACCTGCTGCGCGGTATGGCTATCGGTGCTGAGCTGATGTGCCGCCTCTGCAAGGTGGCGCCCATGCGGGTGCATAAGGCTGGATTTCATCCCACCGCGATTTTTGGTGTGATGGGTGCCGTCGCTGGCATTGGTGCCGCCTTGCGCTTGTCAGAGCGGCAATTGGTTCATGCATTCGGGATCGCCGGCAGCATGGCGGGAGGGATCATCGAGTATCTGGCTGATGGCTCCTGGACCAAGCGCATGCACCCGGGTTGGGCGGCGCAGTCGGGTTACCGGGCCGTACGCCTGGCACTGGCCGGCTTTGAGGGCCCCCGGACAGTCTTTGAGGGTAGCCATGGCTTGTTCCATGGCTTCGCCAACACCCTGCAGGGCGATTTCCCCGCCATGCTTGATGGCTTCGGGAGCAACTGGCTCTGGACCACGATTGCATTCAAGCCTTACGCCTGCGGCACCATGTCGCACCCCTACATTGACTGCGGCCGCGCCTTTCGCGAGCGCGGGCTGGACCCCGAGTCGATCAAGAGCATTGAATGCGAAACCGCAGAGGGGATTGTTCATCGGCTGTGGGAGCCCCTGGCCCTGAAGCAGTCTCCGCCCAATGGCTACGCCGCCAAGTTCAGCACACCCTATGCGATTGCCTCAGCCATTTTGCGCGGCGATGCGGGGCTGGCCGATTACGATGAGGCTGTTGTCCATGACCCTACCCTGACCCGTTTGGCGGCCAAAATCTCCTACATGGTCGATCCGGCCAGCCCCTACCCGAACCAGTTCACAGGGCATCTGTGTGTCACCATGAACAATGGTGACTGCCATGAGCATCGACAAGCATTTTTCCAAGGGGGCGCCGACCACCCACTCAGCGATGCCGAACTCAGGCGCAAGTATGCTGCCAATTGCAGTTACGGTGGCCTGACGGTCGCTGAGTCTGAGCGCACGGCCACCATCCTGTCCCATTTGCTGGATGTCAGCGTGGTTGATCTTTCGGACTTGCCCGCCTAATCGGGGCACTGACCTGCTATGACCAAACTGCTCAGTTCGCCCGTGGTGGCCCTGGTGACCGGTTCAGGGCGCAACATCGGACGCGAAATAGCGCTGACCTTGGCGTCATCCGGGGTAGCGGTCGCCGTCAATGTGCGCAGCTCGGTTTCTGAGGGCCAGCGCGTGGTCGATGAGATCGTGGCGCAAGGCGGCCAAGCCTTGTTGTGCGTGGCCGATGTGACCGACCACGTCGCCGTCACGCGCATGATGGATCAAATCTCGCAGCGCTGGGGCCGCCTTGACGTCTTGGTCAACAACGCCGCGGTGCGCCATGAAGCCGCTTTAGGCGATGTGTCGCCACAAGACTGGCGCGCCACCCTGGCGGTAATCCTGGATGGTGCCTTTTTCTGTTCTCAGGCGGCGCTGCCCTTGCTGCGCCAGTCACCTTGCGGGGCCATTGTCAATGTCGGCGGCATGACGGCCCGTACTGGCGCTGCCAACAGGGTGCATGTGGTCACCGCGAAGGCCGGGTTGGAGGGCATGACAAGGGCGCTGGCGCACGACCTGTCGCCGCAGGGAATCACGGTCAATTGCATTTCGCCGGGGATGATAAACACCGTGCGCGACGGCAGTAGCGCCAGCGCAGTGCCCAAACACCATGCCAGGCATACCCCCTTGCTGGGCCGGCGTGGCACCACGGCAGAGGTGGCGGCTTCAGTGGTTTGGCTGGCGGGGCCAGCGGCCCGTTTCATCACCGGACAGACGATTCACGTCAATGGGGGCGCCTACCTTGGTGGTTAGCCCGGCGTGATACCCATTGGCATACAGCTGCCCGTGCTCTGGCGCGGGATGTTGACCCTGGCTGCAGCCACAGCCGGCGGTTATGCCGCCGTGCTGGCGAGCGTGCCCCTGCCCTGGGTCCTGGGCGCCATGCTGGGTACCGCGGTGGTCATTCTCCCTGGGCTTGGCGCACGGCAAGCACTGCCACTGCGGAGGCTTGCCCAGGTGGCCATCGGCACAGCACTTGGCCTGAGCTTTACAGAGGACGTGGTGCAGCAGTTGATATCGCTTGGGCATTGGATTCTGTTGGCTTGCACTTTGTCCATCGGAATGAGCGCAGTGTTCTCCCGGGCGATTCAGCGCATGGCGCAGATGGATGGACCGACCGCCATTTACGCGGTGGCCACGGGTGCTTCATCCGAGATGGCGCTGCAGGCCCAGCAGGCTGGGGCCAACGGGGCTCAGGTAGCCGCAGCCCATGCGGTGCGCATCATTTTGGTGGTCAGCCTGGCCTCCGTGGTGGCCCAGTTGAGCGTCGCCAATGTTGGCCCAACCTATTTTTCTTCAGGTGCGCCCATCCTGAGTTGGCCGCTGGGTGTGCTGTTCCTGATGCTGGCGCCGGTGTGCGGCTGGCTGGCCCATCGGGTGCGATTTCCCAATGGCTGGCTGCTCGGGCCGGTGATCCTGGCTGCTGCCTTTGCCGTCACCGGCACCGTCGGCCGGGTACACCCGACCGTGCTGGTGCTGGCGCAAATACTGATCGGCTGGGGCTTGGGGCAGCACATGACACGCAAATTCTTCATCAAGTCACCCCGTATGCTGGCGGCTGCCGCCCTGGTGACCGTTGCCATGCTGGCGCTGTGCGTGCTGGTGGCCTGGGGTGCCAGCCAGGCCAGCGCGACGTCACTGCTGACCACCTTTCTGTCACTGGCACCGGGCGGCACGGCAGAGACGGCGCTGATTGCCAAAAACTACGGCATCAGCGCACCCATCGTCACGGCGTTTCATGTGTTTCGGGTGATCGCCACCGTGCTGCTGATTCGGCACCTGGCCGCTGCACTGCTGCGCGGCGGTTGGCTCACCGCCCGAGCACCGGGAACAGCTTGATCAACCCGTCTGACATCACCTCCACCGCCAGTGCCGCCAGGATCAGGCCCATCAGCCGGGTCATCACGTTGATGCCGGTCTTGCCTAGAAAACGGGCAATCGGCTCGGCCAGCGCAAAGCACAGGGCGGTGGCCAGGGCGATCACCACGCCGTAGCCCACCAGCGCGCCGGTCTGCCAAAAGGTCTTGGCCTTTTCGGCGTAAATCACCACGGTGGACATGGTGGCCGGGCCGGTCAGCAGTGGGATGGTCAGCGGCACCACCGCAATGCTGGCGCGGGTGGCGGCGTCGTGCATTTCTTCGGCGTTGGATTTGGCCTCGGCCGGCTGCGCGTTGAGCATGGCCAGTGCCGAGGTCAGCAGCAGCATGCCGCCGCCCACCTGAAAACTCGCCAGAGAAATACCGAAAAACGCCAGGATGTGCAAGCCCATCAGCGCACTCACCGCTATCACCACAAAGGCACTGAACGAGGCAATCAGGATGGTTCGCTTGCGCTGCGCCGAGGTGAAATCAAGCGTGTAGTGGATGAAAAACGGCACGATCGCCAGCGGGTTGACGATGGCCAGCAGCGTGACCAGGGGTTTGAAATCCATGGTGCCGGTCCTAGCGGCCGCCGGCCACGTCGATCAGGGCGCCGGCGGTGTAGCTGGCATCTTCTGACAGCAGCCAGACGATGACTTGTGCCACCTCCATCGCACTGCCGGCACGCTGCATGGGCACGATGGGTGCTAATTGCCGCGCCCGGTCGGGTTGCCCGCCCGAGGCGTGGATATCCGTCGCGATGATGCCGGGCCGCACCGCATTGACCCGAATGCCCTCGGCCGCCACCTCGCGCGCCAGCCCCAGGGTGAAGGTGTCAATGGCGCCTTTGCTGGCGGCATAGTCCACATACTGGCCCGGCCCGCCCAGCCGCGCCGCCGCGCTCGACAGGTTGACGATGCTGCCGCCGGCACCGCCGTGGCGCGTGCTCATACGCCGGATCGCCTCGCGCGCGCAGACAAAGCTGCCCAGCACATTGATGTCAAACATCCGCTTGAGCCGCGCCACGCTCATCTCGTCCACCCGCGCAGCCATGTCCACCACACCCGCGTTGTTGACCAAGGCGGTGAGCGGCCCCAGCCGCGCGTCGATACGCGCAAACATGGCCAGCACTTGCGCCTCATCGGCTACATCGGCCTGCACCGCCATCGCCGTGCCGCCGCCGGCGCGGATTTGCCGCACCACCTCGTCTGCTGCCAGAGAGTTGGCGCTGTAATTGACAGCCACAGCAAAGCCGCGCTGCGCCGCCAGCAAGGCAGTGGCTGCGCCAATGCCGCGGGAGGCGCCGGTGATGAGAAGGGTGGGGGTCATGTTTGGCCTTTGAGTGTGGTGCCAGTGAGATGGCAAGCCAGAAGTTAATCGATCTGGGCAGACCCCGTAAAAGTTTTCGGATTGACCGCCGTTGGTCAGCGCGGGATACTTAGGAAAGGCTTTGTGACAAAGCTGCGGAAGGACATACCTTACCGATGCCTTAGCCACCAACCCAGAACGACATGAAACAGAAAGTCAACCAGAGCGGTTTCACCCTTGCGGAAATTGCGATCGTACTGGCGATCATAGGCATTGCCATGACCATGGGTCTGAAAATGCTGACGGCAACGCTGGAAAACACGGCCATCAGCGAGACTCAAACCAAACAGGAACGCATCAAGTTGGCGTTGGTTAGCTTTCTGCGCAGCAATGGGCGATTGCCTTGTCCAGATACCGCGACGCCAGCAACCGGAATTGAGGTGACTCCATGTATTGCCTCAGTTGCTTTGGGCTACGGCGTACCTCCGTGGCTGACATTGCAACTTTCGCGCGACGCCGCTCTTGACGGCTGGGGCAACTTCTTCAGCTACCGGGTCGCGAACACCCAACCCGTTGCAGTGCTAAGAAATTGGACTTCAAGGACGCCAATTGGCACGGCGTTCGATATCAATGAGTTGACGACCTCGAACGCTGCACTGATTATTCAGGAGCGCGTTGCGCCCGCCGCGGCATTGACTCAAATTACGGATCGAGCCGTTTTCGTGATCCTGTCGCACGGAAAAAATGGCTTGGGGGCTTTGACCACTCGAGGTGCTGCCCGTGTCCCTCGGCCGACTGTCGCCGTCGCACTCGATGAAAATACCAACGGCACGGTTGGTGCGCGCACGTTTGTCCGACGAGCCTTCAACGAGAGGCCTCAAGACGCCGTACCGCCCGTCCCTCCTCCTGTAAATCCCGGTGGCCCTTTCGACGACTTGGTGGCATATATGACGGGACAGGAATTGTTGCGGTCACTTACTACTGAGAAAACGCTTTTTGGTTGCGAACATTACTGCGCTACGGGCGCTCCAGCATGTGCCGCAACAAATATCCCGGTAGGTGCTGCGACTGCGACCTGCCCCTAGGAGATGTGATGCCTAATTTTCAGTTGAGATCCACTTTGCAGTTAGGCGTCGCCGTCAGACAAAGCGGCTTCACCCTGGTCGAGATGGGCATGGTGCTGGCCATCATCGGCTTCATTCTGACCGGCATTCTTGGTGGGCAAAGCTTGATTCGCAGCGCCAGAGTGAATGATGTGGTGGCGATCGTGGAGGACCTGCGCACAGCCAGCACGCTGTTCAAACAACGTTTCAATTACCTGCCGGGCGACTTTCCGGCGGCGGCGGGCGACATACCTGGTGTTCTGATGACAGGTAACGGTAATGGGCAGATCGGCGGCGCTGGCAATGTGACTGATGGCACGGGCATAGCGGTTGCTGGTACGGAAGTGGCGTGGGCACCTCTGCACCTTTTTAACGCCGGTTTGATCGGCAAGGTCGATAGCGGCCAGCCATTGCGCATGATTTCGACCAGCTACGGTGGCGTGCACTTGGTCTCTAGTGTGATAGCTGGTGCACTGGTGCCCGCCAACGCGCCAGCGCCAGGCTTTGTAGCAGCCAACCCAACCGCACGGAATGCGATCGTGTTTTACAACCTGCTTTGCGACGTGGCCAGGGAGGTTGATTTGAAAATTGACGATGGAAATGGCTTAACGGGCCGCGCTGTGGGCAATTTCACGGCAGCGGGGGCGTGCCCGGCGAATGACATCATCGATTGGTATGCGGTCGCGCTTTAGGCGCCAAAGCCTGTCAAATCAACCAACTTTTGCATTGCCATGCCCCAAACCCTCACCCTCACCGCCCCTGACCACCACACCTTCCCGGTCTACCAGGCCAAGCCGGTGGGCACGCCCAAAGACGCGGTGGTGGTGTTGCAGGAGATTTTTGGCGTCAACGCCCACATCCGCGCGGTGGCCGACGGCTATGCCGCGGCGGGCTATGTGGCGCTGGCGCCGGCCACGTTTCACCGGATCAAGCCGGGGGTGGCGCTGGGCTACGAGGCGGCCGACATGCAGGCGGGCATGGCCCTGAAAGCGGCGGTGGAGGCGCTGCCGGCGCCTGGCGTGCTGCAGGACATTCAGGCCACCATCGACCACGCGGCGCAGTATGGCCGGGTGGCGGTGGTGGGCTACTGCTGGGGCGGCTTGCTGACCTGGCGCGCCGCCTGTTTGCTCCAGGGCCTGAGCGCGGCCGTGCCCTACTATGGCGGCGGCGTCACCAGCCCGGTCGAGGTGGCGCGCACGCCTGGCTGCCCGGTGCTGGCCCATTTTGGTGCTAAGGACCACTGGATTTCGCTGGACAGCGTCGAGGCCTTCAAGCAGGCCCAGCCCGGCGCCGAGGTGCATGTGTACGCCGCCGACCACGGTTTCAACTGCGACCACAGGGGCTCGTTTGACGCGGTGGCGGCGCAACTGGCCTACCAGCGCACGCTGGCGTTTTTGGCCAAGCATCTGGGCTGAAGCCCTGGCCCCGGTTGGCGGGGGGTGGGGTAGCCGGCGCCTCAGCGCCCGCTGTGCTCGATAAAGCGCTTACGCCAGAAATAGACCACTAACCCAACGGCCACCAGCAGCATCAGGGCCATGGCAATCCAGAAGCCATTGGCCAGGTGCAACAGCGGGATGAACTCAAAGTTCATGCCGAAAATACCGGCAATCAGGTTCAGCGGCAAAAACACGGCAGTTAGCACGGTTAGCGTGCGCATGATCTCGTTGGCGCGGTGGCT
>SXGR01118535.1_pt1 | contig 15743 bp, 13 predicted proteins | sample 3174711 | NCBI WGS metagenome assembly SXGR01 (sample SAMN11356860, study PRJNA531348) | freshwater metagenome | isolation source: freshwater sample F1-60 | place: China: Fuxian Lake, Yuxi | collected 2017-12-25
ACCTGTCGCTGACGACCGTCGAACGGGTGTTGACGGCGCAGGGACTCGCGGTGTTCGACGTGCAGACGCTGCCGACCCATGGCGGCAGCCTCCGGGTGTTCGCCCAGCGAAGCGACACCGGCGTTCGCGCGCGTACCGATGCGCTGTCAGCGTTGCTCGCGCAGGAGGCGGACGCAGGAGTCGCGACCGCCGGTTTCTACTCGCAGTTTCAGACCCGTGCCGAACGGATTGGCCGCGATTTCTGCGCCTTCGTGACCGAGGCACGGCGCAACGGCAAGCGCGTCGCCGCCTATGGCGCGGCGGCCAAGGGCAATACCCTGATGAACTACGCCGGCGTCGGCGCACCGTTGATCTCCTTCGTGGCCGATCGCAACCCCGCCAAGCAAGGAAAGTACACCCCGGGCGGCCGCATTCCGATCGTCGACGAGCGCGTGCTGCGCGACGAACGTCCCGACTTTGTCGTCATCCTGCCGTGGAATCTCAAAGACGAAATCATGGCGCAGCTCGAATACGTCCGGGAATGGAACGCGCAGTTCGTGACGGCGCTGCCTGAGCTGACGATCGCGTGACGACGGTTGCCGTCACCGGCGCGTCCGGGTTTGTTGGACGTTACGTCGTCGCCGAGCTGGCGCGGCGGTCGCTGTCGCCGGTGCTGATCTCGCGATACGGCTCGACGACACCTCCGGCGGCCGGCATTGCCGTCCAGATGGACGTCCACGATCCGCCTGCCGATGCGTTCGACCGCATCGGCAAACCCGACGTCGTGATCCACCTCGCCTGGGGCGGCCTTCCCAACTACAAGTCGAGTCATCACTTCGATCGAGAATCGCCGGCGCATTTTCAGTTTCTCAAGCGCCTGCTCGATAGCGGCTTGCGGCACCTTGTCGTCGCCGGCACCTGCTACGAATACGGCATGCAGTCCGGCCCGTTGCATGAGGATCTCGAGGCGCGGCCGGTTACGGCTTACGGACTTGGCAAGGACATCCTGCGCCGCCTGCTCGAGCGGTCGGTGACCGGGGAGTCGTCGCTGACCTGGGCGCGCTTGTTCTATCCCTACGGCGAGGGACAGGCCGCGACATCGCTGTGGCCGCAGCTGAAGCGCGCCGCGGAACGAGGCGATCCGACCTTCGACATGTCGCCAGGAGAACAGCTTCGGGACTATCTGCCGGTGGAGGACGTCGCGCGCCACATCGTGGCGCTGGCGCTGGCAGACAAGGGTTGCGGCGTCGTCAACATCTGTTCGGGGCAGCCGACCTCGATTCGCGCGCTCGCCGAACGGTGGATTCGTGAGCAGGGGTGGTCAATCGCGCTGAATCTCGGCCGCTATCCGTATCCTGATTACGAGCCGATGGCCTTCTGGGGCAACCCACGGAAGCTGCATCGCGTGCTCGGCCTCGCGTGATTTCCACCGTGCATACGCCCGGATGTTCAGCGCAGGAATCGCCGTTCCTGGCGGCGCCCGATCGAAACCGCCGGCTATCGGGCGACGTGTTCCCGTATGTGAAATGTGCGCGATGCGGCCTGATTCGCCTTGCGGAGGCTCCGGCCGACCTCTCGCGCTACTACCCGGACGAGTACTACGAACTACCGTCGCTGCCGCGGCTCAATCGCCTGGCCGGCGCGGATCCGTTCAAGATCGCTCTCGTTCGGCGGTTCGCGCAGTCCGGGCGCTTGCTCGAGATCGGTCCTGCTCACGGGGTGTTCGCGTACCAGGCGAAGCAGGCGGGCTTCGAGGTGGATACCATCGAGATGGACGCGCGCTGCTGCGATCACCTGCGCAACACGGTCGGCGTGAATGCCTGGTGCAGCGCGTCGCCCCATGAAGTGCTGCAGACCGTTGCCCCCTACGACGTCATCGCCCTCTGGCACGTCATCGAGCATGTGCCGGATCCGTGGACGCTGCTTCGTCACATCGCTGCGGCGCTCACCCCCGGCGGCATCGTGGTGATCGCCGCGCCCAATCCGCAGGCCTGGCAGTTCGCGATCATGCAGTCGCAGTGGCCGCATCTCGACGCACCGCGGCACCTCTACCTGCTGCCGGCGGCGGCGATCTCCTCGTTTCTCTCGGACCTCGGTCTCGAGCCCGTGCACGTGACGACCACCGATTCCGACGCCAGGCGATGGAACCGGTTCGGGTGGCAGCGGCTGCTGATGAACCAGGTCCCCGGAAAGTGGGCCGGTCGCGCCGCCTACCTCGCAGGCACTGTGGTGAGCGCGGTGGCCGCCCCATTCGAGTCTCGCGACCCGAGGGGCAGCGCCTACACCCTCGTATTTCGCAGCCGGGCGGCGTGAGATTTTCGGTCCTGCTTCCGACGAGAAACGGCGGCGCGCTGCTGGAGAACTGCATCGCCTCGATCCTCGAGCAGGACTACGATGACTTCGAGCTGGTCGTATCCGACAACGCCAATACCGACACGACACCGGAGATCCTCGCGCACCTCGGCGGTCATCCTCGATTGAAAGTTGTCCGGCAGGGGCAGGTGCTCCCTGTGGCCGACAACTGGACGGCCGCCCTCCAGGCCTCCTCCGGCGAATACATCCTGATGATGGGAGACGATGACTACCTGCTGCCGGGAGCGCTGCGACGGCTGCACGCCGCCATCGAGAGACACGGACGTCCCGACTGCATTCTCTATAACGCCCTGTCGTACGTGGCGCCGAGCGCCATCTCGGCGGATCCCGTCAGCTACTGGGCGCAGGAGCATTTCCATTACGGCCCCGACTTTTCTGGCGAGGCCGTCCTGAGCCGCGAGCATCGGCTCGGCATCGTGTTCGACATGTTTCGATTCCGCCAGCGCATCCCGCTCAACATGCAGACCACGGTATTTTCCCGGCGGGCGATCGAACGAGAGAGCGGCGGCCGCTTCCAGGCGCCGTTTCCGGACCATTACCTGCTGAACGCGCTGTTGATCGCGGCGGACACGTGGGTATACTTGCCCGAACGGCTGGTTGTCGTGGGACTGTCACCCAAGTCGTTCGGGCATTACTTCTACAGCCAGCGATCTGGCGCCGGCCTGGCCTACCTGGGTATCACCACCGATTTTCAGGGCGCGCTGCCCGGCAGCGCGCTGTTGAACGGGATGTGCTCCTGGCTGCTCACGCTCAAGGAGCAGTACCCGCGGGAACTCCAGGGCGTGACGATCGATCGTCCCGGCTATGTCAGGCGGCAGGCGTATTCGTGGCTGGTGCAGCGCCGGTATGGCGGCATCACGACGACTGAGCTTGCATCACGGCTGCGCCGCCTTCCCGCCCGCGACGCGCTGCGGCTGCTGAGCACGGCGTTCGACGCCGAGAGCTGGCGGCGCCTCGTTCGATTCGTCCGCTTCGGGAGGAAGACGCAGACCGAGGCGCTCTGGCAAGGGGTGACGCCTGTGGCCGACGTCAGCAACATCAGGGAATTTTCAGCATGGGCGATCCAACACGCGGTCACCCGCTGACGAGACGAATGAACGCCCGCCCATGGTGAACGGACCCAACATCGACGTCGAGACGGTTCGCGGCTTCGGCGACGAGTGGACGCGTTTCGATCAGCGCAACGTGCCGCCACAGGAGCTCGAGGAGTTTTTCTCGGGGTATTTCGGGATTTTCCCGTTTTCCGATGCGTCCAGCACGTGGGAAGGGTTCGACCTGGGGTGCGGCAGCGGCCGGTGGGCGGCGCTGGTTGCCCCGAAGGTGGCGAAGCTGCACCTGATCGACGCGTCGGCAGAGGCGCTGGCGGTGGCCCGCCGCAACCTCGAGTGCGTCGTCAATTGTGATTTTTCCTGCGAGTCGGTGGACGACATGTCCCTGCCCGACGCGAGCCAGGACTTCGGCTACTCGCTCGGCGTGCTGCATCACGTGCCCAATACGGCGGCGGCGATGGCGTCGTGCGTGAAGAAGCTGAAGCCCGGTGCGCCGTTCCTCGTCTACCTGTATTACGCATTCGACAACCGCCCGCGCTGGTTCGTGGCGGTGTGGCGGGCCTCGGACTGGCTGCGACGTATCGTCGCCAGACTCCCGCATGGGCCCCGGTATCTGGTCTCGCAGGTGCTCGCCGTGCTGGTGTACTGGCCGCTGGCGCGCGCCGCCGCCGCGGCAGAGCGCCTCGGCATCGACGTGAGCGATTGGCCGCTGGCGTTTTACGCGCATAGCAGCTTCGTGGTCATGCGCAACGACGCGCTCGACCGATTCGGCACACGCCTCGAGCAGCGCTTTACCAGAGCGCACATCGCCGCCATGATGGCCGACGCCGGGCTCGAGGACATTCGATTCTCGGAGCGCGCGCCGTTCTGGTGCGCCCTTGGCTATCGCAGGAAATCGTGAGTCCAGGAGTGGGTATGGACGTGACCGGCGCCAATCATGTCTCGATCTTCGAATCGCTGCGGCGCTCGATCCAGCGATTGGTCGCGCGGCTCGAAAGGGTTAGCGACGGTCAGTTGTTCGCGTGTTCCATCCTCTGGGTCGTGATCGCGGGATTGGCGTTGCAGCTCGTCGTCCTGCCCTACATCACGCCATTCGCTCATGCCGGCCATGGCCTGATCGCGAACCTGGATTCACCAGGGTTTCATTTAATGGCCATCGAAATGGCCGAGACCGTCCGGACGGTCGGCTTCGAGGATTGGGGGCACTGGCAAGGATATGACTACAACTACCCGGTCGCCATCACCAGCCTGTTTTACCTGATCTATCCCGAGCCGTGGATCCAGTTGCCGTTCAACGGCGTGCTGTTTGGCGTCATCCTCGTCTCGGTTCGTAACATCGTCGCCATTCTGGCGGATTCGCGCGGTATTGCACTCGCGAGCTTGCTCCCGTTCTTCATCTTCCCGTCCTTTGTTTTGATCTGGGGCCAGCCGCACCGAGACCTGATCACCGGTACGGGGTTCTCGCTGGTGTTGTACGCATTGGCGCTCGCCACCTACAGCACGCGCAAAGCGGCCTGGCTGCCAGCGCTGGTCATGCTCGCGGGTGTAGGGATGGGACTGATATGGCTGTCCCGACCGTATGCGTTGTCACTTGTTGCAGCGGCCACCGTCGCGTTCGCAACCTTTGCGGTTTTCGGCAGGCAATCCCGCCGCGGGCGCCTGCTGGCGGTCACCGCTGTCGTGCTGGTCGCCGCAGTCGTCAACATCAAGGGCTGGACGACGGAGGTGCGTGCGAGGGTTGATCTGTCGAGCGCCGCGACCGTCCCTGGAGTTGCGAGGACTGCTCCGGCAGAACCCGTGAGGACTGCTCCGGCAGAACCCGTGAGGACTGCTCCGGGAGAACCCGTGAGGACGGCTCCGGCAGAACCCGTGAGGACTGCTCCGGCAGAACCCGTGAGGACTGCTCCGGGAGAACCCGTGAGGACGGCTCCGGCAGAACCCGAAGGGCAGGCTGCGGATGCCTCGGCAGCTACCGCTGCACGCGAATCGGCGACCGCGTCCGTGAGTGATGATTCGCCGTCGGGATGGAGCTGGTGGCCGCGTTCCCGCCGTGTGGTCTCATCGACAGCGGTATCACGGGCTGCGAACTGTTTCCCTCCCCCCTCCAGGACGGCTGACACGCTCCTCTACAACCTCTGCCACGTGCGCGAGGGGATGATTTCGGCCGCTCAACTCGCCGGCGCCTCGAGCGGTTACGACTACGACATCAGGCTCCGGTCCGCGGAAGATTTCGTCGCCTACACGCCGCGGGCGCTCGCGTTCGGTCTCCTCGAGCCGGGACCGCGACGGTGGGGAACCGAACGAACGACGCTGGGCCGGCTGGCGACTTTTTTTGTGCCGTTCGAGATGATCACGGCGTACGCGGCGTTCCTGCTGGCGTTGCTGTTCGGCCGCCGCCGACTGGCACGACTCCACGTCTGGGCGGTAGGTGCGTTTTGTATCACCTACATCAGTATTTATGCCTTCGCCATGCCACAGCTTGGAGGCTTGTACCGGATGCGGGTGTTCGCGTTTGCCGTCGTGATCAGCACGGCGCTGGCTGTTGCGCTTCCGAGAGCGCTGGCGCCAGGCGAGCGCGGCAGCGACTCTCTCCACTGATTTTGCGGGAAAGCGTGCACGCGCCATCATGTGCGGCCTGACAGGCGCGCTCGCCGGCCGTCTTCCTCCCGGTGACGCGATACGGCGGATGTCGGATTCGCTGTATCACCGCGGCCCCGATGACGGCCGGATGTGGATCGACGAGGACGCGGGAGTGGCGCTGGCCTTCCGCCGTCTCGCGATCCTTGACCTCTCGGACGCGGGCTGCCAGCCCATGCACTCCGCGTGCGGCCGCTACGTGCTCGCGTTCAATGGCGAAATTTACAACCACCTCGACCTCCGCGCGATGCTCGGGAGCGAGGGCGCGGGTGGCGCGGCCGGGGGAGGAGCGCCCTGGCGTGGCCACTCGGATACCGAGACCCTGCTGGCATGCATCGGTGCATGGGGCGTGCAGGTCACGCTCGGACGAGTCGTCGGCATGTTCGCGTTCGCATTGTGGGATCGCCGCGAGCGGCGGCTGTGTCTGGCGCGGGATCGCTTCGGCGAGAAACCGCTCTACTACGGGTGGACAAGGGGCGCGTTCGTCTTCGGTTCAGAACTCTCAGCACTGCGCCAGTACCCCGGCTTCGACAACGCCGTCGACCGAGATGTCCTCGCCCTTTACACGCAGAACAGCTGCGTGCCGGCGCCGTACGCGATCTATCGCCATACCTACAAGCTCGAGCCCGGCTGCGTCATGCACGTCTCCTCCGAGGCTGCGGCCAACCCGCCGTCGGAGGCGTTGCGCGCACCCGCACGGGTGCCCGGTCTCTGCGTCGAGCGGTACTGGTCGTTCATCGACACCGCGCGCCGCGGCCTGGCGAACCCCCTGCGTGACGAACGAGAAGCGGTTGATCGTCTTGGAGCGGCGCTGTCGGAGGCCGTGAGGCTGCAATCGATCGCTGACGTGCCGTTGGGCGCGTTTCTGTCCGGTGGCGTCGACTCATCGACGATCGTGGCGCTGATGCAGGCGCAGTCGACCCGCAAGGTCAAGACTCTGACGATCGGCTTCTCCGAGGAAGGTTTCAACGAAGCTCGCCACGCCAAGGCCATCGCGCACCACCTGGGCACCGACCATTCGGAGTTATACGTCTCCGTGGACCAGGCGCGGGAGGTGATTCCGTGCCTGCCGGCGCTCTATTCGGAGCCGTTTGCCGATTCGTCGCAAATCCCGACGTACCTGGTGTCGAAGATGGCACGTCAGCATGTCACCGTCGCACTGTCAGGCGACGGCGCCGACGAGCTGTTCGGCGGATATCGGCGGTATGTCTGGGCACGCCGGATCTGGAACACCGTGCGATGGATGCCCCCGGTAGTGCGTCGTCGTCTCGGAACGGTGATTCAGCACACGCCAATCTCGGCATGGCATCGAATCGCTGGGGCTGTGCCCGGTCTGGCGCGGTTGGGAGATCGCGCGCACAAGTTCGGCAACCACCTCGCACGCGCCAACAGCGTGGACGAACTCTACGGCTCGCTGATGACGGACTGGCCTGCCGATCCGGTCATCGTCCCTGGGGCGCGCCGGCTGGCGACGTCGTTCGACGCTGCGGCGATTGCGCAGCTAACGGATCCCGAGCATCGGATGATGATGCGGGACAGCTTGACGTACCTACCCGACGATATCCTGCACAAGGTCGATCGCGCGGCGATGGGCGTGAGCCTCGAAACGCGGGTTCCGTTCCTGGACCACCGTGTGGCCGAACTTGCGTGGCGCATGCCGTTACGCATGAAGATCGATGCCGGGAGAGGGAAGCGGGTGGTGCGAGAACTGCTGTACCGCTTCGTGCCGCGGGAGCTGGTCGAGCGTCCGAAAATGGGATTCGGTGTACCGATCGATTCGTGGTTGCGGGGTCCGTTGCGACAGTGGGCGGAACAGCTGCTGGATCCCTCGCGCCTGCGGCATGATGGCTTTTTCGATCCCGCCTCCGTTCGTGCGGCGTGGAACGAGCACCTGTCCGGCCGGCGCAACCTGCAGGATCAAATCTGGACCGTACTGATGTTCCAGCAGTGGCATGACAGTCAGCGCGGGTAATCCCGCTTCGATGACGCGATCGCTGCGGCAATCGATCGAGCGTTTGGTCGCGCGGCTCGAGATCGTCACGGACTGGCAGCTATTCGCGTTCTCCGTGCTCTGGGTCGTGACTGCGGGATTGGCGTTGCAACTGGTCATCCTGCCTTACGTCACACCGTTCGCTCATGCAGGACATGGTCTGATCGCGAACCTGGATCCCCTGGGTTTTTATTCGACCTCAATCGACCTCGCGGAGCGCATCCGGAGGGAAGGCCTGGCGGCGTGGTGGTTCATGAAAGATGGGGTCAACGACTACGTGGTCGCTGTCTCCAGCCTGTTTTATCTCATCTATCCAGAGCCATGGATCCTTCTGCCATTCAACGGTGTGCTGTTCGGGGTCACCGTCGTCGTGGTTCGACGTACCCTTGCCGTTGTGTCGGATTCGCGTGGCGTCGCGCTCGTGAGTCTCCTTCCGTTTTTCATGTTCCCGACGTTTGTGATGATTTGGGGGCAGCCGCACAAGGACCTCAACTCCGGCATGGGGTTCTCGCTGGTGTTGTACGCGCTCGTGCTCGCGGCCTACGGCACGGGCAAAGCCGCCAGGCTGCCAGCGTCTGCCATCCTCGGCGGCGTGGGGATGGCCATCATGTGGCTGTCCCGACCGTATGCGTTGTTGCTGATGGCAGCCGGCACCCTCGTATTCATGACCCTGGCGCTTTTCAGCAGGCAATGCCGCCGTGGCCGCCTTTTGACGGTCACCGCTATCGTGCTGCTTGCCGCGTCTGCCTTTGAGCGACGCTTCGACCTGACGGCCCCCACAGCTGCGGCGACCGCACCCGCAGAAGCGGACGCGGATGAATCGGTCCTTTCGCGTCGCGGGATGGGCTACGAGAACTGCCTGCCGGCGGCGCGCGATGCGATCGACACGTTCCTGTTCAACGTGTGTCTGGTGCGCCAGGGCTACATCGCCGTCGGCACGAGGGCCGGATCTTCGAACGGCTACGATTACGACATCCGGTTGCGTTCGGCGCAAGAGTTCGTGGCCTATATCCCACGCGCTATCGCCGTCTCTCTCCTCGAGCCGGGACCGCAAAGGTGGAGAACGGAGCAGACGACGGTTGGCAGGCTGGCCACCCTGTTCGTGCCGCTCGAGATGATGGCTGCGTATGCGGCGTTCCTGCTGGCCCTGATCTTGGGCCGCCGCCGCATGCAGGTGTTGGCAGCCGCGGCATTTTGCATCACCTATATCGCCATCTATGCTGTCGCAGTACCCCAGCTCGGCAGTCTGTATCGCATGCGCGCGTTCGCGTTCGCCATCCTGATTGCCACGGCGTTCGCGACGGCGCTGCAAGGCTTCAGGCGCGTCGCCGCGCCGGCCAGTGAGCCTCTCTCCTGAACGTGTCGGCCAACCCGCTGGTGTCCATCGGCGTTCCGACGCGAAATCGCGCCGCGAGTTTGCGCCGGAGCCTCGAGAGCATTCTCGCGCAGGACTACTCGCCAATCGAGGTTGTGATCAGTGACAACTGTTCCGACGACGACACCGAGCAGGTCTGCCGGGAGATCGCCGCTGCCGACGCGCGCGTCCGCTACGTGCGTCAGCCTCGCAATATCGGCCTGTATGGCAACCATAACTTCTGCATGGATGCGGCGCGCGGCGAGTTTCTCTGCCTGTTCCACGATCACGATCGCTATGATTCCAGGATCGTCAGTGAATACGTCGCCTTCCTGCGCGCGCATCCACGCGTCGGCATCGTCTGTGCCGACTGGGACCTGATCGATGACCACGACGTGCAGGTGGGCGTCCGGGCGTTACCGCAGCCGGCGGTTACCCCAGGGCTCGAGTACATCGCCCAGACGATTCGATCGGGACGGTCATCGGTCGGCACGCCTGGCTTGATGGTCCGAGGGGAGGCGCTGGGCACCGCCCGGTTCGCGCCCGACGCGCCGACTCACTTCGGCGACTTTCCCCTCTGGTGTCGTATTGCCGAGACATGGGACATCGGCCACATTCCGAAGCAGCTGTGGAGCTGGCGCCAGAATGCGGGATCGCAGAGCGCGGAACCCATTCATGACATGGTGAATGACTTCGAGCGAAACATGGACGGCTACTGCGCCGCGCATCTTGCGAGGTGGCCGGCGCATGCCGCTCTGGTGAATCGCTGGCGGGCGAGCATCGATCGATACCTCTTCTGGGTCCTGGCGTACGAAGTCGCGTTGCACTTCCGGCCGCCCGCGAGCGGCGACCAGCAGCATAAACGGACACTGTTTGAGATCATGGACTACCGGCTGACGCCGGACCAATTGAAGGACGTACTGGTCGGGCTGAAGCGACACCAGCGCGGTATCGTGGCGCGGACAGCGTATGCGGTGGTGAAGGTGCTCGTGCAGGTCGGACTCACGTGGCCGCTGGCTCAGTTGATCAAGCATCAGTCGACGCTCCGCAATGTCCTGGGGCTCAAGTGATGGCTCAGCCTCCGCGCGTCGAGCAAAACAGGTTTCGGTCCTTGTTGAATACGAAATGGAAGAGGCGTGGGTTCTTTTGCGCGCTCCTAGCCATCTGTTTCTTGCTCCTCGAGATAGTGGCTGTAGGTTTGACCATAGCCTTCTCATACTTCAACGGCAGGAGCCTGGAGCCAATCAAGAGCCAATTTCTGATTGCCAGGCCTTTTTTTGATAATCCCGTTAACAAATTCACAAATGCCGAATATGTAGGCCATTTGCCGACGCCGAGCGCGCTCAGGCGTTGGAATATAGCCGACCCGATTTTGGGCTGGCGGAATGGTACTAACGTTGGAACGACAAACGCACATGGGTACGCAGAAGGGGTGGAGTGGAGAGCGACGAACCCCCAGGGATTCTTTTCTGCGGGAGAGCTCAATTTCAATGTGGTCCCTCAGAAACCACCCGGAGTGTTTCGAATTTTTATCTTAGGCGGATCAACAGTCGCAGGTTACGGTGTTGAGACTCCTCTCAGAAATCTCCCGACCAAGTTCAGCGAGACCCTGAAGAGGCACTTAAACGGCAAAGCTGGTTTTGGAAGACTTGAAGTCATCAACGCGGGGGTAGACGGGTATTTTTCAATCAACGAGTACTTGTATTTTGCAACCGAGCTGATTCATTACGATCCTGATTTGGTAATTTTTTACGATGGTTGGAATGACTATCTCTTTTGGGACCAGAACCCGGATTTTGCTAAACGCTCCTCACAGCACACCAAGCTGCAACAACAACTGAACGACTCCTACACGGTATCGGGCTCCGCCCGACATTTCGCCCGAAGTCTCGTTGCTCCCTTCATCGATTTGCGCTTCCAATCGGCATCACTGTGGATTCCGACGCGACTCATTGACAAAGTATTCGTGGACAGGTCACTCACAATTGCCGAAGGCGGTGGGTTCGACATCAATAACAATGTCGTTCAGAGACCTCTGAGTCAGGATGCAAAGAAGTCGATGAAGGCAAGGGCGCTGTATGAAACGAACATTCGCGATGAAATCGCCCTGGCAATGGCACGGGGCATCAACGTGGCCTATTTTCTGCAGCCCCTTCTTGGCGTGTCAGAAAAGAAACCCGATGGTTATGAAAACGAGTGGCTTCAGTTCAACAAAACGGACGTCGCACAACGAAGAGATTTTTACGAGGATATCCGACACCGATTGAAAACGATTGCGGCTGAATATCAAAGTCTATCGGGAGTGTGTATCCGAGACCTCAGTAGGGCAACTGATAACGAGAGCTCAAGGGTGTTCTCGGACTCCGGCCATCTGAATGAGAAAGGCAATTCAATCGTGGCTGCGAGTATGGTCAACGCGCTCGTAGAATGTTCAATGTTTTGAGCTTCTCTCTCCAAGCGCTCTCGTTATCGGCCCGACGCGCTGGCCGGTTGTGAAACATGGTGCCCGGATGGCTGCGCGTCTGAGTCTCTCGCGGCGTCTCACCTTCGCGTTCATTCCTCTCGTGGTGTTGCTGCTGGCCGTGGAAGCGGTGTGTCGTGTGAAATTCTTTGTGGCCCACGACTATGACTGGAATTACATCGTTGCGCCACTGGTCGTGGCGGACTCCCAAACGATGGGGTGGGGACAGTTCATGCCGCCGACGACCGCGGATGGCCAGATCGTGTTCAATTCGCCTCGGCCGTGTCGGGATCGGGAAGTGTTCAGCCAGAGGCTCCAACGGCTCAGTCTGGTGACGTATGACGCGTTCTGCCTACGCGGCGACCGTGTTGCGCTTCGCCCGTCGCGTGACGAGTACCGCGTGTTTGTACTCGGAGGGTCGACCGTGGAAGACGAGGAGCCCGACGGCGAGACGATGGTGGATTACTTCAAGCAGGCCCTCCCGCAACGCGTCGGACGCCGTCGGGTGACCGTCGTGAACGCGGGACACCGGAGCTATGGCAGTAGCCGGATCCTGGATCAATATCGTACGAAGATCGTGAAGTTCTCGGCGGATCTCCTTCTCTATCATGAGGCGTGGAATGAACAGACCGACTTCACGCAGCTCAGCCAGGTCGACGCTCGGATGGCGCAAATGCAGGGCCGGCTTCACGCTGCGCTCCATTACCGGTCCATGCTCTACACCTACGTCGCGGAAAAGCGTCAATTCATGAACGTCAAGGCCGTTCGATTCTGGAAGATCGACGTTGATCGGCTTGCCGAAAATTTTGCGAGACTGCTCGAAGACGTACGCGCATCGAATGGCAGGTTCATGCTCGTCACCCAGCCGATCAACTTCCCCCGATATCACCGTGGCGTCGACACCTTCGACTTCAATGCAGTGAATCGCTTGATCGAGTCACTGCAAAGTGATCCGGCCTATCTCTACGATACATTCGAAATCAGCGCCTTGAACCAACGGTTGGCGGTTGCCCGGCAAATCGAACTCGCGCGAAAGCACCAGGTGTTTGTCGTCGATATCCTCGACGAGGTTGAGGAGTTCGGGGATGCCGGACGGAAGCAAATCTTCACTGATCTCGGTCACCGGACCCAGCGAGGCAACCAAGTAATCGGCAAGCTCATTGGTGCAAAGGTCCACTCGCTCGTGTCGTCCGCAGAGGAGATCCACTGATGAGGGGTTGCAACAAACCAAAGACTGGTTCCAGCGCGAGCGCGTGATGGCGCGGACCTGACGCAGGAACAGCGATGCGGCCATCGCCTGTGACGTTCCGGGGAGAACACCTCGTCGTCGGCGCGCTGCTGCTGCTGTTCGTCTCGCGCGCCGTCATCGCCGACCGGGTCGTGCCCCCCTGGCAGGGCCCCGACGAACCCACGCACTTCGTGCTGTCGTACGTCCTGACGCTGCCTCGCGAGGTGCAGCGCCGCGGCGTCGAGACCCAGGTACTTGACGCCATGGACCGGCACGGCTGGTGGGAACTGTACGGCCGCGAGAAGAAGTATCCCGTCCCCTGGTTCGACGGCGTCGAGGGGCTTGGATCTGGAACGCTCGAGCATCCGCTCTACTACGGCATCGCCGCCGCCACGCTGACCGTCACCCGGCCGCATGACCTCGATACCGCGTACCGGCATCTGCGTGCCTTGAGCGTCGTGCTGAGCGCGCTGGCGCTGTTGCTCGGATGGACCGGCGCGCGCCACCTGCTCGGCGCCGAAGCCGCGCTCGCCGCGACGGCGCTCGCTGCGCTCAATCCGCAGTTTCTGCTCGCCGCCATTACCGTCAACGCCGACGCGCTTCTCAACGCGCTGGGCGCCTTGCTCTGGTGGCAAACGACGCGAAGTTTTGCCAACGATCGGCGCGCCGTCTCCCTCATCCTCATCCTGCTCACCGGCGTCGCCGCCGCCCTGACGAAGCGGCTCGGCGTCGTGCTGTTTGTCGTGGCCTCGCTGATGGTCGTCCAGTCCCTCGCCACCACACGGCACTGGCGCGCCAGCCGCCGCAGTCTACTGCTGACGTTGTTCGCGGCGGGTCTCGCGGTCGTCACCGTCCTCGTCGCGTGGAGCCTGTTCGACCGTCAATTCGAGCAATTGCTGGTGACGTGGCGCGATGCCGTGACGGTGCGCCAGCCGCTGCAGGAGACGACGGCGGCCGATGCGATCACGACCACGACGTCGATGGTCGATTACTGGTGGCTGATCGCCGGGTGGCTCCGGTTCCCCGCGCCGGAGGCGTGGATGTGGATCGCCCGCGCGATCACCGTTGTCGGTCTTGCGGGGGCAGCCGCCGCCCTGTTCGACGCGTCAGGGCGTGAGCAGCGGCTGTGGGTGCCGTGGCTGTTTGTCACGAGTCACGTTGCCGCCGTGGCGGCCGTCACGCTGTGGACTGTACAGGCGGCGCCGCAGGGCCGATACCTGTTCCCGGTGATTGTGCCGACATGCGTGCTCATTTACGCAGGGACGGCGCGAGTCGTTCCAGCGCCGGCGCACCGCTACTGGCCCATGTGCCTGGTCGCTGTCGTGGCAGCACTGGACATCAGCGGCCTGGCCCTCGTTCTTATTCCGGCGTATGCGCCGTAGACTGGCCCGGCTGGTGGCGCCGGCGCGTGCCGCGTGGATTGCATGGGCGATTGTCAGCGTCGTCCTGGTCTGGTCGCTGACCCTGCCCGCGGCCGGCCACCCTGGCAACGCGTGGCCGCTCCGGCGATTTCGCACGCCTCAAGTGACCCACGAGCGCGTCGTCGGACAGGAATTCGTCATGACGCGCAACGGGCTCAACGCGGTCGATCTCCATTCCGTGGCGACGGGATCGCCGTCAGGTGAGATTCTTGTGTCGCTGGTCGACATCACCACCGGGTCGGGCCGCGGGGTCGTGTGGCGCGGCGCGGTGCGCGCGGCAGATCTGGCGGCAGAGCCGCGGCGTCGATTCGAATTCACCGCTATTCCAGATTCGAGAAATCGCAGGTACCGGTTCGACGTGACGGCCGACGGCTACAGCGGCCTGGCTCTGCTGGCGACGAAGGGCGATCACTACCGGGGTGGACCGCTCGTGTTCAACGGCGCGAGTCGCTGGGCTGACCTGGTCTTTCGAGCGTCTGCGCGGACGACGCCCATCTGGGCCGCGCTGTGGACGGGACGGACATCAGCCGGGACGAGCGGGAGGGTCATTGCCGCGCTCATCGCGGTGAATTGGATTCTGATCGGCTTTGTCTTGTGTCGGCTCGGTCCCCGCCCCACCGCCCCACGGCAGTCAACACCGCCAGCACCGTAAGCAGCGTCCACCTGATCCGCGCATCGCGCAGCAGCGGCGTGCGATGCGCTACCCACATCCAGCGCTCGCCGTACGGGGTCTCGAACGGCACTTCGTATGTCTCGCGGTCGATATCGTTGGTGTCGGCGGCCGCGGGATCGCGGACGAGCGCCTGGATGTTGCGCCGGCTGGTGTCGAGGAGGTCGTAGGCGACCGAACGGCCCATCGGCGCGCGTCCGTTCGCCAGCAGATACCGTCGTTCGAGCGCCGCCTGCTGATCGGTGGTGACGTCCTCACGCCATCGGACGCGGACGGCCGGTGCTGGTTCGTAGGTCAGCCAGTAGGCGAGGCCGAGTGCTGCCAGCCCGCCAAGGCCAATTGCCAACAGGACGCGCCGGCGCACGTCAGTCGCCGTCGGCCGCCGTGTCGGTGGACTGGGTGCGCCGAACGACGCGGCGCCCTGCGCGCACCGTACTCGCGGCCGCGTTAAGCCTTGCCTCGATGACCTGCGCCGCCGCACGGACCTGGCGAACCGCGGCCGTATATTCGTCGAGGAGGAGGCGGAGCAGGCGCGCGTCTTCCGCGTCGATGGTCCGCTCGTTCGTGCGCGTGTCCATCAT
>SXGR01647545.1_pt1 | contig 15741 bp, 11 predicted proteins | sample 3174711 | NCBI WGS metagenome assembly SXGR01 (sample SAMN11356860, study PRJNA531348) | freshwater metagenome | isolation source: freshwater sample F1-60 | place: China: Fuxian Lake, Yuxi | collected 2017-12-25
CCATCCGAGGCTGTCGAGATACGAGCCGTTATAGGGATCCTTCTCGAGCGCCCTCTTCAGGTAGGCCACCGACTCCTCGAGCCGGTCGCCCCGGTCGGCCAGCATGTACCCCAGGTAGTTCAGCGCGCCGGCGTTGTCGGGCTCACGACTGATCACGTGGCGGAACGCGGCCTCGGCGTCCGTAAAATTCTTCTGCTTGTCGAAGAGGGCGCCGATCTCGAACACGATCGACGTGTCCGACGGAAACCTGAGCTGCGCAGCCTGCAGCAGCTTGAGCGCCTGCGGCCAGCGGGCGTCGTCCGCATAGGCCTGCGCCAGAGCGACGTGAACGGCAGGATCGTCGGCGCGGTTCGTCAGGAGCCCCTCGAGCACGACGATGCCTTCCTGAGCCTTGCCGTCCTGCACGACGATGAGCTTCTCCAGTCCGGCGAACAGGATCATCGCTGACGCCGGAACCGCCAGCCCTTGCTCGTTGTCGCGGGTGATGATTTGCGCGCGGGCGAAAAGGCCTGGGCGCAACGTGCCGTCATTCCGCACATCCGCCTCGACGACGAGCATCCGGGTCTGTTCGTCGATGGCCGGACTGACGCGGGTCAGCGTGCCGGTGTAGTGATTCGTGTCGCCTTCGACCGCCAGGCGCACGACCTGGTTCAAGCGCACCGAGGTCGCATCGCGCTCGGGCACGTCAAGGCGCAGGCGCAGCGGATCGATCTTCACCAGCTTCACAGCGGGTGAACCGGCCGGGAGGAATTCACCAACGTTGGCGAGCCGTGACTGGATGGCTCCGTCGAACGGCGCGCGCAGTGAAGTGTCCGTGAGCTGTTGTTTCGCGAGGTCGAACTCGGCGCGGCGTTGCGCAAGGATGGCCTGCCGCGTGCGAGCTTCCTCGCGGGCGGTTTCGTTGCGGTTGAGCGCCACCGTGTAGGCGGCTTCCACCGTGTCCAACTCCGACTTCGACAGCACGCCCTGCTCGGAAAGTTTGAGGACGCGGTCGCGGTTGCGGGTCGCTTCCTGGAGAACGGCGCGGGCTTCCTTCACCGCGCTGGTCTTCTCGGGATCGAAGGTGTCATCCGCGCCATCGAGCGGCAGGCCGACGGTGGCGCGGGCCTGGGCGAGCGCGGCGGCGACTTGTTGGAGGCGCAATTCGTAGTCGCGCGGCTCGACTTGCGCGATGACATCGCCGCGTTTGACGACGCTGCCGATATCGACGGAGAGCGTGCGCAGCCGGCCGCCGATCTTCACGCTGATGGTCGCGTCCTCGTCGGCGAGCAGGACGCCGGTGACGGTGACGAGGCGTTCCATCGCGCGAACCTCCGCTGTCGCGAGCCGCACGCTGCGTGGCGAGATGGCGTTGCCTGAAGGGGAACGATCGGGCTTAGGCGCATCGCTCTCCGAGCAAGCGGCACCGACCAGCGCGAACGCGGCGAGCAACACAGCATTAGGCCAGCAGGTTTTCATCACAGCATTCTTAAAGGGCGGAACGGGAACTGGACTGGATGCGGCCAGCGTTCATTCACTTTCCCATGGCTGGCGAAACATCAGGCGACGGCGGGACCACGGGCGTCGCACTCCGGCGCGAGAACCGGCCGGCGAGATCGCTGAATAGCGTATAGACGACCGGCACGACGAAGAGCGTCAGGAACGTGCTGGTCAACATGCCGCCCACCACCGCGACGCCCAGCGGCCGGCGGCTTTCCGCACCCGCTCCGAAGCCGATGGCGATAGGGAGAACGCCGGCAATCGTCGAGCAGGCGGTCATGAGGATCGGCCGCAGCCGGACGCGCCCGGCTTCGAGCATCGCGGCCAGCGGACGATCGCCCAGCGCGCAGCGTTGGTTGGCGAATTCAACGAGCAGAATGGAGTTCTTCGTCACCAACCCGACTAGGAGGACGAGTCCGATCTGGCTGAAGAGGTTGATGTTCATCGCCGGGATCGGCGCATAAAGGCCGAGCGCGCCGCCGAGGAACAGCAGCCAGAGCGACCCAAAAGCACCAACGCCGGCGAGCGGCAGCGCGAGCATGACGGTGAGCGGATGGACAAGGCTCTCGAACTGCGCGGCCAGTGTCATATAGACGATGATCGCTGCGAGGCCGAGCACCCACCAGACTTCGGCCGAAGCGTCCTTCATGCTCTTGGCGTCGCCGCCCCACGCGTGGAGGAAGCCGGGCGGCAACGTCGTGCTCAACATCTCGTCCGTCGTGTCGAGCACGGTCCCGATCGGTACGGCACCGGGCGAGGCGGTGATGCTGGCGCTGCGCAGGCGGCCGTAATGGTTGATCGCGTTCGGAGCCGCGCCGGTTTGGCGGGTGACCACGGTGCTGAGTTGGATCAATTCATCCTTGCTGCTGCGCACGAAGATCGAATCCAAGTCCTGCGGCGTCAGCCGGGACGTGCGTTCGAGCTGTGCGATGACCTGGTATTCCTTGCCCGCGACCTTGATGCGGCTGAGGTCGAGTCCGCCGAACAGAATCTGCAACGTGCGCGAGATGTCCTCGATGCTCACGCCGAGGGACGCGGCCCGGTCGCGGTCGATGCTCAGGCGCAACTCGGGCTTGTCGAGTTCGTAGCTGACGCGGACGTTGCTCAGAAGCGGCTTGCCGGCGGCATTGGTCATGGCCTTGAGCTGGTTTGCCACGTCGCCGGAAACTTTCGCGAGTTGATCGAGATCCTGGTTTTGCAGAATCAGCTCGAAGGGCGAGTCCCGGAAATTGACCTCGATGGCCTTCGGCAGGTTCGCGATGGCAATCGCGCCCTCGACTTCCGCGAACATGCGTTGCTGCAAGCCGCCGGGGCCGAGGACGATTTCCTGCACTGATCGCTCGCGCTCGGACTGGTCCTTGAAGCTGACGAAGACGATGCCGAAGCTCGACGAGCCAGGGCCGGCAAACGCGGGCGCGACCATCGCGCCGTAGCTTTGCACCTCGGGAATCGCAGCGATGAGCGCCTCGGCCTTGCGAAGCTGGCGGTCTGTGTATTCGCTCGTGGAACCGTTGGGCGTGAGCACAAGGCCGAACATCCGGCTCTTGTCTTCCTGCGGCAGGAAGTCCTGCTGCAGCCCACGATAGGTGTAGAACATCGCGCCGGTGGCCGCGAGCGCAACGAGCACGACGGCGAAACGATGCGCGAGCGACCAGCGCAGCAGGCGCGTGTAGAGGTCGGTGATCCCGTTGAAGCCGCGCTCGAAGAAGTTGAACAGCGCGCCGTGCTTCACGCCATCCAGCGGCTTGAGAATGCGCGCGGCCATCGCCGGCGTGAGCGTGAGCGCGACGAAGGCGGAGATGATGACCGAGCCGCAAATTGCCGCCGCGAACTCGACGAACAGCCGGCCGGTCGTGCTCGTCTGGAAGGCCAGCGGCGCGAAGACGGCCACAAGCGAGATCGTGATCGCGATGACGGCGAAGCTGATTTCCTCCATCGCCTTGAAGGCAGCCTTCATCGGCGTCATGCCTTCCTCGACGTGCCGGTAGATGGCTTCGAGCACTACGATCGCGTCGTCCACAACAACGCCGATCGCGAGCACGAGGGCGAGCATGGTGAGGATGTTCACCGAGTAGCCGAGGAAGTAGAGCACGGCGAAAGTGCCGATGAGCGAGATGGGAATGGCGACAGCGGGAATGATCGTGGACCGGAGATTGCGCAGGAAGACGAAGATGATCAGCACGACGAGAACAAAGGCCATTGCCAGGGTTTCCCAGACTTCAGTGATGGCCTTCTCGACGGAGATGCTGGAGTCGTACGCCACCCACATGTCGCAGCCGGGCGGCAGCGTGGGCTTGATGGCATCGACCTCGGCACGGATGGCGTGGGCGACGGAGACGGTGTTGCCCTTGGCCTGCTTGACGATGCCGAGGAACACGCAGGGCTTGCCGCGCGCGCGGGCGATGGTGCGGTAATCTTCCGCGCCTTCCTCCGCGCGGCCGATGTCGCGAAGCTTCACAAGATTCGCGCCCTCGAATCGGATAACGAGATCGTTGAACTCCTCGGCGGTCTTCAACTCGCCCCGGGTCTGGATGGTCATTTCGCGATCGAGATTCTCGACGCGGCCGCTGGGCAGCTCGATGTTCTGCTGGCGCAAGGCGCGTTGCACATCCAGGACGGTGACCTGCCGCGCGGCCATGCGTTCGGAGTCCAGCCACAGGCGCATGGCATAGCGTTTCTCGCCGCCGATCATGACGGAGGAAACGCCGCTGACACCCTGGAAGCGCGGCTTGATCTGGCGCTCGGCCATGGTGGTGAGTTCCAGCGGGGAGTAACGATCGCTGTTCAGCGAAATCCAGATGATCGGATTCGCGTCGGCGTCCTGCTTCGAGATGATGGGCTCGAGGATGTCTTCGGGCAGACTGCCGCGAACACGGGAGACGCGGTCGCGCACGTCCTGCGCGGCGGTGTCGATGGTGCGAGAGAGATCGAACTCACTGCCGATGCTGCTGACGCCTTCGCGGCTTTCGCTGGTGAGCGTCTTGATGCCCTCAATGTTGTTGATGACCTCTTCGAGGCGCTCAGTGACCTCGGTCTCGACGACCTGCGCATTGGCTCCCGGATAGACGGTGACGACGGAAACGATCGGCGGATCGATGTCCGGCAATTCGCGCACGGGCAGCCGGCTCAGGCCGATGACGCCGAAGAGAATCAGGACGAGATTGAGCATCGTCGCGAGGACGGGGCGCTTGATGCTGGCGGAGCTGAGGATCATCGGCGGAGGCGGGAGAGTGGGGAGGCGGGGGAGTGGGGACGCGCGGCGGCGCTCGAACTGGTCTTCGCGAGTGCGAACGTTTCGGGTTTGTTGCCCATGCTGACGAGCTTGCCGAGGATGCGGTCGTAAGTCCGGTGGAGTTCCCGGCCTTTGGATGCGGTGAGGTACCCACAGCGGACGCAATACTCCAACCAGCTTTGAGTCTCGGCAGCTTCACCTTCGGCTTCGTTCATCTTGTTCACGAACACCGCTTCATACTTGCGCCGCCGCCAGCCTTCGGCGATCAGGCCCGACACGGAACGTGACGAGCGTCGAATCTGGTCGGTCAACGAATAAACTTCCTCGCGCGGGAAACCTTTGCTCAATTCAAAGACCTCCATCGCCGCCTCAACGGACAGCTTGTACACGTCCAACTCCCAGTGGTATCGAATCATATTGTTGGCCAAGGTACGCGAGGCGGCTCCTCGCTCCCTCACTTCCCCACCGCCTCACTCCCGTGTTTAGACAATCCCTGCCCACTCTCATAAACAGCCCCGGCCTCCGCAGAGGCCGCCTTCACGGGCGCGCCCGGGAAAATCTTCTGCACGCCTTCGACCACGACCTTGTCGCCCGGCTGAAGTCCGGAGAGCACTTCGGCCCGGCCGACGAGACGAAGGCCAAGCTTCACGGGACGCATCTGGGCGAGGCCCTTGTCATCGACGATGAAGACGTAAACCATCTCGCCGTTGCTCACGAGCGCCGGCTCGGGGATGACGATCGCCGCGTCGCGCAACTGAAGGTTCAGCGCGAGGCTCGCGAACATTCCGCCCTTGAGCTTGTGGCCGGGATTCGGGATGCGCGCCTTGACGAGCGCGGTGCGCGTCGCGGAGTCGAGCTGCGGCGAGATGAAATACACCTCGCCCTTGAACCGCTGGCCCGAAAAAGCCGCCACGCTAAACTCGACGGACTGCCCGAGCGCGACCTGGCTGAGGTAACGCTCCGGGACGTTGACCTCGACCTTCACCGGATCGAGATCGACCAGCCACGTGAGCGTCGTGTTCCTCGCGATGACCTGCCCCGGGCTGACCTGCCGATCCCCGACAACGCCCTTGAAAGGCGCGACGATCTTCGTGTCGCGCAATTCCCGTCGCTTCAGGTCGAGCGATGCCTGGTTGGCTTGGAACAACGCCGCCGCCTGATCGAACTCCTGCTGGCTGATCAATTTATCGCGGAGCAATTGCTTGTTCCGTTCGTAGTTCGTCTGCGCGAGTTTGAAGTTCGCCTCCGCCTCGTTGACGGCGGCGGCCAACTTCGTGTCGTCAAGGCGCAACAGGAGGTCGCCGGCCTTCACTGATTCGCCTTCCTTGAAAAGAATCTCCTCCAGCGTCCCGTCCGTCTCGGACTTGATTTCGACCATCTCATTGGCCGTGATGGAACCGACGAGCGAGAGCGCCTCGGACACCGGCTGCACCCGCGCCTCGATGACGACGGCCTGCACGGCGAATCCGCCGCCAGGAGGCTTGCCGCCGGCCCCTCCCGGCGAGGCGGGCTTCTTGCATCCAGCGAACGCGAGGGCAGCAAGGACGGGAATCAGAAAAGGGCGAAAGGGTGTCATTCGATTGGTCAGCGCGATGCGCGGCATCCTTTTTGGCGGTTGGCGCGGCCGGGAACAAGCGCAGAATGCGCCGAGAGGTTCAAGGTGGACGAACCTGGACAACCCCGGAGTTCCGCAATACTTGCAGCCCACTGGAGAAAAGCCCACCGCGCCGCAAGGATTTCGGCGCTCCGACTGTTGAAAAGCGCTCATAGCAGGGCAGCCAGGATGCGTCCGCTCAATGCAGGCAGAAACCGCGTTGACTCCCGGCGCTTGTTTCGGCGGGGCACATTGCCTAGGGTCGCGCCCATGAGCACTCACCCCATTGGCTTCGTGCGCGAAGATCCCTGGCGCATTTTCCGCATCATGGCCGAGTTCGTGGATTCGTTTGAGACCCTCTCCCATGTCGGCCCGGCGGTCACGGTGTTCGGCAGCGCGCGCACCAAGCCGCGCGATCGTTACTACAAGGCCACGGTCGAACTCTCGCGTAAGCTGGCGAAGAACAACCTTGCCGTTATCACCGGTGGCGGGCCGGGCATCATGGAAGCGGCGAACAAGGGCGCGAGCGAGGCGGGGGGCAAATCTGTCGGGCTAAACATCGAGCTGCCGCACGAGCAGTCGGGGAATTCGTATGCGAACATCCCGGTGGACTTCCATTATTTCTTCGCGCGAAAAGTCTGTCTCGTGAAGTACAGCCTCGGCTTCGTCTTCATGCCCGGCGGTTTCGGAACGCTCGATGAATTCTACGAAGTGCTGACGCTTGTGCAGACGCGCCGCATCCCGCACTTCCCGCTGATCCTGTTCGGCAAAAGCTACTGGGGCGGGCTTTGCAAATGGATGGTTTCCACGCTCGAAGCCGACGGATTGATTAGCAAGGGCGACATGAATCTCGTTACGATCACGGACGACGTGGATGAAGCCGTCGGCATCATCCTCGATTACCAGCGTCGCGTCGGCCCTCCGCCCACGGTGCCGAAGGCGTTCGCTTGATTCGCCGCCGCTTCATCTGACGTGAGCGTTGCCTATCATCTCACCCGGCTGCCGGGAGGCCTGACCGTCGCGACTGCGGAAATGCCGCACATGGCCAGCGCGAGCGTCGGCCTTTGGGTGGCCGTCGGCGGGCGGCACGAACCTGCGGAGCACGTCGGCATCTCGCACTTCATCGAGCACATGCTCTTCAAGGGCACGCGCTCGCGCACGGCGGAGGAAATCTCCCAGGCCGTCGAGGGCGTCGGCGGATACATCAACGCCTTCACAGAGGAGGAACACACCTGCTTCTACGCCCGCGCCGGTGCGGATCGCTTCGATGACCTGCTCGATGTCCTCGCCGACATGCTGCTGGCCTCGTGTTTCGACACACGCGAGATCGCCAAGGAGCGCGACGTTATCAAGGAAGAGCTGGCGATGATTTTCGACCAGCCGCATCAGCACGTACAGGAACTCATCACCGAAACGCTCTGGCCGGATCATCCGCTGGGCCGGCCGTTGACCGGCACCAACGCCAGCCTGGACGCCATCCAGCGTCGCGATCTGGTCGGCTACCTCCGCGCGCACTATGTCGGCCCGGCCACGCTCGTGACGGCGGCGGGAAACATACGGCACACCGAGGTGGTTCGCGCTGTGAAGAAACGCCTGCGCACCTTGCCAACCGGGCGGCGGCCGGTCTTCACCCCATGCCGTCCGGCGCAAGACCGGCCGCGACTGGCGCATGTGAGCAAGAACATCAATCAGCTTCAGCTCGCGCTCGGTATCCGCACATGTTCGCGCCACGACGAGCGCCGCCACGCCTTGCGCGTGCTCAATACGATCCTGGGCGAGAACATGAGCTCCCGTCTCTTCCAGGTGCTGCGCGAGGATCGTGGGCTGGCCTACAACATCCAGAGCACGCTCGATTACTTCGATGACGTCGGCGCGCTCGTCATCTCCGCCGGGCTGGACACCGACAAGCTCGAAGCCGCGTTGAAGCTCATCCGCCGCGAGCTCCGCCGCATTGCCACGCAGCCGCCCAGTGCCGGGGAGATCCGGCGCGCGCGGGATTACTTGATCGGCCAGTTCGAGCTGAACCTCGAAGGCACGGAGAACCAGATGACGTGGCTCGGCGAACAACTGCTCGCCCACGGCCGGCTGCCTTCCTCCGCACGCGCGAAGGAGCAATTCCATGTGGTGACTCCGTCCCAAGTGCGCGCCGCGGCCCGCGATTTCTTCCGCCCGGAGCACGTGAGCCTCGCTGTGATCAGCCCGCACAAAACGCTTCGCGGTGTGGAAGTACTGCTTTCGAGCCTTTGACCCACCGCTTCCCTTGCCAACCTCCCCCTCGACCTCTACTGTGCGCTGACGATAATCACGCTGTTATGAAACGACGCGTCTTCTACGGTCTCCTGCTCGGAGGTTTGCTCATCAACCTTGTCCTCGGTGCCCAGGTCTATCTGTCGAGTGTGCAGGCCGCCGAGAAGGACGACGCCCTGCCGAACCTCCGCCTGTTCAGCACGGTGCTCGACCGCGTGCGCCAGGAATACGTCGATGGCGACAAGCTCACCTACCAGGATCTCATCCACGGCGCGCTCAAGGGCATGTTGAGCACGCTGGATCCGCACAGTGAATTCATGGAGCCGTCCAAGTACGACGACCTCCGCAAGGACACACAGGGCGAGTTTGGCGGCGTGGGCGTGGTCATCTCGATGAAGGACAATGCCCTCACCGTCGTCGCGCCGATGGAAGACACGCCTGGCTTCAAGGCTGGTATTCTCACCGGCGATCGCATCGTCAAGATCGACGGACGCAGCACCGAGAAGCTCGGCCTCAACGACGCCGTGAAACGGATGCGCGGCGCGCCCGACACCGAGGTCACGCTCACCACCTTCCGGCCTTCCACGGGACAGTACAAGGACTACACGCTGACGCGCGCAAAGATCAAGGTGGACACCGTCAAGGATCTGAACGGCCGCCGCGAATTCCCGGTGGGCGACGACAAGGTCGGCTACGTCCGACTCGTGCAGTTCGGCGAAGCCACGGCCAGCGATCTCGACGATGCGATGCGCAAGCTCCGCGAGAAGGGAGCCGAGTCGCTCGTCATCGATCTGCGCGACAACCCCGGCGGGCTCCTCGATCAAGCCGTGCAGATCTGCGAGAAATTTCTCCCGGCCGGCCAGCTCATCGTCTCCACCGAAGGCCGCGAAGCCAGGACCAAGAGCACCTACCACAGCAAAGGCCGCGGCAAGAATCCCGCCATGCCCGTCGTCGTGCTCGTCAACGGCGGCAGCGCCAGCGCGTCGGAGATCGTTGCCGGCTGTTTGCAGGACTGCACCGCGCTGCGTGTCTGCAAGGCGATCATCGTCGGCGAACAGACCTTCGGCAAAGGCTCCGTGCAAAGCATCCTCCCTCTCACTGACGGCACCGCGCTGCGCCTCACCACGGCGAAGTACTACACGCCCAGCCACAAGGTCATTCACGAGAAAGGCATCACGCCGGACATCATCGTCAGCATGACAGACGAGGAGATGCGCGACGTGATGCTCAAACGCACGCCCGGCGGCATCGATTCCCTGCCGGAGAAGGATCAGGAGCGTGTCCGCAACGCGCGCGACCCACAGTTCGAACGCGCGCTGGACGTGCTCAAAGGCATCTCGCTCTACTCGCAACGCGGTTCCAAGCCCGCCGAGAAGATCGAGAAGGTCGCCTCCCAGCAGGCTGCCAAACCCTGACCACCGGCACGGGCGCGATGGCTGAATTCCTCCACGACGGCATCCAGTTCCACTACCGGGACGAGGGTTCCGGAGTGCCGTTCCTGTTCCAGCACGGCCTGGGCGCGGACCACACACAGCCCTTCAGCCTCTGCCATCCCGCGCCGGCGGGCATCCGCCTGATCGGGTTCGATGCCCGCGCGCACGGCGGGACTTCGCCCGTCGGCCCGATCGAAAAGATTTCCCTCCCAACCTTCGCGGATGATCTCGCGGCATTGCTGGATCATCTCGGGATCGATCGCGCCATCGTCGGCGGTCTCTCGATGGGCGCGGCGATCACACTGAACTTTGCCCTACGTCATCCGGAGCGGGTGCTCGGCCTGGTTCAATCCCGCCCCGCATGGCTGGACGCGCCGCATCCGTGGAATGTCGCCATGTTCACGCTCGTCGCGCGACTCATCCGCGAACACGGGCCGGCGGGTGGAAAGAAGCACTTCCTCGAATCTACCGAATACCGCGACACGCTCGCACAATGGCCCGATGTCGCGATGTCGCTGGCCGGACAGTTCGACAACCCGCTCGCAGCGGAGACGGCGTTCAAGTTCGAGCGCATCATCTGCGATGCGCCCTGCGCGGATCGGCGGCAATGGTCGTCGATCGCGGTGCCGGTGCTGCTGCTGGCGAACCGCCACGATCCAATTCACCCGTTCGAGTTCGCGGAGGAAATGCACCGCTGGATTCCGCAGGCGGAATTTCGGGAAGTCACCTCCAAGTCGATTAGCGTCGAGCGTCACAATGACGAGGTGCGCGAGGCGCTGCGCCAGTGGCTGGGCGCGCATTGGGCGTCACCGCAAACTGCAAGGTAGTGGGGCAGCCGGGCGGCTGCCCGTGCTGATGATGGGTTGCGTGGAGGCGGCCGAGAATTCTTTTGCGTTTTCCACACTCGCTCAACAGTGTCTTCACCCAAGCCGGCGGCTTCACGCAGTGCTTCCGCCGGCGGTGCCGCAAACCCACGACTCACGCATCACATGAATTGGTTCTACGCAGACGGCGGACAACAACGGGGGCCCATCGACGAAGCGCAACTCGTCGAAATGATCCAATCCGGCAAGATCACCCAGGAGACGCTCGTCTGGCGCGAGGGCATGGCGAACTGGCTCCCGCTGCGTCTCGCACGAGCTGCGGTGACGCCTTCCGTTCCGCCGCCAAGTCCTGTGCCTGCCGCCTCTCCGCTGCCTGCTCCGGCATCGGTGCATGGTCCCAGCGGTAACGATGTGCCGCCTGCCGGCGATGCCGCGGGTTCCGTTCCGCCCCAGGCAGCTGATGATCGAGCGACGTGTGCCGAGTGCGGCCGCAGCTTCGCGAAGCCTGAGACGGTCCTCTACGGCACCGTCTGTGTGTGTGCGTCGTGCCGGCCGGGTTTTCTCGATCGCGTGATGGGCAGGGCTTCGAGCGTCAGCGACTCGCCGAACACTGTCTCGGAGGAGGAATTGCTCTCGCGCGAATACAAGATCGACATCGGCAGTTGCCTCGAACGCGCATGGCGGCTCTTCACTGAAACTCCTGGCACGATGATCGCCACAGCGGCGCTGGTTGCCGGGATAATCATTGTCACGTCCCTGGTCGGAAATTTTCTTCCGGGGGCTCAACTAATCTATTCCATCCTGATCGGTGGCCCGATGATGGCTGGCTATCTTTGGTTCCTCGTGCGCCTCGGGCGAAAGCAGACTGTCAGCGCGGGCGACGCCTTCGCGGGATTCTCGAAGGGCCTCGTGCAGCTTTGCCTCGTCGCGCTGGTGCAAACGCTCGCGAGCCTGGCCTGCATGTTCCCTGCGATCGCTCTCGGCGGAACGGCCGGGTTGCTCGCCGCCTTGGAGCGCGGTGACATCTCGGGGATCGCGATCGGGCTCCTTGTCGGATTTGGCGTCGCCGCGTTCGCCGGAATGGCCGCCGTGATGTACATCACAACGCTCTGGACGCATTCGCTGCTGCTCGTCATCGACAAGGGCTATGCCTTCTGGCCTGCGATGGAACTCAGCCGCAAGGTCGTAGGCAAACGCTGGTGGATGACCTTCCTGTTCGTGATCATCGCCGGCATCATTGGCATGCTCGGCTCGTGCGTGTGCTTCATCGGTCTCATCGTGACGCTCCCGCTTCAGTTCGCCATGAAGGCGTTTCTCTACGAGGACAACTTCGCTGACCTGACACCGAAGGACTCCGGCAAGTAACCGCCCCCGATGAATTCCGCCACCACCAACCCTGGAGACCGCCGCACGCTGCTCTTTGCAGCGCTGCCCGCCGGACTGCTGGTGCTGGCCTTCGCGGCGAGGTTCGTGATCGAGCAGCAACTGCCGGTTCCGCGCTGCGTCCTCCGAGAATTCACCGGCGTGCCGTGTCCCACCTGCGGCGGCACGCGCAGCCTCGCGGCGCTGGCGGAACTCGACATCGCCACCGCGCTGGCGATGAACCCGCTCGTGTTCGTGGCCAGCGGCGCTGTGCTGTTGCTCGCAGCTGATCAACTCATCGCCCGCAGTCGCAACCATTCGACAATCCTCGCGAAGGCTTCAGCCGCGCTGCCAGCCGCGTGGTTGTGGGCGACGCTGGCGGCGGTCGTCGTGTCGAACTGGGTTTACCTCTGTCTGACGTTGCCGCGTTGAGGGATGATTCGGCCTGACAGCTTCCATTTCCGTTCGGTTCCATTCACGCCATGACTCTGCCTGCTCTTGAACTGGTTCGTGCCCATCTCGACTCCCGCCTGCCCGCCGGGTTGGCGATTCTCGAACGCATGGTCGGCATGAATTCCTTCACCGAGAACCGCGACGGAGTGAACGCCCTCGCGCGTTACACCGCCGAATGCTTCGCGCCGTTCGGGTTCACGGCCGAGCACGTCTCGTCCACCAATCCGAAATTCGGCGATCATCTCGTGCTCACGCGGCGCGGGCGCGGGCCGCACTCCATCGCGCTCGTGTCGCATCTGGACACGGTGTTCCCGTCCGAGGAAGAGGCACGCAACAACTTCCGTTGGCTGCCCGAGGGCGACCGCATCTACGGCCCGGGCACGCACGACATCAAGGGCGGTACGGTGATGATGTGGCTGGTGATCGATGCGCTCCGCGCCCACGCCCCGGATGTCTTCGAGCAAATCACGTGGCGGCTCCTGCTGAATTCCTCCGAGGAAATGCTCTCGCACGATTTCGGCGACGTTTGCCGCGCGCGGTTCAATGCCGGCACGCTCGCTGCACTGGTCTTTGAGGCGGAAGGACGGCTCGGGCTGGAGACGCTGATGGTCGCCGCGCGCAAGGGCCGCGCCACCTGGCGGGTGCGTGTTGCTGGGCGTGGGGCGCACGCGGGCACGCGGCATCGTCAGGGCGCAAACGCCATCCTCCAACTCACGCACACGCTCCAGCGCATCGCATCGCTCACGGATTATCCGAACGAACTCACGTTCAACATCGGCACCATCGGCGGCGGCACGGTGCTCAATCGCGTTCCGCACGAGGCGGTGGCGGAGGGCGAGATGCGGGCCTTCACGCCGGAAGTTTATGCGCGTGGCAAGGCGGCGTTGCTGGCGCTCGCCGGTTCCGGCGAAGTGCGCAGTGTCGCGGATCGTTTCCCGTGCGAAGTGCATGTCGAGATTCTCAGCGAAAGCCGCCCGTGGCCGCGCAATGCCGGGACGGATCGACTGGCGGAGATTTGGTGCGCCGCCGGCCGGGAGTTGGGCCATCCGGTGAATGTCGAGCAACGCGGCGGACTGAGTGACGGCAACTTGATTTGGGACGCCGTGCCCACGCTCGACGGCCTTGGCCCGTGGGGCGACAACGATCATTGCTCCGAGCGGAGCGCGGATGGCACGAAGGTTCCCGAATACGTGGACCGCCCGTGCTTCGTCCCAAAGGCGTTGCTGAACACGCTCGCGATTCTACGGCTGGTCGAAGCGGGACGTGGCGATTGAAGCCGAAAACCGCAATTGGCCTCACGCAAAGACGCCATGGCGCAAAGCCAGAGCGAGAAGTGTCCGAGGGACGGGAACAAAGTTTTGCAGCGTCGGTGTTCTTGAACCCTTCGCGCCTTTGCGTCTTTGCGTGAGGCTTTCCGGATCAACTTCGGCGTTCGCGTTCAAGCTGGAGCCGGGTGCTTCAGGTCATTGATCCAGCCGCCGGGCGAGTTCCTGTGCGAGGACTTCGTAGGCGGCGGCACCGGCACTGTATTTGTCGTAGTGGATGATGGGCTTGCCGAAGCTGGGCGCTTCCGCGAGGCGCGTGGTGCGGGGGATTGTGGTCTCGAAGACGAGTTCGCCGAAGTGCTGCCGGACTTCGCTGACGACCTGCTGCGAGAGCTTGGTGCGCGCGTCGTACATGGTCATGACCACGCCGATGAGCTTGAGGCCGGGATTGATCCCGCCGTCGCGTAGTTGATTCAGGAGGCGAGTAATCATCGAGATGCCTTCCAGCGCGTAGTACTCGCATTGCAAGGGCACGAGCAGGCTGTGCGCAGCGGCAAACGAGTTGAGGGTCAGCACGCCGAGCGATGGCGCGCAGTCCATGAGGATGACGTCGAAACGCCCGCTTTCGATCACCGGCTTGAGGGCGCGTTGGACGCGCAAGAGATGATCCTCGGCGCGGGCGAGGTCAATGTCGGCACCGCAGAGATCGACTTCGCTGGGGATGATCTGGAGATTCTCGAAAGCGGTCGGCTGGATTTTCTCGAGCAAAGGCGAATCATCGAGCAGCGCGCGGTAGCAGCTTGCGCCTTCGATTTTCTCGAGGCCGAGGCCGCTGGTGGCGTTGGCCTGAGGATCGAGGTCGAAGAGGAGCACGCGCCGCCCGGCAGCAGCCAGGCACGCCGCGAGGTTGACCGCCGTGGTGGTTTTTCCGACGCCGCCCTTTTGGTTGGCGACGGCGATGACATGGGTTGGCACGTCGGGATTTAAGGAGAGCGGCGGACTGACTTCAACTTGAAACCCCGCGAGGCGGACAATCACGGACGGGCCGATGACGCAGAGGGAAGACACGAATTTCACGGATCGACGCGAATGGGGGCGGATTCATGCAGGCGAGCCATGGAACAAACGCGGAACCGAGATGAAGCGAACCAAAGAAATCGGCCGCAGCGATTTGTTCACTGCGGCCGATTCGAGAGTTTGAGGATGCTTTGACTAAGCGGCGGCCTTGTCGTTGCGGCGGCGCAGGATGGGCTTGCTCTCACCGGTGACGACCTGGCGGGTGATCTTGCAGCCCACGATATCGCTGGCCGGCACGTCGAACATCACGTCGAGCATCAGCTTCTCGAGGATGCTGCGCAGGGCGCGGGCGCCGGTGCCCTTCTTGATGGCGAGGCCGGCGAGCTCGCGGAGCGCGTCGGGCGTAAACTCCAGTTCCACGCCTTCCATCGACATGAGCTTGGCGTATTGCTTGGTGAGCGCGTTCTTCGGCTCGGTGAGGATGGAGACGAGCTGATCTTCGGTGAGCTGTTCGAGGGCCGTGACCATGGGCAGGCGGCCGATGAACTCGGGGATGAAACCGAACTGGATCAAGTCCTCGGGCTCGACGAACTGGAGCATCTCGTGGCGATCCGTCTCGGCCAGCTTGCTGTTCTGTTCGGCGGCGCCGAAGCCCATGACACGGTTGCCGAGCCGGCGCTGAATCGCCTTCTCAATTCCCACGAATGCCCCGCCGCAGATGAAGAGGATGCCGCTGGTGTTCACGCGGATGTACTCCTGCTGCGTGTGCTTGCGGCCGCCTTGCGGTGGCACGTTGCAGACCGTGCCTTCGAGGATCTTCAGCAGCGCCTGTTGC
>SXGR01531034.1_pt1 | contig 15739 bp, 18 predicted proteins | sample 3174711 | NCBI WGS metagenome assembly SXGR01 (sample SAMN11356860, study PRJNA531348) | freshwater metagenome | isolation source: freshwater sample F1-60 | place: China: Fuxian Lake, Yuxi | collected 2017-12-25
GAGCATGCGCGCGGTGAGTTCGACGGAAACTTCCTGTACCCAGTTAATGGGTTCACCCACGGGCAGGTTGTCGAGGATGTCGGCGACACGCTCACGGATCAGGGGTTCGAGGTTACGTAAGTTCGTGGGTGCGACGGATGGCGCGACGACCTTACGCTGCTGGTCGTGTTTGGGCTGGTCCATGGCGATGAAATTGTCGAGCTGCAAGAGACCGGGCTCGACGTCGACTTCCGCGATGGTGATGCCCTTGGCTTCCGATGAATAAACATCGTGACTCGTATCAACGGTCTTGATGTCCTGGAAGCGGGTGACGGACCAATACGCACCCACCGGACTTTGCGCGCAATAGTGCACCGGGTCTTCGCGGCGCAAGCGCGCAAAGATTGGACCCCATGTGTCGTCGCCGAATAACTTCGGGTCGCTGACATCGATGGATTCCAGCGGCAGGTTGGCGGCTTCGCTCATTCGGGTCTCTCCTCGGGTAGCACCGGTGGCAGTGCGGGTGTCAGAGCTGGTGTCAGCGTTGTCTCCAGCTGACGATCATCGTCACACGGGTGATACTAGGCAACAGTCATTTATTGAACAGAGGGGAGGATTTACATGTTCAGGACGTCCTTTTTTCTTGATGCTACTGCACCGTTCGTTCATACCGGTGAAGCGGCGGCAAGACACATAAAACGTTTGCACCCGGCTGTACGAGGGTTTGTGCAGACCAGAGCGACGGTGGACCAGATTGGTGATGCGGCACCGGCGTTTTCTGGCGTAGCTGAGCTTTGGTTCGACACCCCGGAACTCGCGCATATCGCCTGCAAGGCGGGTTATCCCCTTCAGGGATTGATTTCGGACGGGGCAAGTGTTGCTCGGCGATCAGTAGGGTTGGAACGGTCGGTCATGTTGATGCCGTCATTCCGCCGTGGTTCAGGCATCAAGGGAGTGTTCCCGTTTGGCAAGAAGAAAGGTCAACGGGTGGAGGATTTCCAGAATCACTGGTGGCATCGGCACGGACCGATTGCAGCGTTGACCGAAGGCGCATCCGCCTACATCCAGTGCCATCCGATGCCATACCTTTATTCCATTGCTGAGCCGCCCTTTGATGGCATCACCGAAATCTGGTGGTCCGATGTCGCCACAGCTCGAGCGGCGATGAAGTCACGGCAGATGACAGAAGATCAGTCGAACGACGCGAAGAATTTTGCGGAACCCGGCACAGTGCTGCTCTTCCTTGCACAGGAAGAGGTGGTCATCGCCCCTTGAGTTTTAGCGATTTATGTCCCGACCATAGCCGACGACATCCCCGATGTCGTCGGGTTTAAGCGCGCGATAGAGGCCATTCGCGGCGTCGTTGTCCTGTTCGGTCGCCAGCCACACGTCTTGACAGCCCGCTTCTCGGGCAAACGCAAGGAGCCAACGCATCATTGCTGAGCCCACCCCTTTGCGACGCCGGTCAGTGCAGACGTCCACCTCGTCGATGTAGAGCCAGCGTTCGCCGCCATAGGGCTTGTATTCCAGACGACCGGAACACATTCCCTGTAGCACCGATCGCTCAGCGGTGACGGCGTAACAGGTGATAAAAAGGGTGTCTTCCCTGGTGAGAAAGGCCGTCAGAGATGCGACATCGTAGGTGGAGACGTCATCGTCGTCCCAGGATGCCTGGTTGATGTCGTCAACGATGCGCGCGAGATCGTGATTGGTGCTGATTCGTGTGATGGAACGCATATGATGATACTTCAGCTCGTCGCTTCCATGAGCCTCGCCTTGGCGCGTTCACTGAAGTGATGCAAACGGGGCATGTATGCGGCGCGCGTGTGATCGCGTCCTTCTGCTGTGAGTTTGTCGAACCAGTCGTCTTCGCCGAGCATTTCGCCGAGGCGAGGTGCGTTTCGATGCAACATCTGGACGTCGATCTTTTTCGGTTCGAGGCCACGGAGGATGCCGCGATTGAAGTGGGTGTGTAGGGTGACTCGCTCACCGGGGTCAGTGCGATCGCCCTGCCAATGCCACACGCCATGGGTGAAGAACACCACGGATCCTTTAGGCATTTCGATCGGAATGCCACCTTCCACGTTTTCGCCCGGTTGCGGGCCCCGCCGCCAAAGGTGCGAACGCGGCACGATCCATGTCGGGCCACTGCGGAGCGTCCAGTCTTCCAAAGCCCAAACCCCTACACCCGTCATGGCGAACTCCGGGTAAGGCTCAGGCACCATCGAATAGTCGCTGTGCAGCGGAATAAAGCCGGGTCCGGTACCTTTTCGGATGGACGACAGGCTTGCAATCACTGCGCCGCGCCCCAGAGACACGTCGATCAGGGTCATGAGTCTCGGGTTTTGCACGAGCCGCTCAAAGGCTCGACCGTGATAGAGCATCCACTGCAGTTGTACAGCGTTATGAGGTAACAAAGCGCCCAACGTCGCAGCACGTACCTCATCAGCGAACTCCGGGGTGATGGCGCGTTCCAGAATGGTGAAACCCTGTTCTTCCATTTCACGCACTTTATGGGCGATCCCCAGCCGATTCGCGCGATGTTCCAGATCCGGATTTTCAACTGTTCGCCGGCCCATGTGGTCATGCAGGAGCGCCAACAGCTCGCGTACGCTGGTGTGCGGAACTTCCCCTTTAACTCGAAGTGCGTCTCGACCAAAGAGGTGAGTAAGTTCTTGGTTGCAACTGTCTACAAATCCGGGGATCAGCGCGCCGATGTGTTGGGCTTGGGTGAGGGCTGCTTGATAGTCGCCTTCAATCACTTGAGTTGCTGAGGGATCGAAGGCGCGTTGTACACGTACCTCTTGACCTGAGAAGCGAAGTGTCCAGGATGCGAGATTATTGGCGAACCCGAGGTGCGGAGGTGCGTTTTCCAAACAAACGCTGATGCTGCAAGGTGCGAGGTGGAATCCACGCCGCTGGACTTCTCGTGACGTGAAGGCGAGCGCTTCGTCCAGCCAGCCATCTGACAGGTATTCGTGGTGACCTGGCAAAGTCAGTGGTGTGTGCATTCGCGATGTCCGGATAAAACTGGGAGAGTTGTTGCAAAACGGCGACTCACGGTGCGAGAACTTTCGCATGGCTCAGTATTCGAATGCCAGTTTCACGCGGTTGCTGCGACGCTTCCCCCCACAGTGGCACGGAACAAGACAGGAGATCGCGCTTGTGGTGTCGCTCGCTTCTGATGACGTATCTTGTTTTATTTCTTTAAACAGTGTCGGAACAGACAGGTCCAATCCGTCACTACGCAAAGTAAGCGGTAGGCAGAGCAAGCGCTCATACCGCCGGTGTAGTCAGCCACTTTAACGAGCCTGGTCATGTCCGTTCAAAAGTACCTTCTCGTCTTTCGCCACGATGCATCCGCTGCTGAAATGCCGTCCCCGTCTGAGATGCAGACAATCCTTGCTGCATGGATGGCGTGGAGAGACCAGTTTCAGAGCGAAACCGTCAACATGGGAGATGGATTGAAGCCGAATGGCACAGTCGTCAGACCGACCAGTACGACCGATGGACCCTACATCGAAGCGAAGGAAGTCATCGGCGGTTTTAGTTTTATCGAGACCGAGAGTCTCGAAAGAGCGGTAGAAATCTCCAAGGCCTGTCCGGCGTTGATGATGCCTGGAGCCAGTGTTGAGATTCGCGAGCAGGTGGGTTACTGAAGCCTGCCTTGGAGTCCTCAGTGAACAACGATCGACGAGGAGTCGACCTGCAGTTTCGAGAGGCTTATCGAACGTTGGTCGCTCGGCTCTCGCGTCAGTTTGGATTCCACCGCACAGCGCTCATTGAAGATGCAGTGTCTGCGGCGTTTCTCGCCGCCACCCAAGCGTGGGCACACCACGGACAGCCCGATCAACCGCTCGCTTGGTTGTATCGTGTGGCGACCAACCATGGCATCGATGAGCTACGTCGAACGATTCATCGGGCGGTGTCGTTGGATGCTGACGATCATCCGCCTGAAATTCTCGCGGAAGAAGATGCCGTTACTGCGAGTCAGACGTTTGATGGCGAGATCGCGGATGATGAGTTACGTATATTGTTCGTGTGTGCCGACCCTAACATCGTCATCGAAAGCCAGTTGGTCTTCGCGCTCAAAGTAATGTGTGGATTTTCCACCCGCGAAATTGCACGACGGCTGTTCACCAGCGAAGCGAATATTCAAAAGCGTCTCGAGCGGGCGCGGTCAAAACTGCAAGAACATGCTCGAGTCTTCGAGGTGCCGCCGATTGAACAGTTGCTTGATCGCAAGGAAGGCGTCTTGCAGATCATCTATCTCTTGTTTAACGAGGGTTATCTATCCGCTCAGCCCGAACGGTTGATCCGCCGCGAACTGTGTGACGAAGCGATTCGTCTCTGTGGGCTACTTGCTACGCATCCCGAACATGCCCTACCGGAAGCCGATGCGTTGCTTGCCTTGATGCTGTTTCAAGCGGCGCGGTTTGACGCGCGCCTGGCTGACGATGGCGCGCTGCTATTGCTCGAAGACCAAGACCGCTCGCGGTGGAATCGTGCGCAGATCACACAGGGGTTTCGTGCTTTGCAACGTTCGGGACGCGGCGAAACCTATTCGAAATATCACGCAGAAGCGTACATCGCCTGGTTGCACTGCAAAGCACCTACTTACGCCGAAACGGAGTGGGGACTGATCGTGCGCGAGTATGAAGTACTCGAAAAAATAGCACCGTCTCCCCTCCACACGATGAATCGCGCCATTGCCACAGCGGCCTGGAAAGGACCCGAGGCAGGGCTTGCGATTCTGCAATCTGTGGATCCACCTCCGTGGTTGCAACGGTACTACCTTTGGGACGCTGCCTTTGGCGAACTCGAGCGACGCAACGGCAATTACGAGGCGGGTCGAATTCGATTGCAGCGTGCCTTAGATGAAGCCCCTCATCCTGCTGAGCGGGAGTTGTTGCGAAAACGCCTTCTCGAGTGTTCATCCGGCGATTCAACGTCGCATGACTTTTCAACCATCAAACGAGGAAACAAGAAATGACAGTCATGATTACGGGACTCTACGCAGCCCTGCTTGTATTACTCAGCCTTGTGCTCGCAGGTCTGGTCGGCGCGACGCGCGCCAGAAAGAAAACCATCTCGCTCGGTGATGGGGGTGATGCGGAACTTCTAGAGGCGATGCGCCGTCATGCCAATCTGGTGGAGTACGTCCCTTTTGCGCTCATTCTCATGGCACTGTTAGAAATCAACGGTGGCTCATCGACGTTGTTGCATTCGCTCGGCGGGGTGTTGTTGGTGTCGCGACTGATTCATCCCTTCGGGATCCGTGCTAACGACGTGAATCGGCTGCCTCGACTGATCGGCACCTTAGGTTCGTTTGGTGTTTTGATCGTCGCTGCGGGGGTGTTGATTTGGGGATATTTCGGCTGATCGTTGGCGAGAAAACGATCATCGTTGAGTGACTTCAGCGCGACGTCAGCCTGAAGTTGAAGCCGTCGGCGCCTTCGAGTCGCGCACGCGATCGGCTTTGTGTGCCAGATACCATTCCACCAGGATCAGGTTGGGGACCCACGCGAGCCAGGCCACGAGTGGGTATCCCTCGTCGAAGGAATACCCCATCGCAAAGCCGACCCCGAGCCACACGCGCAGCATCACCGCACCAAAGGTGAGGGAGAAGTTGCGCATCATCCACTGCTGATGGGTGACGAAGTGACGTGCCCGAATCGCGCTCCAGGCGCGGATGATGGAATAGATCCAGAGCACGTCCAGCATCAAGAAACCGACCCGTGCGACGAGCCCACCATGGGCCATCACTGCAAGCGCAATGCCACCGATGCCGGCGATAAAAATCATCGCGACATAGATCTTTCCGATCGTTCGATGGAAGGCTGGGTATCTCGTGCGGATGCCAGCGATGAACTGGAGGGGGCCGATGAGGAGCGCGATGCCTGCACCGACCACGTGCATCGCTGCGAACACCGGCTTCGTGTCGAAACGCGCCTGGAAGTCAGGGCTACCGGAGAGCCCAGCTTGAAACAGGAAGGCATACATGGCAATGAAGAGAGAGCCAAGCACCATGAGGCCCAAACCAATGTAAACAGCTATACGGGTCATGGTCACGATGGCTCTCTCCCGGGCGATGTCGCCTTTAGGTAACTCTGATCAATTCGCTCCTGCGAATTGATCAGGTCGGAATCCTTCGGATTCCTCGCACTTTCCCTGCGTTTACACGGGCTTCGCCCGTGAATGCGCGTGCTAGGCACGCGCCACACGCATGGAAAGTGGTGGTGCTTCCATGCACCACGCAGGAAGGTCTGATTAATCAGACCTTCCTTTAGTTAACTACCAGTAAAGCTGGCGTCCCGTTTTTCCAGAAACGCTGCCACACCTTCGCGGAAATCCGTGGAACTGCCCGCGATGTCCTGCATTTGTGCTTCAAGCTCCAGCTGCTGCTCGTAAGAGTTATTCCACGATTGCCAGTATAGCTTGCGGATCAGGCTTATAGACTTCGGTCCATTGGCCAGACGCTGCGCGATCTCCATGGCACCTTTCATGAGCGCCGCCGGATCGTCATAAACCCGATTCACGAGACCCCACTGATGCGCGGTCTCCGCAGAGAGTCGCTCTGCGAGCATCGAAAGTTCGAGGGCCCGGCCCCAACCGGCAAGCCGCGGCAGGATGAAGGTCGAACCACCATCGGGTACGAGACCGATACGGGCGAAGGCTTGGAGGAAGAAGGCGTTCTTGGACGCACACACGATGTCGGCCATAAGCGCGAAGCTCATCCCCACACCGGCCGCGGCACCATTGACTGCGCTGACCATCGGCATCGGCAGGTCTTTTATAGCGAGCAAAATCGGGTGATAGCTGGCGCGCAGCCCGGAACCTGAAGAGCGTTGTTTGCCATCGGTCGGGGCATCGTCCTGAAGGTTCGCTCCGGCGCAAAAGCCCCGGCCCTCGCCGGAAAGCAGGAGGCAGCGGGCGCCGCTGGCGCGGATATCGGCGACACATTCGGCGAGGTCGCCGATCATCTGTTTGCCGACGGCGTTCATGACTTCGGGATGGTTGAACTTGAGAACCGCGACCTTGCCTTCGTAGGCGAGTGACATGCGCGACATGAATGGCTCCTTGGGGTCAGATTTCAAAATGTCCGCAGGTGACTTTCCCTGCGTTAGAACGGTTATGATTCTGCCCCATCCGGCCGGTTAGACGCACCAGAGCCCCAAAAGGTTGTAAGAAAGGTTGAAAAACCGGCGATCAGAATTTCTGACTTAAAGACGAGGAGAACCAGCGTGGCAGAAGCCGTCGATTATAAAGTTGTGGGTTCAAGACCGGTCCGTCCGGACGGGGCTGACAAAGTCACGGGGCGCGCCCAGTACGGCGCCGACATTAACCTGCCGAACATGATCTATGGCCGTGTGCTGCGCAGCACCGTGGCTCATGCGCTCATCAAGTCCATCGACACTTCGGCGGCGATGAAGATCCCCGGTGTATTCGCGGTTGTCACCGGTGACGACTTCCCGCAAGCCGAAGGTGGCGAGATTGGGGGTGAAGGTGGTGGTGATGTTGCCGATGTGGCGCAGAACGTCATGGCTCGGGGCAAGGTGCTTTATCACGGCCATGCCATCGCCGCGGTAGCTGCGAAATCCCAATCCATCGCAGAAGCCGCGCTGGCTGCGATCAAGGTCGAATATGAAAAGCTGCCGGTGGTACTCGATGTGCTCGATGCCATGAAGCCGGACGCACCGCTACTCAACGAACACTGTTTCACCAAGGGTTTGCCTGAGAAGGCGACCAAGCCGAGCAACATCGCTTCGGTGATGACTCTGGCACGTGGCAACCTTGATGAGGGATTCGCGCGGGCGGACCTCATTCACGAGAGTGAACACCGTATTCCGATGGCGCATCAGGGTTATATCGAGCCGCACGCTTGCACAGCGACGATCAACGAAGCAGGACAAGCCACCGTGTGGCTGTGCACGCAGGGTCACTTCGATACCCGCGCGCAGACGGCGAAGATTCTCGGTTGCACGCTTTCTGATCTGCGCTTTATCGCCACCGAAATCGGTGGTGGCTTTGGTGGCAAGACGGTCGTCTATCTCGAGCCCGTAGCGATTCTGCTGGCGCGCAAGTCCGGTCGCCCGATCAAGATGGTGATGACGCGGGAAGAAGTCTTCCGTGCCACCGGCCCGACTTCCGGTTCCGTCGCCCGCATCAAGGTGGGTGTAAAGAAGAACGGCAAAATCACTGCCGCCAAGTGCTGGATTGCCATGGAAGCGGGCGCCTTCGCCGGTGCACCGTGTGGTCCCGCCGCGATGGCGATCTTTGCGCCGTACACCATCGAGAACTTCAAGGTCGAAGCCTTCGACGTCCTCAACAACAAACCCAAGGTCGCGGCTTATCGTGCGCCGGGTGCCCCGCAATCCATGCACTGTATGGAAGTGGCTTTGAATGAACTGGCCCACAAGATCGGTATGGACCCGATTGATCTGCGCATGGTCAATGCAGCCTCCGAAGGCACGCAGGCACCGTATGGACCGAAGTTCCCGGTGATTGGTTTCAAAGAATGCCTCAATGCAGCGAAGAGTCATCCGAACTGGACCAAGCCGGTTCCAGCTGGAGCGGGTCGTGGCTTCGCGGTGGGTTTCTGGTTCAACGTCGGCATGCAGTCGAGCGCTGAAGTGCACATCAATGACGATGGCACGGTGCGTGTGGTTGAAGGCAGCCCTGACATCGGTGGTTCGCGGGCGTCCATGTGCATCATGGCGGCAGAGACCCTCGGTGTTTCTTACGACCGCGTGCGTGCGCTGGTTGGCGATACCGAAAGCACCGGCTTCTGCAACGTGACGGGGGGTTCACGAACCACCTTCGCTACGGGCATGGCTGTTGTACGTGCATGTGAAGACGTCATTGCTCAGTGCAAAAACCGCGCTGCTGCGACGTGGGGGATCGATGCGGATCAGGTGGAGTGGAAAGACGGTCAGGTCGTACCTAAGCCCGGCGTGAATGCGGACCTCAAGCCGCTCTCGCTCGCAGCGATCGCTGGGAAGTCGGCGCGCACCGGTGGCCCAATCTCCGGTCGCGCATCGCTCAATGCGCAAGGCGCAGGTGCGAGCTTCGCCTGCAATATCGTCGATCTGAAGGTCGACCAAGAGACGGGTAAGGTCGACGTTTTGTCGTTCACCGCGATTCAGGATGCCGGCAAGGCGATTCACCCGGCCTATGTTGAAGGCCAGTACCAAGGTGGTGCCGCTCAAGGCATCGGTTGGGCGCTCAACGAGGAATACATCTTCAACAAGGACGGCGTCATGGAAAATGCCGGCTTCCTCGACTACCGCATGCCGGTAGCGTCGGACTTGCCGATGATCGATACCCAGATCATCGAAGTGCCGAATCCGAGCCATCCGTATGGTGTGCGTGGTGTCGGCGAGACCGGCATCATTGCGCCGCTGGCCGCCTGCACAAACGCGATGCGAAATGCGGTCGGCTTCCTGGTGCCTGATCTGCCACTGTCGCCGCCGCGGGTTCTCGCCGCGATTGAAGCGAAGGGCTGAGCCCGGCGACGTGGACCGCTGATCTGATTACGCAGTGGCCCACGTTCATTTCCCCGATAACTGCCTGTCGTACACCCAAGGTGTACGACAGGTGCAGGTTGCCGTCACCAACTACCGCGAATTGCTCATCGCCGTTGAAGAGAAATTCCCCGGCATTCACGAACGACTCGAACGTGCATCGGTCGCCATCGACGGTCAGATCTATCAAGACGCGTTTTTGGAACCGGTCGGTCCAACCAGTGAAGTCCACTTCCTGCCGCGTATCGAAGGCGGCTGATCCAGGCGCTTAGAGGAGAATCCCATGAAGTCACCGATCTGCGAAAAACTCGGCATTGAATTTCCGCTGTTCGCGTTCAGTCATTGCCGTGAAGTGGTCGCCGCCGTCAGCAAGGCCGGTGGATTCGGTGTCCTCGGGGCGGTGGGCCACACGCCTGAGACCCTTGAAGTAGAACTGTCCTGGATCGATGCTCACTGCGATGGGAAACCGTATGGCGTCGACCTGATCGTGCCGACCAGCATGGCAGACCAGTCAGGTTCAATGACGCCAGAAGAACTCGCCGCGCGTGTTCCTGAAGCGCACAAACGTTATGTCGAACGTATCCTTGCCGAACACGGTATCCCCACTCACGATCTTTGGGATCGGCAGATCGCGGCAAATTTCGGCGACAACCTGCGTGCATCCGGCGCATCAGCCCAACTCGACACGGCGTTTAAACACCCCATCAAACTGGTGGTGAATGCGCTCGGTGTGCCTCCACCGTTCATGATGGAAGGCGCACGCAAACATGGTGTACTCGTCGGTGCGCTTGCCGGCAGCAAACAACATGCGATCAAACACGCGGAGATGGGTCTTGACGTGGTCATCGCGGCGGGTGGTGAAGCCGGTGGCCACTGCGGCGAAATTGCGACGATGGTGCTAGTGCCCGAAGTGGTGCACGCGCTGAAGAACTATCCCAACATCGCTGTACTCGGCGCGGGTGGAATTGTGACCGGACGGCAGATGGCCGCGTGTATGGCTATGGGTGCACAAGGGGTATGGACGGGTTCAGTGTGGCTCACAACACAGGAAGCGGAAACCCACCCGGTCATCAAAGAGAAGATGCTGACCGCCGGGTCCAATCAAACGGTTCGTTCACGCAGCCGCACCGGCAAATACACCCGCCAGTTACGTTCACCGTGGACCGATGCCTGGCAAGCAGAGGATGCGCCTGACCCGTTACCGATGCCCCTGCAGGGACTCGTCAGTGGGCCTGCGCTTACCAAGATTGATCGGCTTGCCTTGGCGGGTGACGCGGGCGCGAAACAGCTCGCGACCTATTGGGTCGGCCAGGGTGTTGGTCTCATGAATGAAAGTCTTGCCGCACGTACCGTGGTGAAAGACTTCATGACGGACTTCGCCGATGCGTGTGAGCGTTTGTCAGGCTTCATGAACGACTGAAGCTACTGCGAGGGTGGTTTGAAACCGGAATCACGCAGGCGCATCGCGAGGGAGCGCTTCGCGATCTTCCAGCCCTCAGCGGTCTTGTGATACGTGTCGTGGTACTCACCGATGCCTGCCCAGCCGTCGACGGTGTGAGGATCTTCGCCGGGTGGCATGGCATACACGGTGACATAGCTGACACCGGTCGCCTCGGTCTCTGAAACCTGGGTAATGCGGATCGTCGACATCAAGTGCACCGTGTTGCCGGTGACTTCGGCAAGGCGTTGGCGAATGGCGTCTCGACCTTTTCGAACATCGCCAAGAATCGACAGTTCAGCGTCTTCAGTGAAGAGCGCCGCATAGGCATCCGGGTTCTTGTGATCCCGGTAGTAGGCGTAGTCCATGATCAGATCGCGGCACGCATCGTAGGTGGAGGATTCCGCTGCCTGTAGAGCGGGCGCAGTGATTAAAAGGAGAAGCAGGGTCAATGTTGATGCTGTGGCTCGAACAAACATGGTGCTTGGGTCCGGGCAGATTTTTACGAATGCTCACCAAGCTGGTGCCAGCTTGCAAGTTCCACCTTCGGCAGGCAGGCTTCGACGACAATCTTCTTCAACAGGAGTCTCTCGTGATCAATCGGATTGGATCTGCCTTTTTGGCACTCGTGCTGTTTTCCGGATCGGTGATCGCCGGTGTCGCTTCACCCTCAGGCGCCTATGTGCTTGAGAACACCCACGGCTACGTCACGTTCAGCTATTCACACATGGGGTTCTCGCACCCGCAGGTGGGGTTCAATACGTTCACCGTTGATCTGAACCTCAATGCGGATGACCCGGCAAAGAGCACCGTCAAGGTGAACATCGATGCCAAGAGCATCGACAGTCGCGTCGCGGACTTTGATGCGCACCTCAACTCGGATAAGTGGTTCAACACCGCAGCTCACCCGGCGATCACCTTCGAGTCTACCGGTGTGATGATGACGTCGGACACGACAGCAAAGATCACCGGCAACCTCACCGTCAAAGGCACCACCAAGCCGGTGACACTCGACGCCAAACTCAACAAGGCTGCGGTGCACCCCATGCGCAAGGTTGCCATGCTGGGTCTCGATGCCTCAACCACCCTGAAGCGATCCGAGTTTGGACTTGGCGAATACGTCCCGATGGTGGGTGATGATGTCACCATTACCATCAGTGTCGAGTTGATGAAGGCACCGTAAGAAGCGCCGTCGCAGGGTGCGTTGGCTCTCAGGATTCAAGCGCACCCGGTCACACTCCAACGAATCTTCACCCGGATCAACACAGGACAACTCTGCGGCGCGGGTAAGCTAAGACCCATTACCACGTTCGGGCGCTTCCCATGCCTGGACTTCGACACCTGCGAGATCAAGGGACAGACGGCATGAAAATCCTCATCGTTGGCAATCTGGGATATATCGGACCAAGTGTTGCCCGCCACTTTCGCAAGACCCTACCCGGCGCCGAACTGATCGGATTTGACCTCGGGTACTTTGCTCACTGTTTGTCGAATGCATCGTTCCTTCCTGAAACACTGCTCGACGCACAATATTATGGTGATGTGCGTAAGTTCCCTGAACATCTGCTCAAAGGGGTGGATGTGGTGTTGAACCTCGCGGCGATATCAAACGATCCGATGGGTAATGAGTTCGAACAGGTGACCATGGACGTCAACCACCTCTCTGCAATTCGTCTTGCAGAAGCGGCGAAACGACACGGTGTACGCAACTACGTTTATGCATCGAGCTGCAGCATCTACGGTGCGGGCGGCGACAGCGCTAAGGTCGAGGCGGATTCGCTCAACCCGCTGACTGCTTACGCACGCTCAAAAGTGGCTGCCGAAAAAGACCTGGCACCTCTCGCCAACGGCAGTTTCGTGATCACCTGCCTGCGTTTCGCCACCGCATGTGGATTCACCAACCGCATTCGTCTGGACCTGGTGCTCAACGATTTCGTTGCCGGTGCGCTGACAAGTGGTCGCATCGATATCCTCAGCGATGGCTCACCGTGGCGACCGCTTATCAATACTCTCGATATGGCCCGTGCGTTCGAGTGGGCAGCTCAGCGGCGCGCTGAAAACGGCGGTGAGTTCCTTGCAGTGAACACCGGCTCAAGCGAGTGGAACGTGCAGATCCGTGATCTTGCAGCAGCGGTTTCGGCAACACTTCCAAAAACGTCAGTCAGCATCAACAAGGACGCGAGTCCCGATAAACGTTCCTACAAAGTGAACTTTGGTCTTTTCCAGAAGCTCGCGCCAAATCATCAGCCTCAGTGGGGCCTTGAGGCGACGATCCGTCAGCTTGCTGAAGGGTTGAAAGGTATGGGCTTTGCGGATGCGAATTTCCGCCAGTCGCAGTTCATTCGTCTCAAAGTGTTGGCGCGCCTGCGTGATGAAGGGGAACTCGACCAGGGACTCAGCTGGGTGCGCTAGAACGCACCCGTTCGTGCCTCAGGACGCGACGATCCTGGCGAGGTTCGCGCCCGACAAGATCTCAATCCAGTAGCCATCCGGATCCTTGATGAAGGCGATGCCCTTCATGGCGCCGTCTTGTGGTTTCTTCACAAACTCGGCACCGAGTGTTGCGAAGCGTTCGCACGCTGCATCCACGTCGGGAACACTCACACCGATATGACCAAAGCCACGTGGGTCGCTGTTGCCGTTGTGGTAGTTGAACGCAGGGTCGTTCTCTGTGCCCCAGTTATGGGTCAGCTCCAATAATGCAGGGCGGGTAAATACCCACTGGGCGCGAGCGACGGGGTCGCTCGGAACATCTGCAGCTTTTTCATACCCCATAAAGTAGAGGGAAAACTTGCCCGCTTCGAAGTCGAAGCGAGCGAGTTCCGTCATCCCAAGCACTTCCCGGTAAAAGCGGACGGATTTGACCGGGTCCTTCACCCGCAGCATGGTTTGGTTGAGTACGAATCCCTGGGTATTGGTTGTCATGGGCTATGCAGGCAGTTAACAGGCACTACACTGTGCGGGCTGCGTCGGGCTGAATCAATCGTTGGAAAACTCGAGTTTGGTTCGGCACTTCAGACGATTTGCTGTGGAGAGCTTGATGGGCAGGGACCGCGAGTACCGACGGGAGGTCTAAAGGACCGACAAAAAATGTTGTAAATTTCGCGATAACCGGCTTGTCGTCCACCGGGGTCCAATGAGACGGTGTCAGGTGCGGTTGGATAAGTGCCGGCGGGCCAGACGGTCCGGCGGAGCAAGGTGCCATTGTGAAACGGCTCACGTTCGAAGTTCGAGCGGACGGCTAGGCTCGCGGCACTGAAGGTTTGAGGAAATCGCTTGCCGGAAATTCGGCGTTCGGGTCCTCCGACCACCACAAGGTTTTTGCATGGGGGTTTCGCGTCACTGCAGCACAACGAGTCCACTGGCTGCCGCGAATTCAGGGATTAATTTGATGATGGGAGTTTCCATGTCAGCTCGTCCGCAGAGACCATCCACGATCATCGCCAAGACGATACTGGCGATGGTCAGTTTGACGCTCAGCGCCGTAGCGTATGCCATCGACACGACAGTCTCCGCAGGTACGCCGACGGATTTCGGTAACAATCGCATCCAGACCTCACTCACGGTTTCGATCCTCAACAACGATGGCGCTACGCGTTTCGACATTTAAGGAACGACGGATCTAACAGCGGAGTTTGGCACTCCGGTGAATTTGATCAGCGACGTTGACCAGCCCGGTGAATACGCCATCACCGCGAGGACCATAAACACTGCCGGCGTGGTCGCCGGCAATACCAATTTCGCTGTGAATGCCGCCTTTAACGGTTCAGGTGTTCAGACCTCGCTACTGGAAAACGGGCGCAACGACCAGCTGGGCTCTCCGCAAAAGAACTGACGGAGTACAACCTGCTGCTCGAGGAAGAGGCCTATCTGTTCGAAGAGAAGGCCATCGAGATTCATGAGGTCAGTGCGGCTCGCAGCAAAGAAGGCGTGAATGATGAGTGGGTGCAGAAGTCGTTTGTGGAACTCAAGCGCATGGTACCGGGTCAATACGAGAAGACCGGACTCGAAGTCAGCGACAGCCGTGCGATCAATTGATAGGAAGGTTGTAATGATGCGTAAGCGCGCTCAAAAATTGATCAGTGGTGTGGGGGTTCTTGGAGCCACGCTATTCACCACAATGGTGCTGGCAGCAGAGCCCTCAGCACCGGATCGGGTGAAACTTGATCGCACAGTGGTTTCGGGAAATCAGGAACTGCCTAGGGTCCTCTATATTCTTCCGTGGGAGTCGAAAGAGAGCCGTCCAGCTTTGGACTATGGTCTTGAACCCCACACGGGAGACATCCTGCAACGAGTGAATCCGGCGAGCCATCGTCGCCAACTCGACCAGCTCGAAGCCCTGCAGAACTCAGCGGCGAAACGCTAACGACACACTGCCCTCGTTTTGGAGGGCGGTTTGACCTGACCCGGAAGCACAGAGATACTCGCGCCCTCAAATTTCCCGCTCCGGATTTTTAGTTTTCATGGCAACCATTCTTGAGGCCCTTCCTGTAGGCCAGCGTGTCGGCATTGCGTTTTCCGGTGGTTTGGACACGTCCGCTGCGCTTCTGTGGATGAAGCAGAAAGGCGCCGAGCCTTACGCCTATACCGCCCATCTCGGTCAGCCAGACGAACCGGATTACGATGACATTCCACGTCGTGCCAAGGCCTACGGCGCCAAACTCGCACGGTTAGTTGATTGCCGTACCCAGCTCATTGCTGAAGGCATTGCGGCGCTGCAATCCGGTGCGTTCCACATCTCCACGGCAGGTGTCACGTATTTCAACACGACGCCACTCGGTCGCGCGGTTACCGGCAC
>SXGR01170630.1_pt1 | contig 15738 bp, 7 predicted proteins | sample 3174711 | NCBI WGS metagenome assembly SXGR01 (sample SAMN11356860, study PRJNA531348) | freshwater metagenome | isolation source: freshwater sample F1-60 | place: China: Fuxian Lake, Yuxi | collected 2017-12-25
CAAAAATATTTATGGGAGATAGTGGCTCGCTTATTATAGGCATGTTTATCTGTGTATTGAGTATTAAATTAATCGAATATCCAATTACTAGATTAAATGATTTTTGGATTCATATTTCAAAGCCAATCATTGTAATTGCGGCGTTAACTTATCCCTTAACAGATACTTTAAGAATTTTTATTATTAGAGCGGCTAAAGGCCTATCACCATTTGCAGCAGACAGAAACCACTTACATCATCGTTTGTTAGACTGTGGTTATACTCATGTTAAAACGGTGATAATTATTTATGTATATAGCTTTTTAACCGTGACGGCATCTTTACTAAGTTATTACGTTAATCCTAGTTTGTCTTTATTGGCCGTGTTAGCTTGTAGTGGCTTATTTATTTTGTTTGTTCAATTATCATATAAGTCGGCTCAAAGAAAAAAATTGTATAAGTCAGAGTAACATTGAACAGTAAGATTTACATAAGTTGGTTACCAAGAAAATGGAGCATAGTAGCAATACTATTTGTTTCTTCGTTATGTATGTCTGCACAAAACGACCCACAAGCTCAAAATGTTTTCATCAATCAAGAAACGCAACAAACTATAGATACTTGGGATATCATAAATCCAAGTTTCGAATTCCATTCTTCATTTAAGCCTTTTCTTTCATCTACTCTGCAAGATTTTTCAGATACTGCAATTGGTTATTTACACTATCCTATCAGAAATTTCTTTTTAAGTAAAACCTATAACGAAGGGCCAAACAAACATAATCAGTACAATGTTCAAGTGTTGCCAATTATTGATTTACAAGGCGGCTACGATATGTTATCTTCAAAATTTGTTTCTGAAACGTTTGGAGGTGCTCACGCTAAACTTAATATTAATAACGACTTTACGTTTGCATTAACTGCTATTGGCGGAAGAGTAACTTATCCAGGCTTTATTGATACCGTGGTTCAATCCACAGGGTTAATACCAGGATTAGGAAGAGCATTTAATAACAAAGATGGGAGTTATAGTTTTTCTAATATAACGGGCTATGTTTCCTATAGCCCAAATAAAATATTTAATTTTCAGGCAGGCAACGATAAACATTTTGTTGGCGATGGCCATCGTTCATTATTATTATCGGATTTTGCTACAGCTAATCCTTATTTGGGTATTAATGCTAACATCTGGCGCATCCAATATAACGTTTGGTATTCTTGGATGAGAGATTTTTCGAGATACGACGGTTCGCAAAAAAGTATGCAAAACAAGTACGGAACTTTTCACTACTTAAGTTTTAATGCTCTAAAAAACTTGAATATTTCTTTTTTTGAAAATGTTATTTGGCAAGGCACTGATACTAATCGCGTACGAACGTTTGATGTGAATTATTTAAATCCAATTGTGTTTTATCGTCCACAAGAGTATTCGGTTGGATCTCCAGACAACTCTATGATGGGATTAAATGCGTCATTTAAAGTATTTAAAAGTTTAAAAATATACGCACAAGCAGTGGCAGATGAATTTTTCTTTAAAGAGCTTAGAAAACGCAATGGTTGGTGGGCAAATAAACAAGGTTGGCAATTTGGTGCAAAATATGTGAATGCATTTAAAGTAAAAGGGCTTTCGTTGCAAGTGGAATATAATCAAGTACGACCTTACACCTACACGCATGGAAGTGTGCAACAAAATTACACGCATTATGGCCAGGCATTAGCACATCCTTTTGGCGCAAATTTTAAGGAGTATTTAGCTTTTGCAAGTTACAGGGCAAATCGTTGGATGTTAAGTTTTCAAGGAGTTTCTGCTGTGATTGGTATGGATGCATTTGGATCTAATTTAGGACAAAATGTTTTTGTAAGCTATGTTACTAGGCCTTTTGAGTACGGTCATAAAACAACACAAGGTAATAAGTTGAAATTTATGCAGAGTGACATTAAGTTTACATACTATGTGATTCCACAAATGAATTTGAGAGTAGAGTTGGGATATATACAAAGAAGTATAAAAGATGATTTAGGGTATGAACTGCAATCTCCTTACATCTATTTTGGGGTAAAAACAAGTATACATAATTTTTATAGAGATTATTAATTTGTTGTAATGGAACAATCGTTAGATAACTTCTTTCTCAAAATTCCTGAGCCTCAACAATCAACTTTACTGTTTCTTCGTCAGTTTTTAATAGAAGAAATAAAGCTTGAAGAAAGTTGGAAGTTTAACACCCCATTTTATTATTACAAAGGAAAATGGTTTTGTTATCTATCATACAGCGCCAAAAGGAAACATGAAATTTATATTGGATTTGTGAGAGGCTATCAAATTGAATATCCCAATTTAGTGGGTGAGGGTAGAAAACAAATTAAAGTATATCGCATCAATCCTGAAAAAGATATTGATATAAGGGCACTCAAAAAAATCACGGACTTACTTAAAAAACTTTATGAGTATTAAATTGTATTACAAATTACTTTTGTAATACAATTTTTCTCACTGTTTTTTCGCCATCTATATTTTTTGCTTCAATAAAATATAATCCCGACTTAAGATAAGATAAGTCAAGGATGATTTTATTATCTATTATAGAGAAAGGCACCTCAATTTTTTTGCCAGTAATATCCATTAATGAATAAGATTCTGTAGAGATAGTTGTATTATTTTTAAAATCTATTGTTAGCAAACTATTTGTAGGATTGGGATAAATACTAATATTATCGAAAGTATCGAAGCCTCCATTAGTGACAGAACAAATTGGCGAATATTCATATGTTCCATCAATGTCAACACTTTTTAAACGATAATATGAAATATCTTTTAAGGCATGTTCATCTATGAAGCTATAGTTTTTAATTGAAAGACTATTGCCAGCTGCTATTACATTACCAATAGTTTGGTAATTTATAGCATCAGTTGATCGTTCTATAGAAAAGTAGTGGCTGTTTAATTCAGTTGCTGTTTTCCAATTTAGCTGTATTGTATTTGGATTAATTAAATTACAATTAAAATCAATTAATTCAATTGGAAGTGGACTTGCAGCGGGATCTATAGTGCCAATCGTATAAAAATAATTGGTTGTAATGTTTGATCCATCAACGTTAAACAAAACTCTATCTCCAGCTGTACTTACTGTTGTGCTTGGAACTATGCTGAAAGTACCAGCTGCCGAGCTTCTGTATAATAATACATAATTTGAAGCTACACCAGGTCCAGCCCCAGCCCCATAGTCACTATAATCAAAAAAGATAGTCATTAGTCCATTATTTGAACCAATATCTGTTTTATTTACGTACCAATCATTTGTCCAACGAAGAAGCACTGTAACTGGCAGATTAGAAGCAGAAGTAAATGGAGTGGCGAAACAATTCATTCCGTATGTAAGATAGTCACCATTGTCTTTTAAAAATGCGGTTGCGGCAGTAGTTACCGAAACACCCATTCCACTAGTGCTCCTCGTTCCAGCAACACTATCCGTTGCACTTTCTCTTCCTACACCATTTACATAATAGATATAGCTTGTTGAAGTTGGTGGGGTGTATTTACCGTTTGAAATAGCAATGCCATAAAATGCACTTTGGTTGGTTTCTAGTAGCGTTCTTCTGGTGGTGTTCAAAGCGGAATAATACATGCCAAATTCAGACATTTTGCCTGTAAGAGCCTCACTTGTTTCACAGCAGGTATTTATGCTCTGTAATAATCTTATGGCATTAAAATTAAAGCTAGATCCATCGCCTTGCGTGGCAGATCCTGTACCATTATTAAACAACTGGCGATTGCTTCCATCAAAGCGTCCCGACAAAATCAGTGGCGCGCCAACTACAAAAGAAGTAGCAGGATTTACACCACTTCTTTCAAACACAAATTGATTCGTGTTTCTTTGATTGATATTAAAATAACTGCTGTTGCTCCAATCCTGCGTATTCAGTGCAGCGTTACCCACAGAGACTACTCTTAAATTACTAGATGAGTTGATGTCCGACCTTAAAACCGAATTAACCGTTAAAGGCGCTCCTGTATAAGCAGTTGTAAATGTTGCGGTTAAATTAGTTTGCAAAGCATTCGTTCCTTGCATGGCAGGCCATGTAGATGAACCATTAAGGCGAACAATATTTCCTGCATTTACAATCTGTGGCTGCCGGGTGGTGGCACCGGTTTGGGATAAATTGATTCCATTTCCACTTTGATCATACCAAATAGAAACATACGCACTAGGTGGCGTTATAGGTAGTGCAGGAGGAACAGAAGGCCCACTAATTCTGTAATAAGCCGATTGTCCATATTCTATGTATTGCCTGTCAGTTGCCGATAAAGCTGTACTAAAGTAAATGAGTTCCTGAATATCTCCATTATGACCTTGAGTATTAGCAGTTGGTATGGTACCAATAGCAAATTCTCCCGCAGTAATATTCATGGCAGCCGGTGCGCCAATATTGGTCATTGCTTGTGAGGTGCCGTTAATCCATTGCGTTAAAGCCGGTAAAGATGTTCCTGGTAAAATTTGGGATGAAATATACCAAGTATTGGTGTTTAGCAAAGAGCTTCCAACCGTACCAGCACCTTGGTTTTCCACACCATATCTACCTTGGGTGGCACTGTTAAAGGCAAACCAGGCTCCGTATCTTCTTCCTCCGCCTGCATTATCCCCCCAGCCAAACAGTTCTCCGCCGGGGTTTGCAAGGCCTCTTGCTCTCCAAACACAAGAGGTGCTTAACGGTTGAGTTGTAAGAAAAAATGCATTTTTAAGATAGGTGCCATTAAAGAATATGGAGGGTCTGTTAGATGAGTTCTTTTCTATCACTCCTGCATTCATAATTCTTGGTTGTAAACCAGCTGTTGCTTGGGTGGCATGTCGGTTATTTCCGCTCTGGTCGTACCAAGTGGTAACAAATGCACTTGCAGCTCCAGCTGGAATTGTTCCCAAAGCAATACCACTAATATTATAATACTGTCCTTGTGTCCATTCTAAAAAAGCTCTATCTGTTGAAGAAGGTAAGGTACCAAAAGTTACTATTTCCGAAATCCATCCATCTAATCCAGTAACCCCGTCATTTCTGGCGCCAATATTTAATGGTCTGTTTACATCTACATGTGTAGCAGCAGCAGCAGAATTTAAAATAGAGGTACTGTTTAAAAATGCTGTTTTATTTCCTGCTAGTTGGGTTTGAAAAGTCCAGGCGCCTAGAGATTGTGCCGCATTAAAATTTTGTGATGTAGTAAAAAATGTTGCCCCTGTTCCATTACCAACAATCAAATTATTATTATAAAAATCTAATGGACCAGGAAAGTTATTGTTTGTGGGTACGCCAGTTTTACTAACAATTGCGTTATAGGTTAAATTAGTGTTGACTTTTGCAACGCCATTAAAACAAGCGGCAGCATCAAAGACATCAAAATTTGCAGTTGCTAAACCAGATGACAAACCTAAAAACCTCAATGCAGGAACACCATTTTGCCTTTCAATAACACCCGCATTTATAATTCTGGGTTGATTTGCAGCCGTTGCTTGAGTGGCGTTTCTTACATTACCACTTTGATCAAACCAAGTTGTTACAAAACCATTACTAGCCCCTACAAATGTTTTAAGAGCAGTAGTATCTAAGTCTCCATTTGTTGTAAATCCTATATTTGAAGTAGTATTGTCACTACTTCTGCGCACAGTGATAGCATTTCCAACATATGAACAGCTTAATTTTCGTAAACTAAAAGCTGCCGCTGCTGAGGATGCAATCGCACTTAAAGGGTTAGAAGCCATTACAAATGTTTTAAGAGTTATAGTATCTAAATCCCCATTTGAATTAAACCCAATATCTCTTGTAGCATTATCGCATGAACGACGAATGTTGATAGCGTTTCCAGAATAGGCACATCTCAATTTTCTTAAACTGTAAGCTCCTTGAGCTGAAGGTGTAATGGCGCTTAACGGGTTTGGAACAAGTACAAAATTTCTTAATGCTGTTGTATCCAAATCACCACAAGCTGTAAAACCAATGTTAGTAGTGGCATTGTCGCAATCTCTGCGTACTTGAATAGCGTTGCCTGTGTAAGTGGAAACGGTCTTTCTTAAACTATAGGATGCGGCAGCATTATAACTTACTTGAGATGTAAAATTTAAGGCACAAAAGAATATAATAAAAAATATAACGAGCCTTTTACAAAAAGACGGGCGTAGATTAAACATCATAAGCATTTGTATTTTAGTTAAATAAGTAAAAATAAGTAAAAATAAGTAAAACTTACAAAAGAAAGGTTTTGTTAATCAGATTAACCCTGATTAATTTTAAGATTATATAATTAAAGCCAGATTACCTTGGATATTCTATTCTTACATGATATATATTCATCAATCGTTTTTTAAATATTTTTTTAATCTGATTGATATCTCTGAATGTAATATCAGCATTCATAAATTGATTTTCGTTTATTTGATGATTGATAATTCTATCTACTAACTCATCAATGGCAATGGCATCATATTTTTTTAAACTACGCGACGAAGCCTCAACACCATCTGCCATCATTAATATGGCGGTTTCTTTACTAAAAGGAATTGGACCAGGATATCTAAATAAATCTTCGTTAATTATTTCTCCTTCGTGTTCTTTTTTATAGTTGTATAAGAAATACCTTGTAGTTGTTGTACCGTGATGTGTTCGGATAAAATCGATCACGGTTTCCGGCAGTTTATTTTCCTTGGCAATTTCTACACCCTTAATTACATGACCAATAATAATTTGCGCACTTTCCTCTGCAGATAAATCTTCGTGTGGGCTGACCTCACCAACTTGATTTTCGGTAAAAAAACGAGGGTTACTCATTTTTCCAATGTCGTGATACATAGCACCAGTTCTTACTAGCAAAGCATTGCCGCCAATTTTATAACACGCCTCTTCAGCTAAATTTGCTACTTGTAATGAGTGTTGAAAGGTGCCAGGAATTTTTTGTGAAAGTTGACGCAACAAGGGGGAATTTAAATCGCACAATTCTAGTAAGGTAAAGTCAGATACAAAACCAAATAATTTTTCAAATATATAGATGAGAGGAAATGAAAATAAGACACATACACTGCTTAATAAAAATGGTACATAACTTTGAATATTACTAATGGCTAACGGGGTATTATTTATTAAATGGTAGGCCACAAATGCCAACACGTAGAACACAAAAGTAAGTAAGGCCGACACAAATAATTTAGAGCGCTTGCCCATATCAGCTACACTAAATATGGTTCCTATACCAGCAATGAGCTGTATAAATACGAATTCGAATTTATCGGGGGTAAAAAAAGCGCATATTAAAATGATATTTAAAAAATTAAATAGAGAAGTTCGGCTATCAAAGAAAACCCGAATCAATATGGGCACTAAACAAAATGGAACGGCGTATATGTAGTTAACATTGTATTTTGCAACAATGCTTGTAATAATAATTATTAGTAGAATAATTAAAAATATGAATGTAACCTGTGTGTTTTGACTAAATATAGATTTTCGGAAAAACGCTAAAAACAGCATCATGATCCCTAATACTAAAATACAAGCCAAAAATTGCCCTACAATAATGGATAGTTGAGTGGTTTCAATTTCTTGTTCAGATAATGCTAAGTGATAGCTTTTTAAAATCTGTGTTTGTTCTTCTGTTACGACATCGTTTTTGCGTAACAATACATCGCCTTTTTCAATTTTAGATTTATAAATGTAATTTACTTCAGGCTCTTCGGTAGCCATTTCATTTGATAGTATTTCATCATAAACGATGTTGGGTTTTATCTCTCCTAAAAGTTGTGTTACAATTGTAGCGTCTTTAATTTGTAGCGATAATATTTGATTTAATTTTTCCTTGTCAAACAACGTCTGTTTCCTTGTTAAAGCAACTTCGTTATTACTAACAACATACATCACAGAATCTTGAAAAACCTTGCTTTCATTAGAAAAGTAAATGCCAACTTCATAAATACTATCTAATACTAATTTTGCAGTTACCGCTTTATGATGTGGTAATTCCGTTAATTTCGAAATTAAAGAATTTATATTGCTCGATGTTTTTTTAAAGTATACAATTTGTTTTGATAGTTCTTTTTTTTCAGTTGTTAACTCGGCATTAGTTTTCTTTACCAGAAAATCGATAGAAGATATTAGATCATTATTTAACCATACATCTCCTACGTTAACCTGATTTATTTGCGAAGAATTATTTTTTGGAAGTAGATATGTGCAAACGGCTACGCAAAAGGCAAATACTATCCCTTTATACCAAAGCGCGTGTTTGTCTCTTATTTTAGTAAATAGTATGTTCACTTAACAAAAGAAAGTATAATTTTTAGATAAAATTTAAAAAGTAGCAGGGATTATGAACAACCATTTATTAATTTATGACGAATTATCTCACTAAGGTCACATGTCCCACGTGCGATTCTAACTCCTGAGTAACAATGTTTTGAAACTCACACTTCCAAACATATACATCGTCGGTACAAGGTTTGCCTTTATAAGTACCATTCCAGCCAGCTTCGGTGTCATTGGTTTTATAAATTAATTCGCCCCATCTATCAAAAATCATAAAGGTGTAATCTTTTACTCCTATGACGATAGGCTTAAAAATATCATTTAAATAGTCTTTATTTCCTGGAGTAAAAGCGTTTGGTATCCAAAATCTAAATTCTGGTAAAACACGAACCAATAGAGTAGCAGTATTAGGGCAAGCATAAGAATTGGTAATGGTTTGTGTAACATAATAATCTCCCCATGTGCCATAAGTATGAATAGGATTTACATCAGATGACCCTGATCCATCAGCAAAGTTATAATACCAGCTTACGATATCTGTTGTAAGAGACATGTTAAAAAAGAAAATATCAGGATCAAATATAGTTGTAAGTATTGGTGTAGCCGTAAAACTAGCTACTGGCGATGGATTTACAGTAATGCTTGATACAGAAACAATTTGACTACTATCTATACATTGGCTGGTTGTTTTTATACTAAGGGTATAATCATACGTGCCTGGTGGACTAAACACATGAGTTGGGCTTGCTTCAGTAGAACTTGTTCCATCACTAAAACTCCATAAATAACTGAGATTGGAAGCGGAAGTGCTGGTATTTATAAATTTAACAGTCATAGGATCGCAACCTAAAGCAATAATAGGATCTATAGAAGCCACTGGATTTTCATATAATTCTATTGTTTTGGTTGTTGTATCCGAACAATTATTTTCGGTAGCCACAAGTGTTATAGGATATAAACCTGCAGCACTGTATGTTACATTTGATATTGTTTGACTAGTAGACATTTGTGTAGATGCTGGGCCACTAAATGACCACGTAAGCGTTCCTCCGGGCCCAAGCTGCTGAGATGTATTTGTAAATGAAAAATTGTTGTTATTTAAACATAAGCCCGAGGCAGACACATAGTTAAAATCAGCAATTGGAGTTGTAATCACTGTAATGCTATTAGCCGCAAGTATTTGGCTGGTTGCAACGCAATTTTGATTTGTACTTATTGAGAGAGAGAAACCATAAATGCCTGGTGGTGTAAAAACATGTGTTGGGTTTTGTGCTGTTGATATTGTACCATCGCTGAACTGCCATAAAATAGACATGGGAGTTCCTGAAGTGCTTGTATTATTGAAATTTATGGTGAGAGGGTCGCAGCCCACATTGGGATAGGCTCCAATAGAGGCCACGGGGCTTTCCCAAACAGTAACGGTTTTTGTTGCTGTTGCAGTGCATCCATTTTCACTTACTGTAAAAACAACTGGGTAGTCTCCAGGAGCGTTAAATGATACGTTATTAACGGTTGCCGTATTTGCAGATGGTGGCGTCGCATTTGCGCCAAAGTTCCAATTAATAGTTCCAGTTCCTTGAAATGTGCCGCCGCCATTAAAATTAAAGCTATTGCCATTTAAACATTGTGCAGATGGGGCTAAATAATCAGGGGTTAGTAAAGGGTTAACAGTAAAAACTTCGTATGCAGTATCGCCACAGGCACTGTTTGGATTTACAATTAAGGTAACAGTATAAGTTCCGGGTGATGGAAATGTATAAGTAGGATTGTAAACGTTAGAAGTGTCTGCTAAAGTGTTTGGGTCTCCAAAATCCCAATGATAAGTGCTTCCGTTATAACTATTGTTTGAATAGCTAATAGTAAAGCCATTACAATACCCAGTACCTTGACCGTTATTAGTAGTTGTTTGAGAAATAATATCTGCAACAACCACAAATGGACATGGAATAACATTAAATTGAAAGTCCCTGTGATGAACACCAATCAATTGCCCGTTTCTATATTCGCTGACACAAACCCCAACAACCCACTGTCCTTGAATATTGGGAACGCCATCTAAAAATCCAGTGTTTGGATTTATATTAATAGCTGGACTTGATGCCATTGGGTATGATGAACTATAAGGAGCAATAAACGGAACACTTATGTATGGTTGAGGCGTGTTAATATTTGGACATGAAGATGGAGGATTAGCACATTGTGAAGTAGGAAGTAAAGGAGGATTTGTATTAATAATTGGACAACATGCATCTAAACCATTAAATGGGTCACATAAGCTATAAACTAACGAATCACCATCGGGGTCTGAGGCAACGTGATCAAAAGCAATAGGAATTCCATCGCAAATATAAATTGGGGGTCGCTTTGTAAAACGTGGACTGCTATTAACCGACACTACTTCTGGACCAGGAATATGCTCCCAATAAGAAGCTCCAACAAGTCCTGGGTTTACCAAATTCAAAATTGTATTATTTCTACAACATCTTTGATAAACTACATAGTATCCGCCAACAGAAGGAGGTAAATTTACAATTTTTTCATAGAGCGCTTCTTCCACACAGGCATTCCCGGCTGTAGTTGGGGCACAAGGACTGTTATTTGTTGGTGGTACAGTTGAAAATGAAATTGCATTAAACGTACTTGAAATAATTGGATTATCAAACACATCATAAACTGTAAAGTACGCAGGCGTTATGTTTCCGTTATTGTCAGGAAACCCATCAAAAGGTGGAATACCATTTAAGCAATCCCTGTAAACCTTCATCGAAATTTTGTAATTATTGCCTCCTAAATAATCATAGTAAATTTCACCACCAACAATGTGAGTTGCTTCTGCCATTTTAAATAGCAGCAAAAATGAGATGATTAGATATGTCTTTAGTTTAAAAATCTTTTTTAATTGCTAAACACTTGAAAAAATCCATTAAACTTCCTGCCATCAGACACATTAAGAATATAAAAATAAGTGCCATCACTTACCTTTGGCGACCAATCATTTTTATAATCATCACTACTGTAAATTTTGTTCCCCCATCTATTATAAGAATTTAATGATGAACCTGGAAAATTTTCTAAACCATTAATTCTGAAAAAGTCATTGATGCCATCACCGTTAGGGGTTACTACATTAGGCATGATAATATCACAGTCAATACTATTAATGTCGATAGCTAAGGTATCAGAATATAAGCACTGATCAGTCACAACAATAGTATAAGAACCACTACTTGGTGTATTACTTTGTGTAAAATAATAAGTATAGTTAGTAGTATCAAATGGGACAATACCTCCTCCAGGGATTAACCAACTTACATTGTAAGGTTGATTGCCACCATCTATCCTAACAGTGATTGCTTTTATTGAGTCTAAACAAAATAATACAGGAGATGTATTAATGATTTGTGGTGAGCTTGTTATAACACTTGGCGAAAATACAGAACTACTTGTACAAGATGGAATACTTGTTCCGGTAACAGTATAGGAAGAAGTACCAATTGGAGATACAACAATGGAATTCGTTGTTGAGCCAGTGCTCCAAGTATAACTAGTAGCCCCAGTTGCTGTAACGGTTGTTGTTTGGCCAGCACAATAAGGCGTGCCAGTAACTGTTAGCGTTGGTGGTGGAGTAACACTTACCGTGTAAACAGCGGTATTTGAGCACGATGCTGCAACAGAACTTACCGTATAATTTGTAGTAACTGTAGGAGAAACAATAGTAGATATATTTGTTGTGCCATTATTCCAGACATACGTTGTTGGGCTACCAGAGGCAGTTAACGTTGTACTTTGACCTAAACAAATAGAGTTGTTTCCTGTGATTGAAAGGGAGAACCCAATGACAGTTACAGTTGCAACAGCTGAGTTTGTACAAGCACCATTTGCCCCTACAACAGTATAAGTTGTATTTGATGAAGGGTTCACAAATAAACTGTCATTTGCGGCGCCATTACTCCAAGTGTATGTTGAAGCACCAGAGGCTACTACAGTTGCTGTTGTTCCTGCACAAATAACGGTATTGGTACTTACTACTGTTGGCGTAGAAACTGGGTTAATGGTGATTTGTTGAGTGACAGGTTTGTTACAAATATCATTTACCGTTATGGTATAAATTTGCGTAGAGTTTATAGGTCCAGTATTAAAGGTAGGTGTATTTACAGCAGGAGCGGTCCAAGTATAAGTATAAGGTGCATAACCATTTGTAGCACCTGCATTCAATACAATTGAGTTTCCAGTACAAACTGAAGTATTGTTTTGTCCTATACCAATTGGAGTATAATCTTTAATGTATAAGTTAAATTTAATGGCATTAGAAGATAGGCAGGATAATGTGTTGGTTGCGAAACTCGACATGGCAAATTTAATGGTATCCGTCCCCTCAATTAAGTTATCTTGAAGTGCATTGATATTACAAATCTTAATCGTGTCCTGACCTACTCCAAAAATTAATTTAGTTGGCCAAGTAAAACTTGCATTTCCAGATTGAATATAATCAGGACCTAACAATGCATTTCCAGTAACTTGTAAATTAAAAGAATCGACATTAGCTAAATTTCCATTTCTAATAAAATAAGCACAGTAGGTATTACAATCTTCTACCAAAATAGAATCAGGTATATTAGAATTTGAATTAGTGGTGAAAACATTTAGTGGAGGTAAACTACTAAAAGAACCACCTTCTAAAAATACACCTGAATCCCAAACGCCATCACCACCATCGGCAATCGCAATTTTTATATGGTAAGTTTGTCCGCAAACTATTTTCTCTAATGCATATAAAACAGTTGTTAAACCATCAAACTCGCAGTTAATAGGATTTCCAGTATTGCTTCTATAATAAGTTGCATTTAATCCAGCATTTACATTATCAATTGATACAGCAGTGCTAGTACCTGGCAATAGAGCCACATTTTTATTAACGTAATTTCCTCCAGCAGGATTAGGACCACTTAAAAAGAAAGCAAAGGCATCATTTACACCTGCATTTACATATTCAGGATATTCTTCAGAACCAAAACAATATCTGAATTTAACCGAATCTCCTGTTGGAATAAAATCAAATTCTAATACAGCTGCATCAAAGGTGTTTACACCAGATACTACATCTAGCAATGCATCGCCTGGTCCAGTCCAGTTGGTTCCTGTACTTCCAGAATTGTTTGGACCTTGAGGCCCATTGGCATTAGCCGTTGATGCGTGACCAGTACTTAAAAATATTCCAGACGGAATCCCTAAATTAGTGCTTGGGGTAGCAAAAAATTGAGCAATTTGAAGCGGATCGCCTGAAAAAGTAATGTTACTAGCCGTAACGCCACTTCCCAATAAAACGTTCTGCACAAGTTGTTGTGGAGTTAGTGTCTGCGTTGTTGTTAATTGAGCTTTCATTGACCCAATAAAAAACATGCTTAATAAAATGGTTGTGTATAATGTTCTCATAATCTCAAAAATAAGCTATAAACAACTAATTCACAATTTTTTCAATCATTCAAAAGCACCTTTTAAATAAAAAAAGTACATTAGTACCAAAATTCTACAATAATGGAACTAAATCAGATACAATCCTACGTTAATTCAAACAAAGAACGTTTTTTAAACGAACTTTTAGATTTATTAAAAATCCCATCAATCAGTGCGAAGCCTGAACATAAACCCGACATGTTTACTACTGCCGAAGCTGTTAAGCAACGTTTAATAGAAGCTGGAGCAGACAAAGTGGAAATATGTCAAACAAAAGGTTACCCTGTAGTGTATGGTGAAAAAATAATTGATTCTTCAAAACCAACAGTAGTAGTTTACGGACATTATGATGTGCAACCTGCAGATCCATTGGATTTGTGGGATTCGCCACCATTTGAGCCAGTTATAAAAAAAACAGACATTCATCCTGAAGGCGCCATTTTTGCTCGTGGTGCGTGTGACGATAAGGGTCAAATGTATATGCACGTAAAGGCATTTGAAACGATGATGAAAACAAATACTTTGCCTTGCAATGTAAAATTTATGATTGAAGGGGAAGAAGAAGTTGGTTCATCAAATTTAGGCCCTTGGATTATTGAGAATAAAGAAAAATTAAAAGGAGATATTATTTTAATTTCAGATACCTCTATCATTGCGAACGATATTCCTAGTATTGATAGTGGATTGAGAGGGCTTGCTTACATGGAAGTGGAAGTGGTTGGACCAAATAGAGATTTACATAGCGGTGTTTATGGTGGAGCAGTGGCTAATCCAATCAACATTTTATGTAAGTTAATTGCTTCTTGTCATGATGAAAATAACCACATCACTGTTCCTGGTTTTTATGATAAGGTGCAAGAATTAAGTGACGCTGAAAGAGCTGAAATGGCAAAAGCTCCATTTGATTTAAATGACTTTAGAAAAGATTTGAATATTGATGAAGAGCGCGGAGAAAAAGGCTATTCAACAAACGAAAGAACTGGTATACGTCCAACTTTAGATGTGAATGGTATTTGGGGAGGTTATACTGGAGATGGTGCAAAAACAGTATTGCCGTCAAAAGCATTTGCAAAAATATCGATGCGTTTAGTGCCTAATCAATCTTCAAAAGAAATTAGTGATTTGTTTATCAAACATTTTGAAAGCATTGCACCAAAATCAGTAAAAGTTAAAGTTACTGCCCATCATGGTGGAGAGCCTGTTGTTGTACCAACCAACTCAAAAGGATTTTTAGCAGCAAGCAAAGCGATGCAAGAAACCTATGGTAAAAAGCCAGTACCAACACGCAGTGGAGGCAGTATTCCAATTGTAGCTTTATTTAAAAAAGAGTTAGGAATAGATAGTATTTTATTTGGTTTTGGATTAGACAGCGATGGTTTACATTCGCCAAACGAACATTATGGTTTATTTAATTATTACAGAGGGATTGAAACTATTCCTTTGTTTTATAAATATTTTACAGCTTAGTTTTGTCTAAACAAAACATAGCAATAATAGGTGGCGGGCCAGCATCATTGATGCTGGCTTGTTCATTAGATGCGAATAAATTCAACATTTCTATCTATGAAAAAAACGCCGCACTAGGACGCAAATTTTTAGTGGCAGGTAAAGGAGGATTTAATTTAACGCACTCTGAGGATTTAGTCCAGTTTGCAAAACGTTACCACCCAAAAGAATTTATAGAACCTTTTTTACGCCACTTTTCAAATACAGATTTTAGAAATTGGTTAAAACAAATTGGCATCGAAACCTACGTAGGCAAAAGTAAGCGCGTGTTTCCTATAAAGGGAATAAAACCTATTGAAGTATTACAACACATTGAAAAACAGCTAGAGAAAAACAAAGTGGCTATTTTATACAATCATCTTTGGCAAGGTTGGGCAGATGATGAATTAGTATTTTCAAATGCTGGAGAAACAAAAAAGGTAAAAGCTGATGTGGTTGTTTTTGCTTTAGGTGGCGCTAGTTGGAAAGTAACAGGCAGTGATGGCAATTGGACAAATTATTTTAATGAAAAAGGAGTTA
>SXGR01065426.1_pt1 | contig 15731 bp, 14 predicted proteins | sample 3174711 | NCBI WGS metagenome assembly SXGR01 (sample SAMN11356860, study PRJNA531348) | freshwater metagenome | isolation source: freshwater sample F1-60 | place: China: Fuxian Lake, Yuxi | collected 2017-12-25
CCGACGACTTCAAGCCGGAGGAAGGCTTCGTGAGCCTGTTCAACGGCAAGGACCTGACCGGCTGGGGCTACCGGGCCACGCCTCCCCGTAAGGGTGCGCCCAAGCCCGGCGCCCCGCTGTTCGTGGAAGTAAAGGCGGATGAGTCTTTCGACGGCCGGACCGAGAGCGCCGACGGACGCTACCGCGCCATCAACGGACGCCTCGTGATCACCACGCCCGCCGAAGGACGCCGCATCCAGGCGCTCTGGACCACCCGGGAATTCCCCGAGGACTTCGAGCTGCGCCTCGAATTCCGCGCCACGCCTAACGCCGACAGCGGCGTCTACCTGCGCAAGCCGCAGCTCCAATGCCGCGACTTCCTCGTCGCCGGTCCCTACAAGGACCTCAAGCAGTATAAGGCCCAGGACTGGAACGAGCTCGTCGTCATCGTGAAGGGCGGCGTCGCGCACGCCACCTGCAACGGCGAAGTCCTGGAAGCCACCCTCAAGCTGCCCGCCACCGGACCCATCGGCCTCGAAGGCGACCGCGGCCAGATGGAATACCGCCGGCTCCGCGTGAAGACACTCGCCAAGTAAAAGCCCTCAGCCAAAGGGGTCAGGCCGTACCCTCGCCCTTGGTGAACCTAAACTCGCCACTTTAACTCGATTTTAGGTTCAGCGACAACAAGGTACGGCCTGACCCCTTTGGCTGAGGTGTTCTCCGTTACACGCTCGCCCGCCGAGTCAGATTGCGACTGACTACGGAAGCCCCCAAGCAAACACGCCGTCTTTCCGAACCCCTCATCATGAAGCTGATTTTCCTCTTCCTCGCCACCCTGCTGCTCTCGCCGTCGGCCGTGCTCCGGGCCGCCGAAGGAACCCCGCCGAAACCGAACATCATCTTCATCCTGACGGACGACCAGGGCTATGGCGACCTCGGACGGCACGGGCACCCATTGCTCAAGACCCCTAATCTGGATACGCTTTTCGACCAGAGCGTGCGCTTCGAACAATTCTACGTGAGCCCGTCCTGCTCGCCGACGCGCGCGGCGCTCCTGACGGGCATGCACGAGTTCCGCAACGGCGTCACGCACACCACGCTGCCGAGGGAACACCTGAACAAGGATGCCGTCCTCCTGCCGCAGCTCCTGCGGGAGGCAGGCTACCGAACGGGCTTCGTCGGCAAGTGGCACCTGGGCGGCGAAGGGGACTATGCTCCCGAGAAGCGCGGGTTCGAATGGTCCTCCACCAATGTCGGCGGCCCGAACGTCCACTTCGATCCGGTCATGATCCGCAACCGCAAACGCGAGCCGCGGAAAGGCTACCGGGAGGACGTCTTTTTCGACGAGGCCATGGCCTTCATCGATGAGCGCAAGGACGCCCCTTTCTTCTGCTACCTCGCCACCTATTCGCCTCATGCGCCGCTGGCCGCCCCCGCGGAATTCACGGCGCCGTTCCGCGGCAAGGTGGACGACGAGGAGGCCGCCTATCTCGGCATGGTCGCCAACCTCGACCATAACCTCGGACGGCTGATGCGGCATCTCCGGGACCGGAAGCTGGAGGACAACACGATCCTCGTCTTCATGAACGACAACGGCCAGACCCACGGGCTGGATGTCTTCAACGCCGGCATGAGGGGCAGCAAATGCACCATCTGGCAGGGCGGCTCGCGGGCCATCTCCCTCTGGAAATGGGCCGGGAAATGGCAGCCGCACACGGTCTCGAACCTGACGGCCCACCTCGACGTCCTGCCGACGCTCTGCGACCTCGCCGGCGCGACCCTCCCGCCCGCACTTGGCTCGAAACTCGAAGGCTTCACCCTCCGGCCGCTGCTCGAGTCCGCGGCGCCGGTCAGTTGGCACGACGACCGCCTGCTGTTCCATCACGTCGGCCGCTGGCCCAGCGGCCTGGCGGCCGCGCACAAATATGCGATGGCCTCCGTGCAGACAGGCGACCTCCTCCTCGTGCGCAGCCGTCCGTGCGACGACCCTGCGTGCAAGCGATATTCCAGCCAGTGCACCACCCTTCGTTCCGTGGAAGCAGGCGCCACCGCGGCGACTTACACCAAAGCCGAGGCCCAGTTCCACTGGGGCGTCACGCCGCCCGGACGCTGGGCGCTGTTCGACCTGAAGAAAGACCCGGCCTGCCGGAACGACCTTGCGCCGGAACGGCCGGAACTGACCACCAAGCTCGCCGCGTCTTACGACGAATGGTGGGACACCCTCTACCCCACGATGATCCGACTCGGCGGCGATCAGGGTGAGCCCGAGCCGCTCAGCAAGGGCCGCGTCAAAAAGCAGAAATAAGACCATGAGACCTGCCCTCGCCCGCCTCGCGACCCTGCTGCTAGCCCCGCTGGTCGCCTGGGCGGCGGCTGACGCGCCGCCGAAGCGCACGCAGCCCAACATCGTCTTCATCTACGCCGACGATTGGGGCTGGGGAGACCTGTCCTGTCATGGCAACACGTGGCTGAAGACACCGCGCCTCGACAAGATGGCCAGCGAGGGCATCGACTTCCAGCAGTTCAACGTCCTGAGCCCGGTGTGCTCGCCCAGCCGCGCGGCGGCCATGACGGGGCGTTTTCCTGGTCGCTTCGGCATCAACACGGTCTTCGGCGTCACCAAGCCGCCGGAGATGCCCGACTGGCTCGATCCCCGGGCGCCCACGGTCGCGCGGATACTCAAGGCTGCGGGATATCGCACGGGACACTTCGGCAAGTGGCATCTGGGCGAAGGCACGCCGACCATGGCGGACTATGGTTTCGACGATACCGCCGTCTATCACGGACCGGGGCCGAAAGTCGGGCCCTACGGCAACGACATCCCGAACCAAGCGATCAAGTTCATCGAGGCGAACAAGGACCGCCCGTTCTACGTCAACGTGTGGCTGCACGAAAGCCACCTGGCTCATAGCCCTTCGGCCAAGGCCATGGCGCAATGGAAACACCTCGACCCGCGGCAGCAGGTCTACGCCGCGGTCATCACCGACGGCGACGATAAGGTCGGCCTGATCCTCGATGCGCTGGAGCGCTGCGGCGTCGCCCAGGATACGTTGGTGGTCTTTTCCAGCGACAACGGTCCGGCGAAACCCAAGGCGGGCGACCAAGGCGTCCCCGGGAAATATCGCGGCCACTACAACGTCGGAGAAACCGGCGGATTGCGCGGACAGAAAACCAGTCTCTTCGAAGGCGGCGTCCGTGTGCCATTCATCGTGCGGTGGCCGGGCCGGGCGCCGGCCGGCCTGAAAAACGACGCAACCGTCCTGACGGCGGTGGACCTTCTGCCGACGTTCTGCGCCGTCGCCGGAATCAACCCGCCGGAAGCAATCGACGGCGAGAACCTGCTGCCGGCCCTCAAAGGCGAAGCGGCCAGGCGCTCGCGGCCCATCTTCTGGCGCATCAGCGGCAACCGGAGAGAAAAGGACTACTGGCCTGACCTGGCGGTGCGCGAGGGAGACTGGAAACTGGTCACCACCTTCGACGGAAAGCGGTCCGAACTCTATGACCTGGCAGCAAACCGCGCTGAAGACGTGACCAAAAATCAGGCCAAGGAACACCCCGAGGTCGTCGCCCGCCTGACCCGGCTCGCGCTGGAATGGAACGCGACGCTTCCCACCAAGGCGGACCCGGCCTGTTCGGCGACACCGCGATAAACCTGGCGGAAGGAAAACCAGGCTGGAGCGGCAGGTCGTCCGCTGATTGACTGCGGCGATGCTCGACTGGATCCAAGGCCACACCCTGCTGCCCGCCGACGGGTGGATCCTGCTGCTCGCGCTCTTCGGGGCGATGTGCATCGGACTCTCGAAGTCCGGCCTCGCCGGCACGGCGACGCTCAACGTCGTCATCATGGCCAAGATCTTCGACGCCAAGCCCTCGGTGGGGATCGTCCTGCCGATGCTCATCGTCGCCGACCTGATGGGCTACCTCATCAACCGCCAAGGCGGCAGCTGGCGGCAGATCGTGCCGATGATTCCCGCGGCGGTCGTCGGCGTCTTCGCGGGCTGGTTCCTGCTCGATCGGGTCGATAACGGTACCGCCCGCATCGTCATCGGCTTGCTCATCCTTGCCCTCCTCGCCTTCAACGTCGTCCTGCACCATCGGCGTGAGCAGCTCCTGGCGCTCACCCGTCATCGCACCTTCACCTGGGGCATGGGCGGCGTCGCCGGCATCTCCACCATGCTCGCCAACGCGGCCGGACCGGTGATGACGGTCTACCTGCTCGCCCAGCGTCTGGAGAAGAAAGAGCACCTCGGCGTGTTCTGCCGCTTCTTCCTTTTCATCAACCTCTTCAAACTCCCCTTCAGCGGCAACCTCGGACTCGTCACCGGACCGTCACTCATGACCAACCTCGTCCTGCTCCCCGGGGTCGTCGCCGGCGTCGTCCTGGGCTGGCAGATCCTCAAACGGATCGAGCAGGACGCCTTCGAGTCGGTGCTGGCCTGGCTGACCGCCTTCGCCGCGGTCTGGCTGATCGTCGGCTGACCGCTTGACTCCGCTCGGCGGGAAAGCGGAAATAAGGGCCTCATGAAGACCCCGCTGCTCGCCCTCCTCGCCGGCTTCGCCCTCGTCGGCTGCCAGACCTCAGAAACCGCTCCGGCCAAGGCCGTCCCGACCCAGCGCAACCTCGCCGTCGGCGCCACGCCAGAGAGCGTGACCAAAGGTTTCGGCGGCAAGTATTTCGTCACCCTCATGGGTGCGTCCCGCAAAGCCGGCGACGGCGACGGCAAGATCGTGAAGGTCGACGGCGACAAGGTCACCGTCCTCACCGAAGGCCTCGACGACCCGAAGGGCATCGTCTTCGTCGCGAACCGCCTCATCACCGCCGACTTCGACAAGGTCTGGTCCATCGACGCCAAGGGCAAGAAGACCCTGCTCGCCGGCCCGGCCGCCTTCCCGACTCCGCCCACCTTCCTCAACGACGTCGTCGTCTCGCCCGACAAGAAGAGCGTCCTCATCACCGACATGGGCGCGGTCACCAAGATGCGCGGCGCCGACGGCAAACTCTTCGAAATCAACAGCGCCGAGCACAAGGCCATCCCGGTCATCGCCCGCGTCTTCCAGGTCACGCTCGAAGGCAAGGTCACCGAAGTCATCGCACCGACCCCGAAGATGCTCAACCCGAACGGCATCGACGTCATGGCCAACGGCCGCATCCGCATCGCCGAATTCTTCACCGGCGACGTGCTCGAATACAACAAGGGCAAATGGAAGACCCTCGCCAAGGGCCACCGTTCCGGCGACGGCCTCGTCCACGACTCCAAGGGCCGCTTCTACGTCTCCGAAGTCATGACCGGCCGCGTCACTCGCTACGAAGCCGACGGCTCCGCCCCCAAGGAACTCGGCCAGGGCCTCAAGGCCGCCGCCGACCACTACCTCGACGAGAAGGCCGGCGTGCTGATCGTCCCGGACAGCAAGGCGGGCGAACTGGTCTTCCTCGCCCTGTAAGCCGGCAAGGGTCAGGTACGAAGAAAGGGACAGGGCTTGCCCTGTCCCTTTCTTCGTCTTTGCGCTTACGCGAGTTTACACTGTATCTTCATCCCAACCCATGAAACCCCTGCTCTCCCTCCTCGCCCTTGCGCTCGCCCTGCCCGCCTTCGCCCAGGAAGGCTTCACGCCGCTCTTCAACGGCAAGGACCTCTCCGGCTGGGACGGCGAACCGGGCCTCTGGTCCGTCGAAGAAGGCGTGATCGTCGGCACGAGCGAAGTCGGCAAGCCGAAGACGAACTCGTTCCTGATCTGGAACGGAAAAGTGAAGGACTTTGAAATCCGCGCGACGGTCAAGGTCGTCGGTGACAATAACTCCGGCGTGCAGTATCGCAGCCGCCGTCTGCCCGAAGTGACGCCTTGGACGATCCTTGGCTACCAGTGCGACGTACACCCGACCGATGTGCACACGGCGATGACCTACGAGGAACGCGGACGCGGCATCTTCGGCTACAACGGCGTCGACGTGGTGATGGACCCGACGGGCCAGCGCTGGCAGGTCGGCGAACGCCCGCGCGTGCAGGCCGACATCTCCCAGTATAACGAATTCACGGTCATCGCCCGCGGCAACCGCCTCGAGCACAAGGTCAACGGCCAGACGACCTCGGTCTTCATTGACCACGACGAGAAGGGCCGCGCCCTCGAAGGCCTCATCGCCATCCAGCTGCACGCCGGCAATCCGCACAAGACCTACGTGAAGCAGGTCCTGCTCAAGGTGCTCGCCGACGGCCCCGTCCTGCCCTTCGACCAGGCCGCCCTGCCCGCCGGCGCCAAGAAGATCGACAAGCCCAAGGTCGTCAGTGCCCAGGGCAAGAATCCGCCAGCCAAGAAGGTCCCTGCCAAGAAGTAAGCCCATGCGCGCTTTCTTTCTGCTGCTCTCGGCCTGCTTCGCCGCGCAGCTCTCGGCGGCACGGCCGAACATCCTCCACATCCACGCCGACGACCATCGGGCCGACGGCTTGGGCGCGCTCGGCGCGCCGGGACTTCTCACTCCGAACCTCGATGCCCTCGTCGCCCGCGGCATGACCTTCACGCGCGCCTACACGCAAGGCTCGATGATCGGCGCGGTCTGCACCCCGAGCCGTACGATGATGCTGACCGGACGTTCCTGGCAACGCATCCCCGGCGCCAAGGCGGCCCGGCCTGAGGCCGACAACCCCGCCACCTTCCTGCCCAGCGTGCTGGCGGCGGCCGGCTACCGCACCTGGCACATGGGCAAAGGGGGCAACGCCTTCACCGCAGGAGTGAACGCCTTCCAGACGAACATCATCGACGACGCCCGATCGGCGGACGACCCCGCCACGGATCGCGCCCACGCGAGCGCGCGCCTCGCCGACCGCACGATCGGCTTCCTGAAGGAGCATGCCGCCCGCCAGGACGCCGCGCCTTTCTACGCCTATCTCGCCCCGCCCGTCCCGCACGACCCGCGCTCGGCCGAACCCCGCTTCCACGCGATGTATGACCCCGCACATATCGCGTTGTCCCCGGCGTTCATGCCGCAGCACCCCTGGAACAACGGAGAGATGACCGTACGTGACGAGCGCCTCGCTCCCTGGCCACGCACGGAAAAAGACACCCGACAACAGACCGCTGATTACTACGCCTGCGTGACCGGACTGGACCACCATGTCGGCCGGATCTTCGCCGCGCTCAAGGAGACCGGCCAGTGGGAGAATACGATCATCGTCTTTTCCGGAGACAACGGCCTTTCGCTCGGCGAGCATGGCCTCTTCGGCAAGCAGAACCTCTACGAGTTCGGCGGCATGCATGTCCCGCTGGTCATCGCCGGGCCCGGCATCCCCCACGGGCGGACCGCTGCGTTCGCCTACCTCATGGACCTCTTCCCGACTTTCGTCTCGCTGGCCGGCGCCAAATCGCCGGACGGCGTCGACGGCCTCGACCTGACGCCGGTGCTCCGCGGCGAAAAGCCGGCGGTACGCGACGGGGCTTATCTGGCCTACCGTGACTGCATGCGCTCCTTCAGCGACGGTCGCTGGAAGCTCATCCGCTATCCGCTCGTCGACCGCACCCAGCTCTTCGACCTGGAGAAGGACCCGCGCGAACTGACCAACCTTGCCGACCAACCGGAGCACGCCGAAACCTTACGTCGCCTCCAAGCACGGCTCGGAGCGGAAATGAAAGCCTACGACGACGCCTTCCCGCTTACCGTAGCCAACCCCGCACCGGCGGAGTGGACGCCCCCGAGCAAAGCGCGGCTGGCCGCCGAAGACGCCAAAGCCAAGGGAGGGCGGAAGAAGAAGACCGCCGACCCGGCCAAAAAGTAAGCGACGATCCGCATAATGGGGTCTGACCCCATTTCCGTCTTTGCCCTCCTCCTATTTTGCCCAGTAATTTGTTCTCCTCCCCATGCGCCCCCTGCTCGCCCTGCTCTTCGTCACGCTGACGGCCCTCGCCGCCCCGCGGCGACCCAACGTCTTGCTGATCCTGGCCGACGACCTCGGCTACTCCGACCTCGGTTGCTATGGCGGCGAGATCGCGACCCCGCACCTCGACGGGCTCGCGAAGAACGGCGTCCGCTTCACGCAGTTCTATAACACCGCCCGCTGCTGGCCTTCGCGCTCCGCGCTGCTCACGGGCTACTATGCCCAGCAGATCCACCGCGACGCCCTCCCCGGCCTCGGCGGCGGCGGCCAAGGCGTCCGCCAGTCCTGGGCGCGCTTGCTCCCTGAATTCCTGAAGCCGGCCGGCTACCGCAGCTACCACAGCGGCAAGTGGCACATCGACGGACCGGTCCTCGCCGGCGGCTTCGACCGCTCGCTGGACATGCGCAACCAAGGCAACTTCTTCAGCGCCAAGGGCAACTCGATCGACGACGTCCCGGTGAAGGTCCCGGCCGACGAGAAGGGTTACTACGCGACCATCGCGACGGCCGACCACGCCATCGACTGCCTCAAGGACCACGCCGCCAACCATGCGGACAAGCCCTTCTTCCACTATGTACCGTTCATCGCCCCCCACTTCCCTCTCCACGCCCTGCCCGAGGACATCGCGAAGTATCGCGACAAGTATCTCGCCGGCTGGGAAGCCCTGCGCGCCGCCCGCCATGCCCGACAGAAGGAACTCGGCCTGACGAACACGGCCCTCTCCGCGGTCGAACCCGAAGTCGGTCCGCCCTACGCCTTCCCGGACGCGATCACCAAACTCGGCTCCGGCGAAGTGAACCGTCCGCTGCCGTGGGACTCGCTCACCACCGAACAGCGCCGCTTCCAGGCCACCAAGATGGCCATCCACGCCGCGATGGTCGACCGCATGGACGCGGAGATTGGGCGCATCATCGCCCAGCTCAAGGCCATGGGAGCCTACGAGAACACCCTCATCCTCTTCGCCTCGGACAACGGCGCCAGCGCCGAGATCATGGTGCGCGACGGCGGCCACGACCCGCAGGCCGAGATGGGCAGCGCCGCGACCTACCTCTGCCTCGGGCCCGGCTTCTCCAACGCCGCCAACACCCCGCACCGCCGTCATAAGACCTGGGTGCACGAAGGCGGCATCAGCACGCCGCTCATCGCCCACTGGCCGGCCGGGCTCGCCGCCAAAGGCGAACTGCGCCGCACCCCGGCCCACGTCATCGACGTCGTCCCGACCGTGCTCGAACTCGCCGGCGTGACCAAGCCCACCGAGTGGCAAGGCAAGCCGATTCCCGCCGCACCCGGCAAGAGCCTCGTGGCCGCGCTCAAGTCCGACGTCACCGTCGAGCGCCCGAGCCTGTGGTGGCTGCATGAGGAGAACAAGGCCATCCGCGTGGGCGACTTCAAGCTCGTCGCCGCGAAGGGCGACGCGTGGGCGCTTTATGACCTGAGCACCGATCGCGCCGAGCAATCCGACCTTTCCGCCAAGATGCCCGAGAAGGCCAAGGAACTCGCCGACCTCTGGCAGAAGCAGACCGACGAATTCATCGCCCTCGCCAAGCTCACGCTCGCCGAACAACCCAAGGGCAAGGCCGGCAAGAACAACGCCAAGAAAAAAACGAAGTAAGGACGAATACAGGGTTGACCGGTTGATCCGTCGGCCAGAACGACGGCTCAAATCAGACCATCACCTCTGCTCGAATCTCGCCTTTGCAGGATCACTCATCGCCCACCCTCCATCGTTCATCTGCCCTCCGTCATCTGTCATCTGCCTCTGTCCCCCTCATGCGACCCCTCCTCGCCCTCCTGCTGCTGGCCCCGCTGGCGGCGCTCAACGCGGCCGACAAGCCGAAGGCCGCCCAACAGGCGCCCAAGAAACAAACGCGGCCTACGCCGCCGACGCGCGCGTTCGACGCCCCGGGCGCGCCGACCTTCGTGAAGCTCGGCGATAAGACCACGCTCGCCGACGGCAACTACCTCGTCGGTCCGACCTATGTCGCCGCTCCGGAGACCAAGGCCATCGAAGGCGTGCCGCAGGGCAAGATCCGGCAGTTCCAGATCGATTCAAAGACCACGCAACGCTTCAACCCGGGCATCGCCCGCGAAGAGTTCGGCGTACCTGATCCGAACAATCCGCGCACCCTCATCGTCAAGACGCACACCATCGACTACAAGCGCACGATCACCGTCTACGTCCCGGCCCAATACGTCCCGGGTACGGCCGCCCCTCTGCTCGTCACGCACGACGGCCCCGGCCTCGGCAAGCCGGACCTGAACACGGCGCGCATCCTCGACAATCTGATCGCCCAGAAGCGCATCCCCGCGCTCATCATGGTGCAGATCGCCAACGGCGGCGGCGACGCCCAAGGCCACGAGCGCGGCAAGGAATACGACACGATGTCGGGTCTTTACGCCGAATACATCCAGCATGAAGTGCTGCCGCTCGTGGAGAAGAACTACGGCGTGAAGTTCACCGATGACCCCGAAGGCCGCGCCACGATGGGCACGAGCTCAGGCGGCTCCGCCGCGCTCATCATGGCTTGGTATCACCCGGAATGGTTCCGCCGCGTGCTCACCCTCTCCGGCACGTTCGTGAACCAGCAGTGGCCCTTCGACCCCAAGACCCCCGGCGGCGCCTGGGATTTCCACGAGACCCTGATCCCGCAGAGCGAGCGTAAGCCCATCCGCCTCTATCTGGCCGTGGGCGACCGCGACAACTACAACCCCAACGTCATGCGGGACGGCATGCACGACTGGGTCGAGGCCAACCACCGCATGGCCAAGGTCCTCAAGGCCAAGGGCTACCCCTACCAGTATTACTTCTGCCAGGATTCCGGGCATGGCGTCGGCAACGCCCGCCCGCAGCTCCTGCCCGCCGCCCTCGAATGGCTCTGGCAGGGCTACCAGCCACGCTGAGACCCGCTGCCATGCGCGCGTTCCTCAGCCTGTGCCTCATCGCCGTCCTCGGTTTCGCCGCCGATCCGCCGGCCACGAAGAGCGCACCGCCAGTGGCCAAGGAATTCGCCCCGATCGTCGACGACCCTAAGCTGCCGCGCGTGCTCATCATCGGCGACTCGGTCTCGGTCGCCTACACGCTCGAAGTCCGTAAGAATCTCGCCGGCATCGCCAACGTCCACCGTATCGCCGCGAACGGCGGCTCCACCCGCACGGCGCTGGGAGAATACGGCCTGGTCCGCTGGCTGAAGCCGGGCGAGAAATGGGACGTGATCCACTTCAACGAAGGCTTGCATGACCTGTCTTACCGCTTCCCGGATGACCGCGATAAGAATGACCGAGGCGAATACGCCTCCCCCGCCAACGGCGGACGCCCCAATGTCTCCGTCGAACAATATGAGAAGAACTTGCGCCTCATCGTCGCCCGCCTGAAGCAGACCGGCGCCAAACTCATCTTCGGGAGCACGACCCCGGTCCCGGAATCGGATACGGCCAAATACGTCAAGGACTCCGAACTACCCTACAACGCCGTGGCCAAGAAGGTCATGACCGAGGAAGGCGTGACCTGGAACGACCTCTGGGCCGCCGTGAAACCCCGGCAGGACCAGCTGCAGGGCAAGCGCAACGTGCACTTCATGGCCACCGGTTCGGCCGTGCTGGCCAAGCAGGTCGCTGAAGCCATCGCCCGCGAGCTCCCCAAGCCGGCCTCTAAATAGGCTCCGACGGCGATTGCCCAGCCTCGAAGTTTCCTGATGCTAACGAGACCGCTCTCCAGGCGGTCTCTTGCGTATGGGAGACTCCCCCGCCCCCTCCGACCACACCCTGCAGGTGCAGCGACTCTTCGTCCAGCATCAGCAGGTGGTGCTCTATTACGTCCTGACGATCGAACCGAACCTCGGTGACGCCCAGGACATCGTGCAGGAGGCTTTCCTCACCGTGTCGCGCAAAGCGGACACCTACCAGCTCGGCACGAACTTCCCCGCCTGGGCCTGCGTGGTCGCCCGCTACCAAGCGCTCCAGTTCCAGCGCAGCCGCGCCCGCGCGGCGGCGCGCCTCGACGATGACGTGATGGAAATGCTCTACGGCGAAGACGGGCCGTCGCCGGCGATGCTCGGCCCACGCACCGATGCCCTCAAAGGTTGCCTCGGCAAACTTGCCCCGAAGTCGGCTGACCTCATTCGTCGCCGCTATCACTTGGGACAGATGCCGGAAGAGATCGCCGCCGCCGTCGGCTGGACGCCCAACTCCGTGCGCGTCGCGCTCACCCGCGCCCGCCAGACCCTCCGCGCCTGCGTCGACCGCTCGCTCGGCACCTCCGAACTTTCATGAAGCCAGAACGCCTAGACACCCTCTTCGACGCCTGGTCGGAGTCGCGACTGACTCCCGCCGAAGCGACCGAACTCAGCGCTATCCTACGCGCCGACCCCGAGGCCCGTACCCGCTTCCTCGAGGCCGCCGCCTTCCACGGCCAACTCCACGCGGCGCTCGACGGCCTCAATCTCGACCAAGCGACCGCGCCGGCCAAGACCTTGGACTTTCCGCAGCGTAGCCGCGCCCTAGGGTTCGTCGCCATGCTCCTCGGCGTCGCCCTGACAGTGGCCTCCTTTGGCTGGGCCCTCGCCTCACGCTCGGATCGCGCCGAAAGCCGCACCTTGGACATCCACGACGGCGGTTTCGAGGGTGTCTCGGGGAAGATCGCCGAGGGATTCCCGTCCCGTGCTTTCGTTTGGGGAGGCGATCCGAGCGAAGTCGTCAGAGCGGGCGAACATCCCACGGCGCTGCGTTTCCTGGAAGCCGCCGGGGAATCGACCATCCCGAACAGCCCTCGCCAGTCGTGCGACGTCTTCCAGATCGTCGACCTCCGCTCCGTGCGCGCTCAGCTGCTCACCGCTGGCGAAGCCTTCGTCGAACTTTCCGTCAGCCTCCGCGACGACCGGCCGGCCGGCTCCGAAGCCGTACGCTTCATCTCCAAAGTCTATGTCTTCGAAGGCTCTCCCGCGGACATCATCGGGCATTGGCCGCCCGTCGCTGACCAGACCCTCGGCAGCGGTGCCCAATTCCGCGTCAGCCGCGGTGGCGCCGACGGCGCCTGGCGCCCGTTGACCACCCGTTGCGTGGTGCCGTCGACCGCCGGCTTCCTGGTCGTGCAGCTCGGCGTCGGCAACGCCGGCGCCCCCGGCAGCACCTCGCCTGAGCTGGGCCGGCAATTCGCCGACGACGTCCGCCTGACCCTTCGCACCCGCCCCGGCAAAGCCGAACTGGCCACCCGCTGATGAGAATACTCGCCCTAATCCTGGCTCTTGCTGTCACCGCCGCCGAACCCTTTGGCGGGCCGAACATCCTCTTCATCGTCGCGGACGATCTGGCCACGCGACTCGGCTGCTATGGCGACAAGGCGGCGATCACGCCGAACCTCGACCGGCTGGCCCAGGAAGGCGTCGTCTTCGAGCACGCCTACGCGCAAGGCGTCGTCTGCACCCCCAGCCGCACCTGCTTCATGCTCGGCTTGAACAACCGGCACGCCAACCCGAACCATTTCATAAAGTATCCGGCCACGATGACGATGGGTCGCTGGTTCCGCGAGCATGGCTACCAGACCTGCGCCATCGGCAAGCTCGACCACGACGACGCGCAGGACCGTTACGTGGACCCCAAGGCTTGGGACGTCCGGGTGAAGCGCGAGGATATGCCGCCCAAGACGAAGCCCGCCCAGCTCAAGACGTTCGACGAGGACCTCGGCCAGAAGCGGGCACGCATTGGTTTCTATGGCACGAACGAATCCGTCGACGCCATCGCCGACGCGACCCGCGCGGAACGGCTGCTGAAATTCTTCAAAGAAGAACGCGACCCGAAGAAGCCCTTCCTCGCCTGCATCGGCTTCCACGCCCCGCACGTGGCCTGGGAGGCGACCCGCGCCGCCCGCGAGGCGCATGACCCCCGGAAATTCATCCTCGAACCGACGCCGACCGATGCGACCCCGTTGCCCAAGGGGTCCCTGCTCCATGATCCGGGCATGGAACTCAGCGAAGGCCGCCAGCGCGAAGGCATGCATGCTTACTACGCGGCGGTCACGACGCTCGACGGCATCATCGGCGAGCTCCTGACCCGGCTGAAGGCCGACGGTCATCTCGATAACACCTTGATCGTCTTCACGAGCGACCATGGCTACCACCTCGGCTGGCGCGGACAGTGGTGCAAGCATAGCCTCGACGAACAGGTCACCCGCGTCCCGCTCATCGTGAAGATGCCCGGCGGGGCGCCGGCCCGCGCGCAGGGCATCGTCGAACTCATCGACCTATTCCCCTCTTTCACCGACTTCACCGGACTCCCCGCCTCTCCGGGCTTGGACGGCAGAAGCTTCCTGCCCTTGGTGCGTGACGCGAAGACCCCGGGCAAGACCGCCGCCTTCTGCCGCGGCGCCAACGGCCGCACCGTCCGCACCTTGCGCTATCGCCTGACCGAGCGGACCGACGGTTCGGTGGAACTCTATGACCACGCCAGCGATCCTCTCGAATACCACAGCCTCGCCGCCCTCCCCGAACACGCCGCCACGGTCAAACGCCTCCGCGGCCTCTTGCTCGCCGAAATGGGCCCACCCCCTGCCTTGAAGAAATGAACGTTCCAATCGCCGAAAATCCGTTCGCCGCGTTCCTCAAGCGGACCATCTGGTACTACTCGCTGCTCGCCCTTTCCTTCGCGATCACCGCGAATATTTCTCAGGTCTGGCTGCTCGAACAGGAACCTACCCTAGTTGGATCACTGCCCTTCTCTTTAGGACAATGCCTCTTCATCCGTGAGTTACAGCGGCAGCGGGGGCAATATCGCCGGCCACGTCTGACCATCGCCGCCTGCCTGATGACCGGAGGCATAATCTTACTTTTCATCCAAAATCTGACCTGAAGCCCATGACCCCATACCCTATCCTCGCCGCCCTGCTGCTCAGCACAACCCTACCCGCCCTCGAATACGCACGTAAGCCTGCGGACCCCCAGCCGAGCGGCTGGCCGTTGACCGACGAAGAGCGCGCCTACGTCACCGGCAAAGCCGAGCATGACCGCCGCCCCGGTCGTGAAAGCAACCAACACCTCCCCCAGCTCTGGCCGGTCGTCCCGACCGCCGGGTTCTTCGGCGGCGACGCCTGGCTGAAGATCCACGAGGGGCTCGTGAAGGCCGTCCAAGCCAACCCCGGCCCGGTCGATGTGCTGCTGGTCGGCGACAGCATCACGATCCAGTGGGGCGCTTCCTGGGCGAAGGAGTTCCCCGACCGCAAGGCGGTGAACATCGGCATCGGCGGCGACAAGACCCAGAACGTGCTTTGGCGCCTCGACCATGGCGGCGTCGTCGGGCTCCAGCCGAAGACCATCGTGCTGATGATCGGCAACAATAATATGTTCTTCACGCCCGAGACCGGCGTCGCCGCCGCGGCGAAAGGCGTCGAAACCTGCGCCCGCAATCTGCGTGAGAAATTCCCCGACGCAGATCTCATCGTCGCGAAGATCCTCCCCTGCCACGCGCCCAAGAGCCGCTTCTACGAAGACATCCTGCTGACCAACGCCGAGATCGACAAACTGAACCTCGGAGCCGACCCGAAGATCCGCGTGCTCGACCTGACGGCGGATTTCCTGAATCCGGACGGTACGATCAAACAGGCGCTCTATACTCCCGACAACATCCACCTTTCCCCCGAGGGCTATGCGGCCTACGCGGCCCGCCTGAAGCCTTTGCTGGAAGCTACGTCCAAACGCTGAGATGCCCATCGTCCGCCTCGCTGCCATCCTCATGCTCGCCGTCGTCACGACGGCGGCTGAGCCGCGGGCGTTCCTTGAGAAGCATTGCTTCGAATGCCACGACCCGGAGACGAAGAAAGGCGGCCTGGACCTGACCAAGCTCGGCGCGGAGAAGTCGAACCCGGCGAAGTGGACGCAGATTCATGACGCGGTGGCGGCC
>SXGR01434999.1_pt1 | contig 15723 bp, 11 predicted proteins | sample 3174711 | NCBI WGS metagenome assembly SXGR01 (sample SAMN11356860, study PRJNA531348) | freshwater metagenome | isolation source: freshwater sample F1-60 | place: China: Fuxian Lake, Yuxi | collected 2017-12-25
GGCGTGTCGCCATTTGCCGTGTGGCAAGCCACGCAACCGAGTTTGCCGAATAAATGACCACCCTTACCACGAGTGGCTTCGTCGTTCGCAATTTCGCCGCCATCAGCTTTGCCAAGTGTCGCTAAATAAGCCGCGATGGATGCTGCTTCATTATCTAAATCAGCGGGAGATTTTCCCGCGCCGTGAATTAATTTTGGCATGGTGGCATGGGCGCGCATGGCTTTGGGATCGCGCAACCATGAGGCCATCCAACTTTGATTTAAACGTCCACCTACGGTGCGTAAATCTGGGGCATCGATAGCGAGTTCTGGTAAACCGGTTTCAGCTTTGGCGTCGGTGGCATGGCATTTAGTGCAACGCATCGTGGCGGCTAATTCACGACCTAAACGCATTTTGGTACCTGCGCGTAAATCTTTGGCTGCCAAATCGTGGGTGAATAAAGTCGCAGGTATTGGTTCGATGGGAATTTCATCAGCTGACCAGAACATGCGTAATTGTGCATCGCCAGAAGCGGGACTGGTATAAATCAAAGTGAAAGGATTGGCGCCTTTATTAATTTTAATTTTACCTGGCTTACCATCGATTAAATTACCGACGGGAATATCTAATACGGTTTTCTCACCAACGAGTAATTTCAGCGAGCCGTTACCTTCGGCGCTGAAGGTAACGAAATCCCAAACGTCTTTATTCATGTTGCCAGTGAACGTGGCGGTAAATGGTCCGACAGGGATAAATGGTGAGGCAGCCGTACCGGCGGGAACATACAGCGACAACACGCGTGCGTTGCGAACATCAATGGGACCACCAGATTGTGCTTGGAGCGATAAAGTCAGTCCACGTTCAATTTGTTCAGCGGGCGGCGTGACGGAGACGGGAGCAATAGGAGTAGTAGGGGTCGTGGCAACCGGTGTTGCGGGTGGTGGTGGAGTAACGGGCGTGGCAGGAGTCGTAGATATTGTCGCTGCTGTCGCCGCTCCTGTCGCTACTGGGGTGACAGTTGGCGTCGTGGTCGTTGGATTATTCGCAGCAACAGCAGGAGTTTTTTCTACTATCGTGCGGGGATAATAAATGAGCACGGCATTTCCAACGAATGCTAAGGCAATTAAGGCCAAGCAAACGGGTAAGCTCAGTGGACGACGGGCGGGGGTAGCGGATTCGCTCACGGGAACTCCAATAAAAACGGCGGACGCATCTGATCAGGTAGATCAGATGCGTCCAGTTGTTGCCGCTGTGGATAAAACAGTGGTCGTAGAAAGATATGTTTAACTTCGATTACGGTCCGGCTTGTTCCGGAATGTGATTAATCGTGTTGTAGATCTCTTGGCTTACCACTTTCCCTTCGGCGGTGGCTAAGCGGTATTTGATCCTCATCTGCATGACTACCTGGGTAGGCATTTCTAAGAACACGCTTTTGCCATCGGCGGATACCGTGGCCTTGGTCACTTGAACCGTATCGTGTCCTTTATCCTTATTGTCGGTGCTCGGTTTAAAATCTGGTGAACCGTATTCGCTGGTCCATTTGTAGTTCCATTGTTCGATATTGTAGTTGTCTTTGTTGCCGGCTTCTGCGGCATCCAACTTGGTGGAGAAGTTTAGTTCGATGCCGTTTTTCTTTACCGCCATGCCGACAGCGGATAACAGTGGTTGGCCAGTATAGCGTACGCGTTGTAAAGCGCCATCTTTGGCACCGTTGGTTTGCCAGCCTTTTAAGCCAGCCACGTATAGTTGACCATCCTTCGGATTAAAACGACCACGCATAATGCCGGAAATAAAGCTGAGTGGCATTTTGACAAAGCCACCTTGCCAACCGCAGTTGTTGCTGGCATCAGGAATTTTTTCCATCATCACGATGCTGAGATTGCTTTGGCCATAAGAAATATGAATCAAGCGTTCGCCGAGCGGACCCCATTTGTCACCCTTCGGTGACCACACTTGGCCGCCATTCGAATTATCAATGTTTTGGGGTGTCCAATAAATAGGACGAGTGTAATCGGTTGGCGCTGGTGTGACATGAGCCAAATCAGGAACGCCGACAAACATCGGTATTTTGTGTGGAGGAATAGCCGTGACGCGACTGACTGGTGTCCAAGTACCTTGGTTGTCACCAACCGTCACCAAATTATCTGGACCACCGTAACCGGAACCGTTCGGTGCACGAACGCCCGTGCCGATAATTTCTAATTTAGAACCATCTTTAGATACGCGCATAACGGTGCCAGCGTGTTCACTGATGGTTTCCCAGCCGCGACCACCTGGACGAACGGGGCCACCTTTTGCGAAAATAAAGTTGCCTTGACCATCGGTGTGCAAATCAAGCGCGAATTCATGGAATCCAGGCGTGACATGCATGTCATTATTAAAGTTTTCGAAGTAATCAGCTTCACCATCGCCATTGAGATCATGTAAGCGGGTAATTTGGTCGCGACCCAGGGTGTAGATTTGGTCGTTCACAATTTTTAAGCCGAGAGTTTGGTACAAACCGGCGGCGAAACGTTTCCATACTAATTTTTCTAATTTGTCATCGATGCCGGAACAGATCCATACATCACCATTCCACGTCGACACCGCTGCGCGGCCATCACTGAAGAAATCAACGCCTGCTAAACGTAATTTTGAAAAATACGGATTATCTTCAGGAATTGTGATGGTGTCGACGGTGTACGCGTCATCGTTGTTGCCCATCACGCCTTTGGTCTCAATCGTTTGCGTCCATAACGCTGGTCCACCTTTAGTGAGCGCACTTGGGTCGCTAGGTTTGGCTGCAGCCTTCGCTGCGGCAGCGCCATCGCCGCTGGTGACGACTAATTTGAATACGCCTTTTGCACCGGCAGGGACACTCATCAACACGCGTGAGCTAGCGACTTTTAAGGTCACTCCAGTTGGAGCATCAATTAAAGCGGCGGCTAATACACCACCTGCACCACTCATTGTGGCGACACCGTTAGCGACTGTTCCGGTGCTGTCTTCAACATCGGCGATGACCATGGTCGAAGCGGCACTGAAGGCGCTCAGATGAAAGGTGCGACTAATGCTGCCATCGGCTTCTACGCCAGGGGATTCTAGCACGGCTGAACCGCCAACGGTGTATGACAACACGACGTTATCACCGTGCAGATAAATGCCTTTGTACTTTGCCCAATCGGCAGGCAGGGGACCGAATGGTTCGCTACGTGGATCGGCTAAATTATCTCCCTTCGACCAGCCAGGGGCTTTGCTCGTGCCAAATAATTGGGTGCCAGAGGTCTTTGGACCCGCTGGGCCGTGCGAACCATCATAGGCAACACCGCGAATACTGAGCCAACCTTTAGTCCAGCCAGCGCTGTAACGAATTAAATCGGTGTCAAAACATACACCGGCAGCATTTTCTTTTCCTAATTTAATCGCGATGCCTTTAATCGCGATATTACCGGCTGGTACAGCACTATCGATAGAGGCCGACAGAATACGGCCCGTGTCCATTTTGTAATACCAAGCGTCGCTACTGCCGCCGCCGCCAGGGCCACGAAGTTTCTTCCAACCTTCGGCGTCCCAAGCAATTCCAGCCAGCGCTTTTTTCTGATAACTATAGGCAGATTCAGGAATTGGTTGTTCGTCGCCTTGTGGTGCTTTCCATGACACTTTGCAGCCAGCCCCGCCGCCGCCTTGAAAATATTCGATTAAAATAGGATGTTCACCAGCGGTTAATTCAACCTCGCCGGATTTTTTAGTCATGGCATGCGAGCCACCATTGTTGACCACCACTTTGCCGCCGACTGACAGGCGTGAACCATCATCTGATTCGGTGAAAAACGAATATTTACCAGCGTCTTTTATAATGATGACGCCACTCCAACGGACGTAAAAGTTTTGATCTATTTTACTTTTGTAAAAATCTCCTTCGACCTCGTCGAAGTTAACGGTTTTATCGACACGAACTAGATAAGGTTTCGTGTCGCCGCTGATGGTGGGAAAATCATTGGGTGATTTATTGAGTTTAAAATATTCGCCAATAAGACCTGGCGCCGTATCGGCAGCGTGGCCAGCCACAGCGGCTAACAGTGGGATAAGTGCGAGTGAACGAGCTGCAGTGCGAAACATACCCATGAGGAGATCCTTCAGAAGGTGAGCGGGATAAACGGTACGATGTAGGTTAAAAGATGTTGTTTAATAATAATAGGATTTTTTGGAATGTGAGATTGTGTGCGATTGGATTGCTAAGGCAATTCGTGAATATGATGGTCCTGTTACCATGAAATGCCTTAATTTATATGAGACATGGAATACCGACTATGGTCAAACTGCGCTGAGTTATGGTGTTCAATTATTTTACGTACGTACATACGGTACGCAACATTAGCAAAGAGCTGTTGATGTTGTAGAACGGGTGTGGGGTCATGGTCGTGACTAAGTGATTTCGGTGGCGGTAGAAACGAACCAGATCGTTGGTGGTAGGTTCAGTGAATTGAGCAGGACTGGGGACTAGATCGAGAAAAGGCTTGAATGCATAGCGATGAATCGGAATGGCAGGATTTCAGGGGTGAAGTAGGGTTGCAACAACAGCCAGTAAACGGGCGTAGCAGAAGACACCTATTCCAGAAGGCGACGTGCCGCGTATGACGCGTTCTCACGCACGACGCTGACGCATCATTCAGATGCAAACGACGTACTGCACGCAGGATCAGTAAACGGCCATGGACGCAGCGAATCTATTCCTTCCCGCCTCAGCACCGGCATCGTTGAGTGCCATCGTTGTCTGTGTGTTGCTGGCCACTCTGAGCGCCACCGCCTTATTTTTGGTGCGCGGCATTGCTGGTGATGACGGCGAACCGCGCGCTGCTGGTAAACAATTCTTTTTACGCGTGGCCTTAATAACGGGCGCTTTACAAGTCGCCTTGGCCCCAGTGGCGCTCGTTTTGCTGGCTCCCGCCGGTTTGGCCCCACGTACCTATATCGCATTTGAAGTTGCCATGGGTGCTTTAGTGCTTGGCCTTATTTTAATCTGGCGAGAATTAGCTGACCCCACACGTGGCAGCGGCGTTCGTTTTCCATTAATCGCGACACTTTTTTCCGTTGCTGCGATTGGTTTAATTAGCACGCGATTAATTCACCGCGATGAAGTGTCCTTTGCTTATGTATTAGCGCATCCGCCCAAAGTCGTTGTTGCTTCAGTAGCTGAGAATGCCCCAGTAATCACCACTGCCCCCGTCGTTGCTGTAGCTACTTCAGCGACTACTTCCGCAGCGCCCGTCGGTAATCCTCTCGGAAATGATCCTGAAGTGCTCAAAGGTGAAGGCGTATTTAAATTACGTTGTGCGATTTGCCATTTAGTTGATCGTCGTTTAATTGGACCGCCTCTCCAAGAAGTCGCAAAGATTTATAAAGGAAATCCAGCTGGCATCGTCACCTGGGCTAAAGCTCCAACCCAAGTACCGAAACGTGCGGCTGAAGGATATCCACCGATGATTCCGGTTATCGCGCCAGACGAAGATATTCACGCCGCAGCGGTATATATTCTGAAAATTGGCGCGGTGCCTTAACGAGCGAATTAAGAGTTCGCAGTTAAGTTAAATGGGGCGTTGATAGGTCGGCGCATATTTCCCAGGCGCATAATGACTCATGCGCGTGGTCAATAAGGTTTGCATAACCGCATCCCCAGGAACCGCGTATTGCACATAGGGCCAAATAGCGATGGAACCACGGCTGTCGAACTGGCCGATGACTTCCAAATAACGAGGCGCGAGTAAGCGCACTAAATCGTCACAAATAATACGGCATACATCTTCATGAAAATCACCATGCATGCGGAAGCTGCCTAAGTATTCCTTAAATGATTTACTTTCTACCAAATGTTGTGCAGGAATATAATTTAAATAAATATCAGCCCAGTCCGGTTGGCCAGTGACCGGACATAAACTAGTGAAGCGTAAGCAATTGTTAGACACCCACATCTGTTCGCACACAAATTCACGTTTGAGCGATAGCGGAATAGCTTCCAACAGTTTAACATCATAGGTAAACGGCGTAGCTCGGCGCTTACCCAACGTGGCGCTTGGTAAATGACGAGCGGTACGTGATGAACTGGTGCGGCGTGCCATAATGCTTCCCTCAGGCTGGGGATCATGGCTTTGGGATTAAATTTTCTATGGGCAAAAAGCGGAGACGATTCTCGCATGGTTATTCGCGCTAAGGAGCCTTATCGCACCGAATACCCAGGTTCCTGGATTTGTTTCATCAACGCTTGTAGTTCTTTCACGCGATCAGGATCGTTGGCGTAGAGGTTATTCTTTTGTGAAATATCCGTTTTGAGGTTGTAGAGTTCGGCTGGATGCGTGTTTTTACTATAACCATTTGCTTCGTCAAACCAGCCAGGGACAGACGAGACGGCGCCAGTTTTATCGTTAATTAAGACATAATCACCGCTGCGAATGGCGTAGCTTTTTGCATTCGTGTTATGGATAATATTCGTGCGTTTACTGGGGCCTGTTCCTGTCCATAAGGCACGTTGGTCGTAACTGTCTTGTGCTTGGCCTTTGGGAATTTCTACGCCCAATACTCCGGCGAGCGTGGCAAAAATATCGACTTGGCTGATCATGCCGTCACTGACCGTGCCTGGGGCAACTTTCCCTGGCCAACGGACTAAGAACGGCACGCGGTGGCCACCTTCCCAAATGTCGCGTTTTAAACCGCGTAAAGGCGCGTTGCTGTGATGGTCGAAGGTTTTAATCCGGTCGTAGGCGTATTTTTCAGGGCCATTATCGGCACTGAAAATAACAATCGTATTGGCTGAAAGACCGTTGTCGTCGAGGGCTTTTAAGACCTGTCCCGCTTGCCTGCGACTAATAAACGATATTTACGCGCCTTTCCATCCGATATCACTGAATTACGCAATTATGATGTCATTGTCTTTGGTGCCATCGGTGCCGAGTTCTTTACCAGTGATGAATTAACCAATGTCGCGACGTTTGTCCAAAACGAAGGCGGTGGCGTGTTGTTTATTGCTGGCCGCTCACGCATGCCCAACGGTTACGCCAACACACAGCTCGCAAATTTATTGCCCATCGACATCGAATCCCAAGGTTCTTGGACCGTCGATGACGAACAAGCACGCACGATTAAAAATAGTTTCATCCCACACCTAACCGCCGAAGGCAAACGCTCGTCATTAACTCGCCTTGCCAATGAAGGCCGGGAAAATGAATTACTATGGGAACGCACCGAACCGCTATTTTGGCGTTATCCTGCCACTCGTCTGAAACCTGGCGCAATTTCGCTGGTGAGCATCGGTGGTAGTGGACGTCCAGGCGATGAAGGGGAACCACTGATCGTGCAGCAACGCTATGGAAAGGGCCAAGTCGTTTTCATCGGCACCGATGAAACCTGGCGTTGGCGCGCAAAACCCGGCCCTGAAGCTCACCGTCGTTTTTGGGGTCAAGTTATTGGATCGCTGTCACAAGCGCATTTGCTCGGCAAAACCAATCGGGTGCAATTAGAAACCGATAAATCTGAATATGTCATCGTTGATCGTGCCGTGATCACCGCACGTTTACTCGATCAAAACTTTAATCGTCGCGTCGATGATGTGGTTACCGCCGTGATTGAACGCGGCGCGTTAGGTCGCGAAGAAGTAACGCTGGCAGGCATTAAAGATCAACCAGGCACCTACCATGGTGAATTTGTCCCAGGGACTGCCGGTGAATATCGCCTGACAATTAAAGACGAAGCCGACGAAGCGGAACGATCATTTACTGCCGTTCCACCACGCATCGAATTTGATGACCCAGGCATGCGCATCGAATTATTATCCAATATTGCCAACGCGACTAAAGGTCGCTTCGCCACCCTCTCGCAACTCGAAGAACTGAAAAAAGATCTCGCCGCACAAGAGCATATCTTAGAACCTCGGCGCGAAGAACGCGCACTATGGAATTCACCAGGCATCATCCTGCTGATCACCATGCTGTTGGGTCTTGAGTGGTTTTATCGTAAACGGTGGGATTTATTATGAGTCAAAACATCCTGCTCGAAAAATTAGCGGCGGTTCGCGCGCGCCAACGCAACGTAGCGATTGGTCAAGGTTTAGCCCGTACCGTATTAGCCATGCTGGCACTCATCCTCGGATTCTTTTTGGTTGATTGGTTAATTTTGGCGCGCTCAACTCCAGGAAGTGGAGATACGTTAGCACGTGGCATATTACTTTCTGCCATGTTGGTGGCCTTAGGCTACGTCGTATGGCGCTGTTTAATCAGCGTCTTGCTCCATGTCCCAGATGATGATGAAGTTGCGCTTAAGGTTGAACGTGGGCATCCGGAATTACGTGGTCGCTTGATTTCCACCATCCAATTACGCCGCGATGGACGAGCGCTTGGCTCAAGTGATTTAATTGCCGCACTGGAAGCCGATACGGTGTCCTTTACCGACCGCATGCGTTTCACTGATATTATTGATTTATCGGTACTTAAGAAAGTCATATTGATAGCTGCAGGATTCATTTTGCTTGCCGTTGCCCTCGGTGCGTGGCGCAGCGATTTTACCCATGCCATTTTTGCTCGCTTGACCTTGGCCGAAGTCGCCTATCCCACTGCTGCGCGTATTAAATCAGTGTCACCTGGCCAGTTAGTCGCACGTGGTGAACCATTTGTCGTAAGCATTGAACTAGATCCGACCGGTGATTTACCAGAACGCGCCAGCGCCACCTTGACTGATGCCGACGGCCACACGAGTGAAATTACTTTAACACGGGAAAACCCAACCAGCGTTGTGTATATAGGCACCATTGATCACGTCTTATCCAATATGACCTTTCGCCCTGCCGCTGGCGATGCGCTGTGGAATCGTCACGAATCCATCACCGTGGTTGATCGCCCTGCCATAAAAAGTTTGAATTTGGCTTACCGTTTCCCTGAATATCTCCGACGTCAAAATGAATCCTCTGCGGTTGGTGATATTCGTGCCCCAGAGGGCAGCCACGTGACGCTGGCAGCGCGCTTCAATCGTCCAGTGATTGCCGCACAACTCATTCGCCGCATTAATAAAATTGATCAACCACCTTTGGATTTAATGTTGGGTGATAATGGTGCGAGTGGCATGATAGATATCCCCGTTAATGTCAGCGGTTCGTACCGTATTTTGCTGCGTTGCGATGATCGATTTGATAATCGCAATCCTATTGATTACGTAATTGACGCGATCAAAGACCGTTCGCCAACCGTCAAAATTTCATTTCCCGCTCGTGATAAAACCGTGACCCGCTTTGCTCGCTGGCCAGTAAAATTTAGCGCTCGCGATGACCACGGTGTCGCAAAAGGTCGTCTAAAATATACCGTCACCACCGGCGATGAAGCTTTGTCAGCGGCGAATGCTGTTTTCGATGTCGATCATCAACCAAACGCTCAAGTGCTTGAGCTCTCTGGTTTGGTCAAAGGTAGCGCATCAGCAGAAATCAGTGGCGAAATCGTTTTTGATTTACGAACTCTCACCATCCCTAATGACTGTCGCATTACCTATTGGATCGAAGTCGAAGACAACCGCACCCCAACCGCTAACCGTGCCGTCAGTTCACAGTATGCATTTACCGTAGTAGACGCCGCTGTGCTCGAAGAAATGTTAGAGCGCGACCGCGCCGCCATGATCGACAGCCTGAAGCTAATCCGCGACAAACAAAAAGATGCTCGCGACGCCGTCGACACCTTACGCCGCGACGTCAACGATTCGCCCGCTACTGAGCCGGCCAAATGAATAATTCGTGTTTAGTCGATACCGGAACTCTTACCGAAGAAGACAGCCAGATTTACTACAGGAACGGAGCATGGGATGAGAAAAATTTGGCTTGGACTACATTCGTAACCAATATTGCTGGTCTTTGCCCAAGCCATTTTGACCTTACTCTTGCTCTGCTCCGTTCCTCCGTTCCTCCTGTAAATATCTTCGGCCTGAGTTCAAATAAACCCAATGTTTCCCATTCGTCGTCAAATAACGCTGTCGGCATCACGTTGCGCGTAGTATCGTTATTATCTGTTCCACTGTCTGATTTCCCATCAGTAACAACTCGCACGCCTAGCCGTTACCTGAACACGAGGGGCATTCCATGACACGACATTTGAGTCCATTATTAATTACTTTAGCGCTTAGTGGTTCCCTCTGGTCGGCTGATCAAACCACCACTCGTGCCGTACGTTCGGAAGAAGGGCGTCAAAAGAGTATCAGCTCGCAAACCACGACCACCGGACAAGAAGTCCTCGGTCTGATCGATGAATACCGCTACAACGGGATTGGCGATAAAGCTAAACTCACGGTGTTGGATACGTTGAGCAAATCACTGGAGCAATTGAGCGACCCAAATAGCAAAGGTGCGGAACGTAACATGCCGTGGGTGACCACGCGCTTATCGCATGCACGCCAATTACAAAATTTAGTCGCCTTACGCAGTGAATTAGTCGAGGCCGCTGATGGCCAAGGCGAGATCGTGGTCAAATTGGATAAGCTGCTCAAACAGTTGCAGGAACAATTTGGTAAACAATTAAAAACTGATTTGGCGCAAGTCATCAATGAACAAAAGCGTTTGAAAGAAACGACTGAGAAGTTGGCGGAAAAAAACCTGGTTCAAAAAGCTGAAGAGCTGAATAAAGAACAGCAAAAGGATTTAGAGAAAACGGCTGAACAACAAAACCAATTGGAACAACAAGTTCAAGAAGCGGTGCAAGCACTGAAAGAACAAGCGCAGGAACAAAAAGCCAGTGACCCAGAACAAGCTAAAGAAATTGAAAAAGCATTAGAGAAACTCACCGACGCCAAGGTTCAGGACGCCATTCAAGAAGCGGCACAGGATATTGCCGACAATCAATTAGCTCAAGCACAAGAAGCCCAACAAAAAGTATTGGATGCATTAGAACAAGCGCAGGAACAATTAGCTAGTCAATCACCACAACAACAAGATCCGTCGATAGCGCAATTAGAACAACAACTCGCGCAGGTAGAAAATATTCAACAACAACAACAGCAATTGTTAGAGAAAACCGAAGCGCTCGATCAATCCAGCACGCCACAAGAATTCAATCAATTACAAACGCAGCAGGCGCAATTACAGGCGCAGTTAGCCCAGGTCCAACCACCACCTGCCTTAGAAAGCACGGCGAAAAAGGCCCAAGAAGCTCAAAAAGAAGCGGCTCAAGAATTAGGCGAACAAGACAAAGCCGAAGCTGCCGGAGAAATGAAAGAAGCCCTGGCCGCACTTGAAGAATTACAACAAGGTTTGGAACAACAATTAGCCGAGGCAACCGGCGCACCTATGCCGCCAATGCCTGGACAACCTGGCCAACCAAAACCCCCAGGCCAACCAATGCCTGGCGAAGAACCACCGCAATTGGTCGTGCAAAATCAAAGCCAAACTGTCGATCCCAAAGAACCCAAAGAACCCAAAGAACTTGGTTCCGAATTATTAGATGGTGAAAAAAATAACGACCAAGGAACGGCCACTTGGCAAGTCGATCTTCCTGCCAAAGAGCGTGAAACGTTGACCTCCGCGCAAAAAGACCGTTTCCCCACGCGCTACGAACGCCAACTGACACTCTATTATCAAAACTTAGCGGCGGGGAAATAACTGCGAGCTACGTATAGCTACGAGCTACAAGTTTCATCACCTTGGTAATTAGGTCTTATGCATAACTCTCAAAATTCTTTACCGGCGAACGGCCTGATGTCTGCCTTAACTCGCAGCTCGCAGCTCGCAGCTCGCAGCTTATTAATGATTCTCGTCGTATGCGCCAACACCATGCCTGCTGCGGATACCAGCGCTGACCTGATTGAAATTTCTCCTGCGGCAGCTGCGGCCAGCAAAAAAGCATTGGCCTATTTAGCCAGCACCCAGCGCGATGATGGTTCTTGGCCAGGCAGTTTTGGCACCACCACTGGTATTGTCGGGGCCTGCACGCTCGCGCTTTTAAGTGCTGGTCATGTGCCTGGTTCAGGTGAACACGGCACCAATACCGCGAAAGCGACGCAATATTTATTAAGCTGCGCACAACCAAGTGGTTTATTGTACAAGCAGGACATGCAAGGCGCGCCCATGTATCATCATGGTTTAGCGACGTTAGCGCTCGCTGAAGTATGGGGCATGACGCAAGATCAACGTACGCGTGATACCGTGAAGCGCGCGGTTGAACTTATTGTTGCAACACAAAATCGAAAAGGTGGTTGGCGTTATCAACCGCGCGTTTCTGACGATGACTTATCAGTTACGGTCATGATGTTAATGGCACTGCGCGCTGCCAAAGATGGCGGCATTGTAGTTCCCAAAGAAACCATCGACCTGGGTATCGAATACGTAAAAAATTGTCACTGCTCAAAAGAATCCGGCAAAGAAGGCGGCTTCAGCTATACTCCTGGTAGTGGCAAATCAGGTTTTGCACTGACGGGTGCTGGGGTGTTGTCCTTACAAGTGGCCGGTAATTATCGCGCCAAAGAAGTACAAGAAGGCGTTGAGTACCTCATTTCCCACGCGCCGGTCGGCAGCGTTCCGGTTGAAAAAGAGCATTATTTCTATGGCCAATATTATGCGGCGATGGGTATTTATCAGGCTCAAAGCGCCGGTGAATGGGGCCGCAAAGCTTGGAACCAATGGTATCCTGCCATCACGAAATCACTGATCGCAACCCAACAAGCCGATGGACGATGGAGCAGTGGCTACGATCAATATCCCACCGCCATGGCCGCCTTAGTATTGAATATCCCCTACCGTTTCCTCCCGATTTATCAGCGCTAACAATGAGTGCGTCTCAATGCTGTTCCGCTCTAGGCATTTTGACAAAACAATCACAGGAGACGCGGAGTCGCGGAAGTTGGATGAGAAGAACCACAATAAATTATCCGCATAAGACCTCTTTTTTCACCTCCTCCGTTCTCCGCGTCTGCGCGTCTTCTGTGAATGATTCGAACAGATCGTATCGGAATCATATTCGGCGATTAGTTTTGATCGCCTCTCAGTTCTTCGGCAACACATTAGCAACACAGCTGAAGGCGTTAGCGATGCGCGGCAGCGCTCTTAGCGTTATCCTCTGGTGTTGCAGCACCGCTAGTTTTGCTGCTGATATTCATGTACTCGGCACCGACGGTGCCTGGCGAAAAGGTCCTGCGCTAGCCGACGCGACCACCCTCACTATAAATAATAATAAACTGCCACTCACCCAGGTGATCATGGCTCGTCACGCTACCTCAGCGATAGCCCAAGTCGTCGATAGTGGCGTGGTGCTGACCAACGGCGATATCATCGCAGGCGGCGGCTTAGTTTTTCAAAATGGACAGGTAACGATATCAAGCGATCGCTTTGGCTTACGCACCTTCCCCGCTGCAGCGATAGCGGCGCTTATGTTAGCTCCGCAGAGAACCGTCAAATTGTTGCGCATTACTGACACCAGCGCTGGCGCCATATTCGCTAATGGTGATGCGTTATCCGGAAATCTGGCGTTCCTTAATGCGGCGTCAGCTGGAATTGATACTGGTCGGCGTATTATGGACATGCCGCGTGCTCGCATTTCTCTGTTACGTTTAGCCACCACTGCGGTTCCACCCGTAGCTCAACATCACGTGCGATTGGTCAGTGGTGAATTAATCAGTGGCATTATGACAAGCCTAAATAATGAGTCTTTACTCCTTACACATGCACTCATCGGTGATGTGCAATTGCCACTCTCGATGATATCCCATTGGCGGTATAGCGGAGATAGCGTTATACCCATTAATCGCCTGACGTTAACCACGAAACAATCTGGATTTCTTGATGCCGGCATTGCCCCCAGCATGGACAAAACTTGGCGCAACGAACCCTTAATGATTGATGGCCAGGTAGCCGAGTTTGGTCTCGGCACTCGTGCACGTTGTAACATCTCGTTTGATGTGATGAACCCAGCGACGAGCTTCATCGCCACCGTGGCGTTAGATGCGTCGTATGGTTTACGTGGTGATGCCATGGTGCGCGTACTCGGCGATGACAAACCATTATTTGAAATCGCGCTCACGGATCATAAATCCCACACCATCGTTGTCCCATTACACGGAGCGCGCCGTATTACCTTAGTGACCGATGCCGGAGCTGATGGCACCACGATTGATGACGAAGTCATCTGGGCGTGGCCAGTGGTGGTGCGCCAGTAATATCATCGCTTAAGGTCCATATACGTTTTTGCTGGTAGGAATAATTATGCGTTTTTCTGCTCTGTGGTTCTGGTTACTGACATGCACCTGTATTGTGCCAATGATCGGAGCCGAATACGTCTGGCCGACAGAATACAGCGGTGACCAAGCGCCCGCCGGTTGGGATTTATCTACGGCGGCAAATACGACTCAACAATTCAGTAACGGCAGTATTTCCTTCAAAGGTCCCTTAGCCGCTTTTCAAACGTTGTCTCGTCCGGTTGGCATGGATGGTAATGATCGTCAACCATTAGTCATTTCAGCCGTCATTAACAGCGAACAACCGCGTGAACTCGGTGGCCTGCCCACCTTTATTGCGCTGTATTGGAATCCCACCCACGCCTTTTTTATTGGCGTGGGCGGAATGAGCGAGGGCCTTGAACGCTATGACCCAGCACGTCGACGCGGTTGGGCCTATTGGATCACCAACGGTAAAATCGAACGACGCGCCACCGAACGACAACTCTACAGCAGTGAAGCACCCGCGCATGTTCGTTTATTGGTCAGCGGTAATGACATCAGTGCCTCCATCAGTACCAACGGTATAGCTTACGAAACGCTGGCCTCATTAACGCGCAAAGACAGCGTATTTGCCGTCGCCCCAGAACGCATCGTTATCGGTCGCGGATGGTTTGGCGAAGACGCGGAAAAACGCCAACCGTTGCTCGCCAATACGGCAAATGATCCTGGGCTGAACGAAGCCGTCACCTCGGTCATTAGCCACGTACGCATCAGCAACGAGCACAGTAAATTACCGCGCGCCCGATTATCAGCAAAAGCCACCGGATTCGAAGATATTCGCCAAGAAGATTTAGATCGCACCACGGCTGAACATTGGCATTTGCTTGGCCCCCTGCCGAATAACGACAAAGAATTCGGCCCTGAACGCACACGCGACACGAAAAATGGATTACCCTTAGTGCCTGGCCATGACCTGCGCTGGAAACCAGTCACTGGTGAAGGTCCGGCTTCTCGTCGTTCAATTAATCTCAAAACACAATTAGACATGACGCAAGAGCGCCAAGTCGCATTAGCGATTACCAGTATTTATTGCGACGCACCGCGTTTCGAACGCTTTTGGTTTGATGGTGCTCGTGGAATCCAAATCTTTGTGAATGGCCGTTTGGTCGCAGATAAAAATAACGGATGGGAAGGCGATATTATACCAGATCGTTTTGCCGCAACCACTTGGCTGAACCGCGGAGAAAATGTGGTCGTCCTACGATTGTCTGCCGCTTGGGGTGGATCGTGTCGCTTTGTCTTTCGTCATGACGCTGCTTCGCCAACACAACTCATCGCCGATCATCTGCAAGCCATTGAAGCATACCATGCTGATATCGAAGGCGTTGTGCTAGCCACGCAAGTTTTCAGTCAATGGTACGAAACCTTAGGCCAGCGCCGCTTAGCTGCAGAGCTTATCGGACAGCTAACGGCCTCGCCGTCAACTGGAAATTGTGTTTTCAAAAAGTGAGTGGGAAACGTCTGCTTTTTTCGCAGCGCCAGGTTTTTTCTTTGTCGGTCCTGAGGGGCAAGTCCGTGCTGCTGGCGTGGGTCAAGGAC
>SXGR01371968.1_pt1 | contig 15719 bp, 8 predicted proteins | sample 3174711 | NCBI WGS metagenome assembly SXGR01 (sample SAMN11356860, study PRJNA531348) | freshwater metagenome | isolation source: freshwater sample F1-60 | place: China: Fuxian Lake, Yuxi | collected 2017-12-25
ATTTCGAGTTTTACAACAAAAAGCGTCCCCATCAGGCTCTTGGGTACAAATGTCCTGAAGAGGTGCATGGGGAAAGACCGAAACGGAAAAGGGGCGCATGAAGTTTCGTCACGAACCCCCACTTTTGGTGAGGGGTCCGGAGCCGAAAAATCATGCTTGGTTAACGGATTGAAAGATTCAACAGGGGGAATTTCAAAGCTTAGCTGACCCCGTTTTTTGTCCAGCATTTGGGGTCCACCTTAAAGATTGCCGCCGTTCGCCATCCGGTGAACGACTACCGACTCTTCAAGCGGGAAGACCTCGATGCTTTGCTGAAGCAGGTAGGGGTGGCGAGAAAGAAAAAGACGGCCAAGTGACGAAGCGGGCCGGATGAAGTCGGAAGAACGGAAATGAATTTAACCAAGGCAGATACTGCCCATGATGACGATGTTGAGAGGATCGAGCATGGTGGACCGAAAACAACCGAGCAGGGAGAAGCGGCTTCGGTCTTCGGCTGCGTACTCGTCCAAAATCATCAAAGCCGGTGCCTTGATTGGGGACACCAAGACGCTGCTCTCCCACTGGGATGTCTCTACCTCAGTAGCAGAGAACATCGACCGGGTGCAGCGGGATAACGTCTTCGGAAAAGCGTCTCGTTCTCGTGTTGAAGACATTCTGGCCATCTTTCGCCAGCGTTACCTTGCCGAAGAATGCGTCACCAAATCGCTGGTGGCGCTCGTGCGGGGGAAGTTCCCGACCGCTGCTCTCGAACGGCTGCTGTATTTCCACTCCGCTCGTGCAGATCGACTACTTCACGATGCCGTGACCGAGATTCTCGTACCGATGCAGGCAAGGGGTTTGGTGGACATCGGCGTTCAGGATTTGCAGGGCCCTTTGGCAAAGTGGGTGGAAGAAGGGAAGACGACGGGGCACTGGTCCGAACCCACAATCACCCGCATTTCGCAAGGATTGCTTTCGGCTCTGCGTGACTTCGGCGTCCTTCAGGGGGCCGTCAACAAAAAGATTGCCCCCTCGTTCCTCCCCACGGAGTCATTCGCCTACATCGTTTTCTACCTCAAGCAACTCCAACCATCGGGAGCTAAGTTGCTGGAACTACCGGACTGGAAGCTGTTTTTTCTTTCGAGAGAAGGCGTAGAGCGATTCCTGTTTGAAGCCCACCAGCGTGAATTGTTGGAGTACCACGTTGCGGGCAGCGTCACCCGGTTGACCTTCCCGGCCAAAACTCTTGAGGAGTATGCGAATGTCCTCGCTAAAAGATAGCATCGCTCCTCTGGAAAGCCATCTGAAGTCGGTGCCGATGCAGATCGGCGTCTACCAAGACCTTCCATTTGCGATCATGCGTTATGACCCGACCGATGAATGGGAACTTCGCCGGGAGGTCAAGTTGCTGGCCACCCGCCTTGAGGCGGTCGGCAAAGAAGTTCACATCATCCCAATGTCAGAACTGCTTTGGTCGGCGTTGGAGCAAGTTCACAACAAAGACGATGGCGAAGGCTTGGAGGCTGCAATCGACTTGGAGAGAGATCAGGGGTACTTAAAAGCTCAGCGACAAATGACCGACTACATGTCGATGGAGCAGCGATGGATACCTCTCTGGGATTTACTCGCAAAGCGGCTCGCAACCTTCAACCCGGAAACCTCGGTGGTTTTCCTGACTCGTGTGGCAGCCATGTCGCCGGGGATTTTCCACATGTCGATGCTTCTGGACAAGATGCACGGCAAAACCAAGGTGCCCACGATTCTGTTTTATCCCGGCTCCATCGAAGGAACGACGGGATTGCGTTTCATGGACCTGAAAGACAGAGACGCTCTGGGCAACTACCGAGTCAAAATCTACGGCTGAGGCAAAGGACACCCACATGAAGACCATTGGCGAACTGCTGACTCGTGACCTCAGCCGCAAGATCGAAGAGATCATTCAAGTCGATCAGGCGGACGAGCAATCGGTCCATGATGAAATCACCGAGTACATCGGCACCGACAGTATTCGTGAACAGTACCATCATCTTCTCAAGGCCATCGCTGAGGCACCCGCCGATCCTCACGAAAGCGTCGGGGTGTGGGTGTCGGGCTTCTTCGGCTCCGGTAAGAGTTCGTTCGCCAAGAACCTCGGCTACGCTCTGCAAAACCGCACGGTCGTCGGCAGCAAGTTCGCTGACCTGTTCAAGAAACAACTGGACGATGAGCGTATCAGCGATTTGCTCGATCTCATCAACGCCAAGACTCCCACCGAGGTCATCCTTTTTGAAGTGGCGAAAGAGGCCGACACTCGCAAAGTCACACAGCGCATTGCCGAGTTGATGTACACGGTCCTTTTGCGGGAGCTTGGGTACTCGGAGGACTTCGACATTGCAGAACTGGAAATTGATCTCGAAGCAGAAGGAAAACTGCCTGAGTTCATCGCCACCTGCAAGACCCTCCTGAACAAAGACTGGGACACCGTTCGAGCAGGCGCACAAAAACTGTCCCGTGCCAGTGCCATTCTGCATCAACTCGATCCGAAGACCTACCCCTCTGCCGATTCATGGGCACACGCCCAACGCAACCGGGATGTCTCAATCTCGGTCAGCAAGGTTGTTGAACGCACGTTTGAACTCTGGGGACGCCGACGCAAAGGTAAGGCACTCGCTTTCATCATTGACGAAGCGGGGCAGCATGTCGCTCGGAGTAGCGACAAGATCGAAGACCTGCGGGCCACCATCGAAGAGTTCGGCAAGATTGGCAAGAAGCTGATGAAGGCCCGGAAGATCATCGCTCCGTGCTGGATCGTCGTAACCTCGCAGGAAAAACTCGATGAAGTGGTCGCCGCCATCGACTCGAAGCGGGTCGAGTTGGCGAGACTTCAAGATCGATTTCACTATCGGGTTGACCTCGCCCCCTCCGATATTCGGGAAGTGGCAACAAAGCGTGTTTTGGCGAAGAAAACCGAAGCCGAGAAACCGCTGAAAGACTTGTTCAAAAAGAATGAAGGGCAATTGAACGCTGCCCTTCGTCTGGAACGAACGACCCGTCGCACCGACATCAGCGAGAGCGACTTCGTTCATTTCTACCCATATCCGCCCCATTACATCGATCTCTGCATCGGGATCATGTCGGGCATTCGACTTCAACCCGGTGCCTCAAGACATTACGGCGGCAGCAACCGCACGATCATCAAGCAGGCTTATGAGATGCTGGTGTCGGATCGCACGGCCTTCGCCAAAAGGCCCATCGGGGCGTTGGTGACGTTGGACAAGGTGTTCGAGTTGGTGGAGGGCAACCTCTCGAATGAGAAGCGTACCGACATTCATCAGATTGCCGAGCGATTCAAAGGCGATCCCGAAGATCACGGTTGGGCGTTGCGAGTGGGCAAGGCGATTTGCCTGTTGGAGTTCATTCGTGATCTGCCTCGCACGGAAGCTAACCTCGCCGCCGTATTGGTGGATGAAGTGGGTAAAGCCACGCCCCTGAGTGAAGTTCAAGCTGCCGTGAAACGACTCGATGCCGCCAAATTCATTCGCAATACCGAGGAAGGCTGGAAGCTCCAAAGCGCCCAAGAAAAGAACTGGACTAACGAACGAAGTGGGCACCTTGACCCGAAGCCCCGTGATCGGAATGACCTCTCCCGCACCGCCCTTCAACAAATCTTCGATGAACCGGAGTTCAAGACCTTCCGTTACCAGAATCGTTCGTTCCGCATCGGCATTAGCACCGATGGAACGAGCATTGGCGATGAAGGGGAATTACCGCTGACCCTCTGCGTGTCCGATGACGCAGAAGAACTCACCAAACGCATCGAAGACTTCCGTACCGAGAGTCAACAAAAATCCCACGAGACTGATCTCTATTGGCTTTTTTGCCTCACCCCGGAAATCGATGAGCTTGTCGCACAACTTCATGCTTCACGGAAGATGGTTGACAAGTACAGCCAGTTGAGCGCCCAGCAGAAGATCAGCCCCGATGAGGCAACCTGCCTGCAAGATGAGAAGAATTCCAAGAACGGTTACGAAACTCGCTTGCGGGACAAGCTCACCGAGGCGATGGAGCGTGGCACCGGCATGTTCCGTGGCGTTCAAAAGGATGCGTCAGCTTTAGGCAAAGGCTTGAGTGAAATCCTGAAGAAGCTCTTCAGTCAGGTCGTGCCCGACTTGTACCCCAAGCTGCAAATGGGTTCTCGTCCCCTCAAGGGTGATGAAGCGGAACAAATCTTGAAGGCCGCTGACCTCAAAGCGCTCCCCAACGTCTTCTACGTCGGGGATCACGGGCTGGGGCTGGTCGTCAAAGATGGCCCGAAGAACATCGTCAACGTCAACGCCGATGTCGCTAAAGAGGTTCTTGATTACCTGAAAAGCGAACACAGCTATGGCAACAAAGAAACTCGCATGGGCAAGACGTTGGAGAAGCGATTCGGCGGCACACCATACGGCTGGGAGCGTGACATGCTGCGACTGATTCTCGCCACCCTGTTCCGGGCAGGCGAGATCGAAGTCACTTACCAAGGCAATCGCTTCCACAATTACCAAGACCCGGCTTCCCGCACACCCTTCACGAACAATCCGGCGTTCCGGTCTTCGCTGTTTTCTCCCCGGCAGTCGGTCGGCCTCAAGACGCTCACGCAGGCGGTACAGCATCTCGAAGACCTGACCGGAGAAGAGGTCGATGTCGAAGAAGGAGCAATCGCCACAGCGTTCAAGAAGGTCGCCGCTGAAGAACTGGAAAGGCTCTACCCGCTGAAGGCAACCGCCGAGGCCCATCGGCTCCCGGTTCTCACGATGCTCTCCGAGTTCCAGCAGACATTGGCGGGAATCCAATCGTCCGCTTCCGACGACTGCGTTCGTATCCTCACCGAGAACGGCAAGGACTTCGGCCAAACACGGGACAAGGTACGCAAACTCCGTGAGTCGCTGGACAGCGAAGCCATCGCCGTCCTGCGGCAGGCCCGGCAAGCAACGGACCAAGTGTGGCAACGGCTGGCCGCTCACAATCCGTCTCCCGAACTCAGCACCACGGTTGAAGCACTGAAAACCCACTTGGCGTCGGAACAGTTCATCGACTCGTGGGATGAGATCGCCGCCAGCACCAAGACGGTCTTGGACGCCTACCGCACCGCCTACTGCGATCTGTTTGATCGCCGAAAACAGTCCTATGAGTCAGCCATTGGCGAGATCAAGAACCGCACGGAATGGGCACCGCTGGAAGCCAACAACCCCGGCACGGCGTCATCGCTGTTGTCGCCACTTCGGGTGAGAGTCGGCACCAATGAGGATGGCAAGGATGAAGACAAGGAAGCAGTGAAAAGCGGGACAACGCTCGGCAAGTCCAGCCTCACCGAAATGGAGTCTGACCTTGCCGCCGTCGATGGGCTGAAATCGTCTGTCTTGGTCAAGTTGCAGGAACTTTCGATTGGCGGCGACAAGAAAGCTCCAATCCGAAAAGTGCGGGTGTCGGAGTTCTTCAACCGACCCATTCAGACGCAGGACGAACTCGACAAAGCCCTCGATCTCATTCGGGATTCACTTCAGAAGTGCATCGATGAAGGTGCCATCATCATTTTGGAGTGAACCATGCTCAGTCCTCGTCAAATCTTTGAAGACAACATCCGGCCTGCGGACCTGCTCCTGAAGGTCTACCGGCTGATGGAGCATGATGCGCTCAATACCGAGGACGATTTGTTGCGTTCGTTGCGAGAACTCGTAAGAGCGGAAAAGGATGAAAGCCTGCTGGTTATTTCCAACGGCATTTTCTTGGGACTGATTCGGGAACTGGCCGAGGTTCCCCCGGCGTCCATCAAACGCAGTGCCTTGTGCAACCTGCTGCGGCAGGCAGTTGTTTCCGCAAGCACCGCTCTGGAAACGTACCTGCCGATCCTCTTGCGAGACAATCTTCCCGAAGTCATTCGGTTGCGAGGTCGGGACTTCGTGCCCAAGAAGGACGAAGAGATCAAGAGCCAATTCAAGAACCTGACGTTTGCTCTGGATGAAGTCGTTCGCCTGCTGATCGATCCCGATCCGCTGTTCGTCGCCAACAAGATGATTAGCAGCCTCAACTTCAGCTACCTCAGCGGCAAGCGGGGCATCCACGTCACCGGCGTGCTGCTGGCCCTCGACAACCCGTGGGGGCTGATTGCCAATCAACTCGGTCGGGCCGAAGACGAAATCAAAAAGACTCTCGATGCGACAGTGAAACGCCGCAACGACATCGTGCATCGTGCTGACCGTTCGCAGGACGATCCCGCTGGCTCCGCACAGGAAATCGGTTTCCCGTGGGCGAAGCAGGCCGTGGAAACTATTCGAGTCGTTTGTCTCGCACTGGATGACCTCGTGACGACCCGACTCAAAGAATTGAAGCAACAATCAGCGGCATCGCAACCGCAGGGAGCGGCCTGACATGGACCAAGAGATTCGCAACAAGCTCCGCAACGTCGTGACGCAGTGCCGCAAACTGCTCGAAGACTCTATTTCGCAGGAGCTTGAAGGGAAGTACGGCATCTTCGCCAAGAAGGATCAGGTCACAGCCGATCCGAACGCCAAGATGAACCACCTGAGCGAAGAGGAACAGGCGGCACGCAAGGACATTCTCGATCACTTTGGCCACATTAACGCCCGTGGATTCAAGCCGAAAGAATCCCTCGATCAGTTGGTGCGAGAAATCGCCTTCACGCATCTCAATCGGCTCTGTGCCTACAAGATGATGGAGGCCCGTGAGGTCTACGTCGGCGGGCAGAAGTTTCGTGAAGCGGTCAGCCGGGGCGTGAACTCCAACGGCGTGAAGTTCTATCTGGCCGACCATGAGGAAGACGAACGGCTCTTCAACACCGGCCATCAAGATGTCGCCTATCGCCATTACTTGGATTGGCTCGGCGGGGCGCTCTCCGACGAGATCGGCGTGCTGTTCAACCCGAACGACCCAGCCAACCGCCTCTACCCTCGGCAAAAGACGCTCGATGAGGTTCTCGACCTGCTCAATGAGGGCAGCATCAAGGCTGAGGAAGCGGAGTTGCGAGAACAGTGGCCAAAGATTTGGTCGCAGGACGAAACCATCGGCTGGGTGTACCAGTATTTCACGCCCAAGGAACTGCGAGATCAGGCACGCAAGGAAAGCCAAGCACCCCGCAACTCCTACGAACTGGCCTTCCGCAACCAGTTCTTCACGCCCCGCTATGTGGTCGAGTTCCTCACCGAAAACACGTTGGGCCGCATCTGGTATGAGATGCGGAAAGGGGACACCAAGCTCAAGGACCAGTGCCGGTACATGGTCCGCCGCCCCACTGAGATTTTCTTGAAAGACGGCGAACAGCCGCCCAAGGACGCCGCCGAGGGGAAGGACGATCTTTCGCAGGAAGAACTGCTCAAGCTCCCAGTCCACATTCCGCACCGCCCGAAGAAAGACCCACGAGAACTCAAGATTCTCGACCCGGCCTGCGGCAGCGGCCACTTCCTGCTGTACTGCTTCGACCTCTTGCTCACGATTTACGAAGAAGCGTATGCCGACCCGGACCTCGGCCCGGCTCTCAAGAAGGATTACCCGACGCTGGATGCCCTCAAGCGGGATGTCCCCCGACTGATCCTCGCCCACAACCTGCACGGCATCGACATCGACTTGCGGGCCAGCCAGATTGCGGCCCTTGCTCTCTGGTTGCGTTGCCAACGGGCTTATCAGGACATGGGACTCAAGAAGGATCGGCCCAAGATCACCCGGTCGAACTTCGTCTGTGCCGAGCCGATGCCGGGCGAAGAGCAGATGCTCAAGGAGTTCGTCAGCCAGCTTGAGCCGAAAGTCCTCGGCCAAGTTGTGGAAGTAGTGTTCGAGAAGATGAAGCTAGCGGGGGAAGCTGGTTCGCTGCTCAAGATCGAGGAAGAAATTCGGGACGCCGTCGCTCAGGCAATGAAGCAATGGCTGGCCGGACCTGTCTCGATCCAGCGCAGCCTTTTCGATGACGACTTACCCGTGATGCAGCAGCAACGGTTCGACTTAACGGGTGTGACCGACGCCCAGTTTTTTGAGCAGGCCGAGTCCAAGGTGGTTGAAGCTCTACGCAATTATGCAGAGAAAGCTCAAAACGGTCAGCGACTTCAACGGCGGCTGTTTACGGAAGATGCTGTGCGTGGGTTTGCCTTTGTGGACGTGTGCCACAAGCGGTTCGACGTGTTGCTCATGAATCCTCCCTTTGGCACGACGAGTGCGCCAAGCAAGTCCTACATCGGAACTAGGTTCTCAGACAGTAAGGATGACGTTGACGCAGCATTTGTGCGGCGTGCATCTGAACTTCTGGTGGAAGACGGGGTGGTTGGAGCCATCATCAACCGCACGCAGTTTTACAAACCTTCTCTTCGGCGCTGGCGTGAGGACATCTTACTCGGCAACTGCCCATTGCAATGCTCTTGTGATTTAGGCTTCGGCGTTCTCGACGGCGCATTGGTAGAAGCTGCGGCCTACGTCTTAAAGCGGAAAGCCAATGGGTTGAGCCACACTCCCGCTGTATTCTTTCGTTTACTGAAGACAGAAGACAAGGGGCCTGAACTGCTTTCGATGGCATTGCGTATGCATGCTGGCACCCCGTTGCCAGAAATGTTTCTTGCCTTCAACAAACATTTCTTCGATTACCCCGAATCACGCATTGCTTACTGGGGAACCTATGAGTTTCGACAGGCATTCCGCAACCTGCCTTCGTGCCAGAGTGCGTTCGGCAAAGCCCAAGTGGGCATGTCTACAAAGGATGATTTCCGATTTCTGAGGCTTTTGTGGGAGGTGCCACCAACTCGGATCACTGTTTCACGACATGACTGCGAACACCCGCTATCGGATGATACATATTGGTGGGTGCCACTTGCAAAGGGAGGCGAATACGCACCGTATTATGGTGACATCCATCTTGCAGTTGATTGGACGGCAAACGGTGGCCGTATTGCAGATTACGTTAGTAAGAAGTACCCATATCTGAATGGCAATGTTGGATGGGTGATGCACCCAGAGTCCAGTTATTTTGAAAGCGGCATTTCGTATACACGGCGAACAACAAGCGGATTTAGTCCACGCTTTCTGCCTGCCGGGTGCATTTTCAGCGAGAAAGGACTGTCAATCTTCACAAGCCCTAGTCATGCTGCGGGTGAGGTGTTGGCAATTCTCATGACACGAGTGGCTGCGGCATTCATCGAAGTCATGGTTGAGTCAGGAGATGCGGTAACTTCAGGCAGCGCTGCAAGAAGCTATGAGGCAAATCTGATCTCAAGCGTGCCTGTGCCAAATCTTATCCCAGCGGCCAGAGTGGAGCTTCGTGACGGAGCGTTTAGGATTTGGGCAACTAAGCGTTCTCATGATGCGTGCAACGAGACGAGCAGGTACTTTGTCACACCGCTCGGATGTTATGCCGGTGAGGCGTGGCAAGGCAGTATAAGCACGGCCACAGAGAACATGCAGTGCTGGCTCGAAGATGGGCATCTTGAAGTGCTAAAGACAAGCTGGGCGATTGAGCGGCGTGTGGCAGAACAGTATGGCCTCGATGAGAACTCGACAAATCTCATTGAGATGGAGGTCGGATGCCACCCGTGGTCGATAACAAAGAATAATCATATTGATGATGAGCGAGTGCGATCCAGCTATGTGTCATCCGTCGAGGATGTAATCGATGATGAGGTCGAAGAATCCGGGGGCAGTCGTACCGTCACCAAGAAGTCGTATTATGCGGATCGGCAGATTGAGCTACTAAGCCACGTCCTAGAATTACATCCAGAGCAAGTTGTAGAAACACGTCGCAGGCTTAAGCTATTGCCACAGCATCGCTCTGCCGAAATCGGCAAAGCGCTGTTGTCGTACTATATTGGCTGCACAATGGGGCGATGGGACATCCGCTTTGCAACTGGAGCAGAGATTGCGAAGGATAGCCACGGGCCACTCGATCCTGTCCCGCATGAGGCCCCCGGAACCGTTCGGGCTGAGGATAGTATTCCCGCTCTTACAACGCTGCATGACTATTCCCTAAGTATAGCCCTTGATGGCATTCTTATCGACTCAGCAGAGCATCAAAGGGATGTCGTGCGTTGTGTTAGAGATACACTAGAAATGCTTTGGAAGGGAAAAGCCGAGACCATCGAGAAGGAAGCCTGCGAAATCCTCGGCGTGAAGGAGCTGCGTGAGTATTTCCGAAAACCCGGCAAGGGTGGTTTTTGGGACGACCACATCTCTCGTTACTCAAAGAGCCGCCGCAAGGCTCCAATTTACTGGTTGCTGCAATCCTCGAAGAAGAACTACGCCATCTGGCTGTATTACCACCGGCTCGACAAAGACCTGCTCTTCAAGGCGTTGGTGAACTACGTCGAGCCGAAGATTCGCTTGGAAATCAGCCGCCTCGAATCGCTCCACACCCAGAAGGCCGCTGCGGGCGAGAGCGGCAAAGAGGCCAAACGGCTCGCCAAGGACGTGGAGCGGCAGGAAGACTTCCTCTCCGAATTGCGGGACTTTGAGGACAAGCTGCGACGGGCGGCGAACCTGCATCTCGAACCCGACCTCAACGATGGCGTCGTCCTCAACATTGCCCCGCTGTGGGACCTGGTCCCGTGGAAGGAAGCCAAGTCCTACTGGGATGAACTACTCAAGGGCGAGTACGAGTGGTCCTCCATTGGCAAGCAACTTCGCCAGAAAGGGCTGGTGAAGTAATGGCCGTTGTCACCGAACATCTGACACAACTCATCGCCAAGCAGGTCGATGACAAGGGGCTGGTCGTCTGGTACGACCCGGAGCAAGCCTACGGTGCGGCGGCAGTGGAACTCTCCCTGCCCAAAACCACCGTGGCCCGCTACGACGGGAGCTTCCTCAAGCTGCGAAAAGAGATCGACCATTTGCTCAACGATGGCCAACCGCCTCGGCTGGTGGTCTACGTTCCCATCGAGCGAGAGAAAACCCACAGCGCCCTGATCGAACTCGATTGTGCCGGGGTCATCATGCAGCCCCGGCAGCAACCCCCGGCCTGCAACACCCGGCTCTCGGTTGTTGGTCGCAACGCCCTCAAGCCGATTCTGGGTGAGGATCAAGTGGGCGAGATCGAGCGGCAGGTCGAAGCGGGCAAGCTGTCGCTCGCCGATCTGAATTCGCTGGCCGAACAGGGGATCGACATTTCGACCGGAGTGTTGAAGCTCATCTTCGGCACGGCCAACCCGCAAGAAGTCGCCTTGGCCTTTCTTCACAGCGAACAACACGATGAAGAGGTTGGCAAGAAAGAGGCCCAGAAAGAACTGCGTCACCTGCTGCAAATCAGCTTCTACGTCGAACTCCCCGCTGCCGAAGCATTGTCGAACTGGCGGGTGAAGCTAGGTCGCCATGTAATCCTCACCGATCTTTTTGCCGCCCTCAAGAATCAAGCTCCCTCGTCGTTGTCGTCGGTTTCCGTGGCTCATAGCACGGGCGGTGTCGATGCCTGCGTGCGACTGACCCGAACGTGGAGAAACAGCCGGGAGCATCGGGACAGCTACGTTGCCGTCGCCAACAAGACCGAACAGGAACTTGCCCTCGACCAGCTTGAACTGCCCGTCGAACCGCTCAAGGAGAATGAAACATTCCTGTGCGTTGAGCGGGCGTTGCTGGCGCATGTCGAAGTCGAATTACTCAAAACGGCGACACCCGCCTTGCTGCAACTGGCCGAGTATCGACTCTCCCGCTTCTGGGCCGATGTCATTCCGGCGATTCAAGCTCGGTGGGCGTTGACCTCTTCCGCTGCGGAAGTGCTGATCGAAGCCGACCGGGTGGGCAAAGCGATCAAGAAGGCTCCGACCACCGTTCCGGCCCTCGTCAAAGCGTATGCCGACGATGATGAACCTTGGTGCCTGCTCGACACGCACCACCGGCACATGGAGAGCCGCAAGTACAACTTCGAGTTCGCCGCCAGCAACGATCACCACGGACTGGAAAAGCTCATCACGAAAGCCGAGCAGCGGTACACGGAAGTCGGCAGCGAACTGGCCAAGCACTTCATCACCCATTTCCAAAAGGCGAAGCATCCGATCAAGGGATTGCTGCGGCAGCGGGATATTTTCGAGAAGCAGGTGAAGCCCCTCCTGAGCGATGGCAAAGTTGCTTACGTCTGGGTGGATGCCCTGCGCTTCGAGATGGCCCGTGAGTTGTGCCGGTTGCTGAAGGACGACTTCAAACTCGAAATTCAGCCCGCCATCGGCACCATGCCCACGATCACCGAGATCGGCATGGCGTCGCTCTTGCCCAAGGCCCATGAATCAGCCAAGGTCGTGGCCGTGGGAGGCGGTAAGCTGGCATTAGAGGTCGGCGGCAAGGTCATCAAGGATCGCAAGGATCGAGTGGCGTTCTTGAAAGAAAATGCGGGCGTTTCAGTCTTCGATGCCAAGCTGGATGACCTGCTCCCCAAGCCCGGCAAGAAGGTGAAGGAAGGCATTCAAGCCAATCAGTTGATCCTCATTACCTCACAGGAAATCGATGAATTGGGCGAGGCCGACAACATGGCCCAAGCCCGCTTGCAGATCGACGGCGTGCTGAGCCATTTGCGGCGGGGCGTGCGGGTGCTGGCCGATCACGGCATCAAGACCATCGTGCTGGTGGCCGATCACGGGCACTTGTTTGCCGACGAGATCGGCGAGGACATGAAGATCGAAGCCCCCGGTGGAAAAGTGGAAGACCTCCATCGCCGGGTATGGGTGGGCGTTGGCGGAACCTCGGAGCCGTCGTATCTGCGGACCTCGCTGACTTCGCTGGGTGTGGACAGCGAATTCGACATTGCGACCCCGTGGACGTTTGCCGTCTTCAAGTCAAAGGGCGGCGGGCGAGCCTATTTCCACGGTGGACTGTCTCCCCAAGAACTGATCGTGCCGGTTGTGGTGATGCACTCGACGGCGAAGTTATCAGCGCCGAGGATCAACATCGAGTGGACGCTGACGCCAGGCACGGCGAAACTGACCACAAGGTTCTTTTCCGTGCAGATTGCCGGAAATCAGAGCGAGTCGAGCCTGTTCGGATTTGAGCCGCCGAAAGTGCGGATCGAACTGCGAGCGAACAAGAAGTGCGTCTCGATGCCGGTGAGCGCCTCGTATGGGTTCGAGGATGCGACCGGCGAAGTGAAGTTGAAGATTTCAGAAACCGACAACAAGCGAATCGAAACGAACACCGTCACCGTGATGCTGTCCGAGGAGATTTCTCAAAAGACGGTGGGAGTCTACCTGCTCGATGCCATCACGGGAGCAGAACTGGCGACTCCCCTGACGGTCGATGTCGCCATTTCGATGTAAGGAACAAGTCATGCCTGAACTAGATCGAAAAGCGGCATCCGTATTTGCGGGCAAGGTCGTCCGTAAGGATTTGGTCCGCAAGGTGAAGGTGGGGGCCAACGTCCCGGTCTTCGTCCTTGAATACTTGCTAGGGAAATACTGCGCCACCGACGACGTTGCAGCCATCGATGCCGGGCTGAGGGTGGTGAACAACACGCTGTCCTCGAACTTCGTCCGCCCCGACGAGTCCAACAAAGCCCAGTCGATGGTGAAGGACAAAGGGAAGCACACCCTCATCGACAAGGTGCAGGTGCGGTACGTGTCCGACGACGACAAATACTGGGCCGAACTCAAAAACTTCGGGCACAAGTACGTCCACGTCCCCGAACATTTCCTGCGGGACTACGACCGTTTGCTGATGGGCGGCATTTGGGCACAGATCGACATCAAGCACCAGTACGACGAAGAAGCAACCGGGAAGCGAAGCCCCTTCTGGATCGAAGGGCTGAAGCCGATTCAACTCGCCACATTCGACCTTGAAGAGTACCGGGCGTGCCGCAGCCAGTTCACGACCGATGAATGGATCGACCTGCTCCTGCGGACAATCGGCCTCGAACCGTCGCACTTCAGTCGCCGCCAGAAGCTGCATTACTTGGCTCGCCTGATTCCGCTGGCCGAAGCCAACTACAACCTCGTAGAACTTGGCCCCCGTGAAACAGGGAAAAGCTATGGCTATCAGGAACTGTCGCCGTACACGATTCTGCTCACCGGACCCACGACCGTCGCCAATTTGTTCTTCAACATGGCCAGCGGCAAGATGGGACTGGTCGGCATCTGGGATGCCATCGGCTTCGATGAAGTCGCTGACCTTCAGAAGATGCCCAAGGAAGTCGTGACGACACTCAAGACCTACTGCGAATCGGGAACCTTTGCCCGTGGCAAGGATTCGCTTTCGGGCATGGCGTCCATCGCCATGTTCGGCAACACGAACCAGCCGGTCGAAGTCATGGTTCGGTCTTCACATTTATTCATGCCAATGCCCGACGTGATCCGTGAGGACATGGCCTTCCTCGACCGCATTCACTTCTACATCCCCGGTTGGGAAATGCCGAAGATGAAGGTGGATTTCTTCACCAACCACTACGGCTTCGTGGTTGATTATCTGGCCGAGGCATTGCGAGATTTAAGGAAGCACACCTTCACCGAAGTCCTCGACCGTCACTTCTCGCTTGGGTCGCATCTCAAGTCTCGTGATGTCAAAGCGGTGAGGAAAACCGTTTCGGGGTTGGTCAAGTTGATCTACCCGCACGGCGAACTCTCTAAGGATGAGTTAGCCGAACTGACCGAGTTGGCCCTTGAAGGTCGTCGCCGAGTGAAGGAACAACTGAAGAAGATGGGGTCGTTCGAGTTCCATCAGACTTCGTTCTCCTACATCGACAGCGAGAGTCGTGAGGAGCGATTCGTCGGCGTGCCCGAACAGGGTGGCCGGGACATGATTGCGTTAGACCCGCTCGCCCCCGGCTCCGTCTACACGTCGTCGGTCGATGACCAAGGCAAAGTCGGCCTCTATCGGCTTGAAGTTGGCTGTTCACCCGGCACGGGCAAGCTCAAGATCGCCGGTGGCGTGGAAGGCCCAATGAAGGAATCGCTTCAGCGGGCGTTTGCCTACCTGCAAAGCCAGAAGGTGAAGATGGGAGTCGGTCAACAGTTCGACACGACGGATTTCCACGTCGAGGCCATCGACCTGCTGAGCAATCACGTCCCTTGTGAGGCGGGTATCGCTTTGGTCGTGGCGATCTATTCGGCCATCAAGCGGCAATCGGTCTTGGCTGGGTTGGTCATCCTTGGCGACTTGAGCATTCAGGGAAATATCAAGGCGTTACGAACGCTTGCCGAACCGTTGCAGGTCAGCATGGACAACGGGGCACGTCGGGCCTTGGTGCCGCTAGAGAACAAGCGGAGCTTTCTCGAAGTGTCGGGCGAAATCGTGGAGCGGGTTGACCCCGTGTTCTTCTCCGACCCGATGACAGCGGCGATGAAGGCGTTGGGGATGACCTGAGAGTTGAAACAAGGAAAGGAGTCTCCCATGCCCCGCAAACAACCCGCCAACGACAAGCCGCTCTCCATCGAGCAGGCCAGAGGCAAGATCGCCAAGGCCATGAACGATCTGGTGGCTGGCGATTATTCCGGGCCGATTTCCTTTCGCCTAAAGCCGACCAAGAAACCCGGTGAAACCTACCCGCTCAAGCTCACTTGGCATCAGCGGGACAGCCTCATCCACTGCACCCGGATCAAAAACAAGATCAAGGAGCGGCTGCAAGAGGCGGGAGAAGGTACGCAAGCCTTCGATGCGAAGAAGGCAACGAAGGAAATGAAGAAGATCAAGTAACCACACCCCTTTTCCAAGGAGACTCTCAATGTAGTGGACCCCAAAAACTGGACAGACAGCTAAGCTTTTCTTTTCTAGTAAAAGGAGGGTTTTGTCATGGTCATCAGGAAGCGGCAATACGACGCATC
>SXGR01554914.1_pt1 | contig 15712 bp, 11 predicted proteins | sample 3174711 | NCBI WGS metagenome assembly SXGR01 (sample SAMN11356860, study PRJNA531348) | freshwater metagenome | isolation source: freshwater sample F1-60 | place: China: Fuxian Lake, Yuxi | collected 2017-12-25
ACATCGGTGAACTCTGCCGCTATCTGCTCAACACACCACAACAATCTGACGACGCCAAAAACCCTTTGCATACGATGATGGGTAACGGCCTGCGATCTGACGTGTGGATGCAGTTCAAGAAACGTTTCGGCTTCAAGCGCATTGCTGAGCTCTATGGCGCGAGTGAAGGTAACGCCGGCTTCTGCAATATCCTCAACAAAGACCTGACCATCGGCACGACGTTGGTCAACGTCAAGCTGGTTCAATACGACGTCTTCAACGATCAGATTGTGCGCGACAACCAGGGGCACTGCATTGAAGTCCAACCGGGTGAGCCAGGTCTTGGACTGATTCAGGTCGATCCCAACGCCCAGTTTGAGGGGTACACCAACAAAGAGGCCACCGAGAAAAAGGTCGTGCGAGGGGCGTTTGAAGAGGGAGATGTCTGGTTCAACACCGGTGATCTCTTACGCACCATCGATGTCGGTTTCTCCTTCGGATTCACCCACTTCCAGTTTGTTGACAGGGTCGGCGACACCTTCCGTTGGAAAGGCGAGAACGTATCCACCAACGAAGTGGGCGAACTCATCAACCTGCACGCCGACGTGCGCTTCTCCAATGTCTATGGTGTGAACGTTCCGGGTGCAGACGGCCGTGCGGGCATGGCAGCCCTCACGTTGCGTGAAGGCCTGACCTCCCTCAACCTCGAGTCGTTTGCGAAACACGTGCAAAAAGAACTGCCAGCGTTTGCTCGACCTGTGTTCTTGCGCATACAACCGGAGATCGAAGTCACCGGGACTTTCAAGATGGTCAAAGGAGATTTGCGAGAAGAGGCCTACGATCTTGCTCGGATGGTGGATCCGATATTCGTGATGTTGCCAGGCTCTCCTTCATACGTTTCGTTGACGCCTGAGCTGCACAACAAGATCAAGGTCGCCAACGCAGGCTTTTGAACGCACGGTGGGTTACTCCTTTGTGAGGCGATTCCGGTTTACGACCGCTCCTGCACCTTCGGAATGTAGTTTCAGCGACTACTCTTGAATCACCCCTACACGTTCGAGTGGATACGCTCTTCGCGTCATAATTACGTCACATTTGTCTTTGGATTCAGCCTTGGCGCTGCATGTCGCCAACGGCAAGGTTTCGAGTGCAGACATCGTTAGGGCAATTTGTGAGATCCGTGGCAAGGGAGTCGATCTCGTTGTTTGGGATTTGCGAAAGACTGACTTCTCCCTCGTCGCCACCAAATTGGAATCCACTATCAAAGTGACCTTTCCCACCCAAAGGCACGTTCCGAGCGTCGTCTTTCTGGTTGCCGATCGTCCAACTACTAGGTTTTTGCACGACGTTTTAACCCGCACAGTGCCTCCTTGGCCGTGGCGCATCAGCACCGACCCGATTGAAGCGGAGCGGTTGGTTGCCCAGGTACTGGCGCCGTTCGATGTACCACGACAACGTTACAAGTGACTGCGCCCTGTGGGGGTGAACCGGCCGTAATTCAATCCAGATTGAGCCCCGATTCGACCCGCGTATTGCATACGGTGACGGGACCCTTGGAACCGAAGACATCGTGCGCGCCATCATCACGGCACGAACAACGGCTTTAAGCCTGGTTGTATGGAACTTGCGGGATGCGGAAGTAACGCTCGACGCAGATCACCTGGTCAATACCGTTACAGTAACGCTTCCCACCCACGAGCGGAGTCACATATCTGATGTTCGTCCACAATGAGAAGATGGCCATGTTGGGTCGCGAGGTGCTCTCGCGTGCCAACCCGCGGTGGACCTGACGCGTCAGTGCGGATCACGAAGAGGCAGACGCCTACATCGCGCCCAGCTTCCCGAAAGCTACCTGAACTCTGCGACCACGGTTTCATCCAGCAGCTTCATCGCAAGTGCTGCCTGTTCACGATCCGTTCCCGCGGTTGGACCACTGATCACGACTTTGTCGATGCCCATCGCCTCAAGCTCCTTAAGACGCTCAATGCAGTAATCCGGAGGACCCGCGATCGCATATGCATCGATAAAGGCAGGGTCCATCGTATCGGCCTGTGATGAATCCGCTCGCGTGTGCGCTTTCATGTCATAACGGTCGTGCAACGCTCCAAAAACACGTGACTGCGCCTCAGTGACCGGTCCAGAAATACGACCGTGCATGACGGAGAATCGTGCGAAGGTTGTAAGACCACCTCGTACCAGCGCGCGCGCTGTATCGCGATCCGGGTGGCAGACAAGATTGACATAACTGCCGAACTGAAGCTTCTTGTTAGGAGCCGCTGCTTTCGCTGTGTCCATACCCCAACGGATTCGTTCAGGCACGGCACCGAGCGTAAACAGGATGCGATCAGCCTGCTGCGCGGCCAGCGCGATGACCTTTGGCCCCGTCGCTGCGAGTTCCACTGGAGGCTTCACGATTTGACCTTTCTGCCAACGAATCCGGCTCTCGGACGGATGATCGGCAAGATCGAGCTCCGCGACAGGTGGCGCCACATCATGAGGTATGGGCCATTCTTCAAACCCCACCACATCGCCTCGCAGATACTTCTGTAGTACGGTGACGTAAGAAGCGAAACTCTTGAAATGGGCAGGCGCTCGGCCAAGGTGTGCGAGTGCGGAGTCTCCACGACCAATACCGATAAAGGCACGCCCACCGGAAACATCCTGCAGTGCGAGTGCTGCCGAAGCGGTGACCGCAGGATGACGGGTCACCGAGTTTGTAACTCCGGTGCCGAGACCAAGACGAGAGGTTCGTGTGGCCGCGAGCGTTAGTGCAACCCAAGAGTCTGCTGCAAGATTTTGCGAATCAACCACGAGCATCCCTGCCCAACCTGCAGCCTCTGCACGTTCAGCGGTTGAAGCGGCGTGGAATGGATGGGAGTGCGTCAACATCCAAAGCTGCATCGTTTCTCTCCCCGTCAGTAGATCAGTTCGAACGAAGTCTACCTGCGGGCGAAGAGGTGTAGGAAAAAAGGGGAGGTTCGCTGCGGCAGGGACGGGAGGGAGCATGAACCCGATTGGGAGCATTTCCGCAGCGAACCAGGTGGAGCCGGTGTACCGCGACCTGCACTACACACTTCGCAGGTCATTACCAACACCACCATGACTTTCACTCTAGATTCCAACGAATGAACTGAATCTGAACATTTTGGGAGCACACGTTTTCCATCGATCCGGGTCTTCAACATCGTTGCTATGATGGTTGCGGAGTGTGAGCAAATAACAAGATTATGAACACAAATTCACTATGGCCTGAACGTCCCAAGGCGCTGCTGTTGGATCTCGGCACCGTGGTTCTCGACGTTGATTTTCGCCGCACGTTTCGCGCTTGGGCGAACACATCCGGGGCACCAGAACGACGTTTCTTTGAACGTTGGAAAACAGATCACCACTACGAACAACATGAACTCGGCGCGCTCACGTTCAAAGACTATGCACAGCACCTGGCGAGTCGCTTCGACGTCGACATGAGCCTCACTGCGTGGCGAAACGGTTGGAACGATGTGTTTGTTGAGTTGCTTCCCGGCGTGCTGCCGCTGCTCGAATCTCTCGCGAAGCGAATGCCGGTCTATTGCTTCACCAATACCAACGCTACCCATGAAGCCTGTTGGCGAAGGCGCTATCCGGAACTCGCCGTGTTCCACCACATCTTTGTGTCGTCACGCATCGGCCGAAGAAAACCTGCGGAATCGGCCTATCACTATGTAGCGGACAGGATGGGCTTCGCCCCTTCTGACATCTGGTTTCTAGACGACAACCGCGACAACGTTGAAGGCGCAATCAATGCGGGACTGATCACCTTTCGCATTCGTACAGCGGATGACGTGACCCGAGTTCTGGGTCACGTCCTTGAGGGCGGGAAGATTTAGGCGCGGCTGTGGGCGAGGGCAGCGTATCGATCAAGTAGTGGCAGCACCTTGTCCGCATTTGCAGGCGGCAATCCGAAGATGAGACGGTTGAAACCCATCTCGATCAGTTCGTCCACACGCGCAGGATCACCAGGCACACCAAAGATTGTGAAATCCGGGGCGCCGGCACGCCCACGTTCTTTCCATTTTGCTCGAATGGTGGCCATCCCTGCGGCGTAATCCACCGCGCCGGAAGCCTTCGCACGTGACGCATCCTGGTGAATGGGGAACCAGCCATCGCAGTATTCCGCGACACGATCAAAAGCGTACTTTGAGGACGCACCCAGCAGCACCTTGGGTCCACCGGGTTGTGCGGGTTTGGGATAGGACCAGATGGGTTCGAAATCAACGAACTCGCCGTGGAATTCGGCTTCTTCTGCCGTCCAGATTTTGCGCATCGCGAGGACACGCTCGCGAGTGACCTTCCACCGATCTTTGAAGTTCACGCCGTGGTGGCCCATCTCTTCCGCATTCCAACCTGCACCGATACCCAGCAGCAAACGTCCACCCGACATAAAGTCGAGAGAAGCGACCTGTTTCGCCATGGCAATCGGATCGTGTTCGGTCACCAGCGAAATTCCGGTACCGACTTTCAGCGTCGTGGTCACAGCCGCAGCAGCGGAGAGGGCCACGTAAGGATCATGGGTATGCCAGTACTCTTTCGGCAGCTCACGGCCCCCAGGCCAAGGTGAGCGCCGGCTTGCAGGAATGTGCGTGTGTTCGGTGACGAAAAGCGACTCAAATCCACGTTGCTCCATCGCCTTTGCCAGGGGCGCGGGCTGAATGGAATAGTCCGTCGGGAAGATCAGCGCGCCAAAAGCAACCATCACTGACCTTTCATGTGGGCGAGAAGCGTCTCGCGGTAGTTTTCATATTTCGGCTGCTGCTCTTCGGTAATAAAGCTGCCCATCTCCTTATCCATGGCGCGGACACAGCCCTTGGTCTTGGACTTCATCTTCCGTTCCATGTCCACCTGGTCGCGACCCTTCATCAACTTATTGAACGCGCTGATGCGGCAGTTGAAGAAGTTAGTCACACCTTCTTTGAATTTTGGCTGCTGTTCTTCTGACAGCCCAATCTGTAATCCCGCCTTCAGGACCTCAGGTTGCGCAAAGGCCGGGGTTGGCTGGTCGGCGGCGTAAACAGTCGAGACTACCGCAGACAAAACGAGCGAAACGAGGGCTGCAAAGCCCGAGAAGCGTTTGAACACGAACCAATCTCCAGAAAAACCGAGGGGCAGAAAAATGACGGCGCTAAGACTAACCGTCCTGTCTGGGGATGTCGAAATCTGGGGAAGTCGAAGCTGTCGGGTAAGCGTGACCGAAGGTCAGAGGATCGTCTGTTCTGCCAACAGCGCTCGCCGTTTGTCGATCTTGCGCAGATATCGCTGTGCGGCCGCTCCCCGCATGGAGCCGATGCCGACGTGGTAAGCCTTGAGGGCACAACTCACTTCACCACACTGGTCACGAAGGTGCGCCAACACCCGGGCACCACACTGGATGTTCTGTTCCGGGTCGTAAAAGTTCGGGTGATCACAGAATGCAGCCCAGTACTTGGGTTTGATCTGGGTCGGTCCCAGCGCTCCGCTATGGGAGCGAGCATATTTGCGAAAGGTGCTCTCCGCGTGAACGAGGCCAGCCAGGAGGTAGGGATCGAGGTCTTGCTGCGCGGCCGCTTCAAGAATCCAGTCGGCATAGTCTTCAGCAACCTGGTGCTTCAATCCAAACGCACTCTGCAGCCGCAATGCAAAATCTTCCGACACATCTGCCCAGCGTCCTCGGGGCTCCATCGCCGGCTTGGCGAAAGCGATCACCGTCCGCTCCGTGTTATTGATCACATGAGCGAACGAAAAGCTCACCAACAGCGCGATCAAAGCACTGAAAGCCAGCGCTCCGAACTGCAATAAAAATGCCCTTTTATGTCGTGGTTCCAACCGGCTGTTCTCCTGGGATGCCCCGGATTCTAACCCGCCTTTTTTGACGGATGCACGGAAAGAATCGCCGACCAAAGCTGAACCGTAGCCCGATAAAGGACTCGATTGGAAAGTAAATTTCTATAAATAACCCTTAAAAACAACAATATAGCGTAACTCGTAAAATCTGGCTGGTACGGCAATGTGAGGACGGACCGCCTTGGCGCTTTTGCGGGCGCGTAAATTGGGGTGCTTAGAGCGTGCTCTGCGGGAGTTTTCAGGTCTCCCCAGCAGCTCCCTTTGCGTTCATGAACTTGTCAGATGCGTGGGCCGACTTGTTACGAGAGGTCAGCCAGCACGCAAGGTGTCGATGATGCGACGACGCTGATCGGTATCCGAGACCGGGAAAGAGGCCGAGGTGCGATCGACAAAGTCACCATAGCGGGAGAGCATTTGTGAGGCGATGTCCTTCGGCTCACCCATCACACCAAACGCATGAAGCAAGTCGTCAGTGACGAGTGTGCCCATCTCCTGCCATCGACCCTGCTTCGACATGACGTTGAGTTCACCCTGTAGCTCACCGGCGCCTACAGCGTCGAGAACACCTTTATACGCAGGTGTCGACCCGTAAAAGGCGATGCGCTCTCTGGCGGCTTTCTTACTGGCTTCAAACTCCCGCTCATCCCGACCGGTGACGACAAAACAGCTATAGGAAATTTCGAACTGATCGCGGGATTTCCCGGCTTTTGCAAGGCCGCGCTCGATGGCGGGAAGCGTTACTGCCTTTATATACGGGATGTTACTGAAGGGATGAATGATCATCCCATCGGCCACTTCGCCTGCCACTTCAGTCATCTGGGTGCCGACTGCCGCGAGCACCACTTTTGGCGCACCGTATTCGGTGTTTTCGGGCGTGAATGCCGGTGTCATCAGTGTATGGGTGTAATGCTTGCTGACGAATTGCAGCGGCTCTTTTTGATACCAGTTGGCCCAAATGGCACGCATGGCCAGGACCAGTTCCCGCATCTGTGCTGCCGGCGAGCCCCACTGCATCGAGAACCGCTTGGTGATGTGAGGTTTGATCTGCGAGCCGAGACCGAGCGTAAATCGCCCCTTCGAATAAGCGTTCAGATCATGGCCAATGTTCGCGAGGATCATTGGGCTGCGAGCGAACGCGACGGCGATCGAAGTAATCAACTCGACCTTCTCCGTGTGCTCCGCCGCAAGCAGCAGTGGAAAAAACGGATCGTGATTCATCTCAGCGGCCCGAATGCCGTCGTAGCCGCAGGCCTCGAGGTCACGAACTGTCGCTGGAATCTTGTGCAGGTCGAGACCAACGCCGGCGTCTACTTTCATGGTCGAAGTCCTTGTGTGGGAGCGGCTTAAATGTCGAAATTATTTTAATTATCAATGAGATAGAGGTCGCGGCCGGAAGGCCGCTCCTACAGATTCAAGCATCAAGCCGCGGTCAGCTCCTTAATCATCTTGCGCCGATCTTCTGTCGGCAAGCTCGCATACGCCGCTGAGGTGCGATCAATGACGTCGCCGTATCGCGCTTTGATCTGGCCGGGGATGCTTGCGGGCTCTCCGACCACCGCGAAGGCATTCATGATGTCGTCGGTGATCACATGACCCATGTCGTCCCAACGACCCTGTTTCGAGAGCTTGTTGAGTTCGCCCTGGGCTTCACCCACACCAATAGAATCGAGCACAGGCTTGTAGGCCGGGGTCGAACCATAAAAGGCGATCTGCTTCTTGGTGGCGATCTTGGCGGCTTCGAGTTCCTTCTCGTTCTGACCGGTGCAAACAAACACCGGATAGGAAATCTCGAAGTCCTTGCGGCTCTTGCCGGCTTTGGCGAGTCCTCGCTCGATGGCGGGCAACGTCGTTTCGCGCAGGTACTTTTCGGTGGAGAAGGCATGAATGATCACGCCGTCAGCAACCTCGCCGGCCACTTCCGTCATCATCGGACCCACCGCCGCGAGGAAAACCCGCGGCGCGCCGTAGTCGTTGTTGGTGGGTGTGAAAAACGGCGTCATCAGTGCATGGGTGTAGTACTTGCCGGTGAACTGCAACGGCTCGCCTTTGTGCCAACAGGCCCAGATGGCGCGCATGGCCAGAATGTACTCACGCATTCGAGCCGCTGGGTCAGACCACGGCATGCTGAAGCGCTTGGTGATGTGCGCACGAATCTGTGAACCGATGCCAAGAACAAACCGCCCCTTGGACGCGGCATTCAGGTCATGACCGATGTTCGCCATGATCATCGGCGTACGCGCGAAAGCGACCGCAATGGAGGTCATGAGATCGACGCGGGACGTGTTCTGCGCAGCGATGAGGAGCGGAAAAAACGGATCGTGGGACGTTTCCGCCGTCATGATTCCGGAATAACCCAGCTCTTCCTGGGCTCGTGCTTCCGTGCCTACTTTATCGAGGTCGAAACCCACCCCACCGTCTACTTTCATGCTCAGCTCCCCTAATGTGTTATCCGGCAACTACGGATGAGTCTTTGCTGGACTAGTCGTTGCTGCTTTGTGTCACCGGGATTGTTTCACCCGGTTTGGCCTGAAGCAATCCAGCGATCGGGCCATCACCTGCGCGGAAAAACTCCGGGATGTGTTGGCCGTTTTCATAACGCAGGCGATAAAAGAGATCGTTGGGGTGGCGTACGCGACTGGCCTCTTCAGGCACGAGCGGCAAGAGCACCGTGAGAATGGCCCTCGACATGATGCCGTGGGTGACGATTGCGATTCGTTCGACGGGCAGCGTCAGCAGTGCTTCCAGACAAGGAGCGACGCGCCCGATGAGATCCGGCAGGTTTTCGCCCTCCGGTGGTCGATGAAAGAAGGGATCTACGTCCTGTGCCGCCCACTCGTGTGGATACTCCTCAGCGATCTCCTCCACTGTGAAACCGGACCAGAGACCGGAATCGCGCTCCATCAACGCTTCGTCGTAGTCCACCGGAGCGCCCAGGCGACGATTCAGGATGGCCGTCGTTTCACGCGTGCGTCCCGAAGGTGACGACAGAATGTAGTCGACGCCACCAATCCTCTGCAGGGTCTGTGCATGGAGCTGCGCCTGCTCTTGGCCTCGCAAATTCAGCGGTGAGTCAAGCCGCCCTTGCATGCGCTTTTCGGCATTCCAGTAAGTTTCGCCATGGCGAATGATGTAGAGGTATTTCATGGCGGGATTTTATTAAGACGCGAGAGCATAACATCGCGACTGCCAACAATTGGCGAGTGAAGCCTGGCTAAGGCTCGGGTTACGCTAAGACCAGCTTGAACACCTCTCCTTGGACCCACACCGGACCTAAAAAAAAGATGTACGACGATCTCCCACGCTTGCGAATCGATGCCTCCACGGTGGGCGACAAACTGCTCGCTACGGCAGATCGTTTTCCTGATCGGAGTTGTCTGATTTTTCCGGATGATCGCCACACATGGTCGAGCATGGCTACGGCCGCATACGGTCATGCCCGCTCACTCCATGCACTCGGTGTCCGGCCCGGCGACCACGTTGGTGTGCTGATGCCCAATTGCCTTGAGTACATGGAACTCGTGTACGGGTGTGCTCTGCTCGGGGCGGTATCCGTACTCATGAACGCGCGATACAAGGCTGCGGAACTAGCCTACGTCGCCGAGAACGCCGACCTCAAGGTCATCATCACCACAGACCTGATCTCCGAGTACGCAGATTTCGGTCGTTTGCTGCACGATGCCTTTCCAGAAATTCAGACTGCGCCGCCTGGGCCTCTGGACATCAAGGCCGCCCCCCAATTGCGACACCTCGTGATGCTGGGATCAAGGACACCACACGGCTTTGTTGATCAGGCAACCTTCATCACGCATGCAAAAACGGATGCGCCGATCGATGCCATCCGCGCGAGTCTGCGCCTCTCAGATCCTGCAATCATGATGTACACCTCGGGCACCACGGCGAATCCAAAGGGTTGTCCACTGACCCATGAGATCCTCGTGCGTAACGGCGTCAACATGAATCGGCAGCGGTATTTCATGACGGAAACCGATGTGTTCTGGGCACCGCTACCGATGTTCCACATGGCGGCCATTCTACCGGCCATGGCCTGTCTCGATGCCGGCGCGGCCATGGCGTCATCGACGCATTTCGATGCAGGTGTCTCGCTACGCATGATGGAAGAAGAGAAGGTGACGATTGCGTTTCCTGCCTTTCCGACCATCACCAACGAGATCATTACGCATCCGGAATTTAAGACACGCGACCTGTCGAAAATTCGGCGCATCAATAACGTTGCGCCTGTCGACATGTTGAAGCGGTTCCAGGACGCCTTTCCGCAAGCCGTGCAAACCGGTGCTTATGGCATGACAGAAGTGGGCGGCGTGATCTCCTTTAACCATCCGTCAGAATCCCTCGAACAACGTCTCGATGCGTGTGGCACACCATTTCCGGGCGTTTCCGTACGCATCGTTCAGCCGGAAACGTTGACCGATCTGCCCGTGGATGAACGTGGTGAACTCTGGATCAAGGGTTACGCGGTGTTCGGCGGCTACTACAAATCACCTGAGAAGAACGCTGAAGCGTTCCACGACGGATGGTTTCGCACCGGTGACCTGTGCAGCCTCGACAGCCGAGGCGCGATTCGTTTTCACGGCCGCATCAAGGACATGCTCAAGGTCGGTGGTGAAAATGTGGCCGCTCTTGAAATCGAATCGTTCCTCGCGCAGCATCCCGCCATCAAGATGGCCCAAGTGATTGGCGTGCCCGATCCAAGGTTGCAGGAAGTGCCCGTCGCATTTGTGGAATTGTTACCGGGGCAAACCGCTTCCGCAGAAGACGTGATCGGTTTCTGCAAAGGCCAGCTCGCGAGCTTCAAAGTGCCTCGCGCGGTTTACTTCGTTACCGAGTGGCCGATGTCGAGCACCAAGGTGCAGAAGTTCAAGCTGCGAGAGATGCTAGCTGCTCCGTAACAAGCTGCCCGAAGGCAACTTGTTACCAACTTGCTTCTACTTTCCCCGAAGTCCCGCAAGCGCCGCTCCCATGTCTTGCAGCACTGGCGCGACGTGAAGGTCGGCCTGAATGCCGTCCCAATAACCACGCATCGCGTCTGACATCAGGTCATCCCGACCAAACACCGTCGCCACAAAGTTGTTCACGAAAAAGAGTGCAGGCGCGAGCGCCGCATCGGCGAGTGTTAACGCACCTCCAATCGCATAACGTCCGGTCGCAAGGTCGGACTTGGCCCGATACGCATCGATGTAGACGAGACCATTCTTGAGCTCGATCAATCGCGCATCCACAAACGCCTGATCCCGTGTCTTGCGGCTCGCGTGTGCTGTCGTCTGAAACATGGGACCACACACATAGAGATCTGTCGCACGGCTGATCATTCGCGCTTGAGCGCGAGCCAGCAGGTCGGTAGGCCATAACGAAGGTGTTGGGAATCGTTCTTCAAGGTAGTCACATATCGTCTGCGACTCCGCGATGGCTACACCATCCGCCATCAACACCGGGATCTTCCCCGTCGGGTTGATCCGCTTGTACTCATCACTGCCGGTCCCTCCGGGTGCTTTCTCAATCGCGACACCCGCGATGTTCTTCGCACGAATCTGGATGCGCACACGCCCGGCGAAGGGAGAAAGATCACTCTGATATAGGGTCATCGACATGGCAGCTCCTTTGAAACGACTGAAGTAAACAGGTCAAGGCAGCGTTGTACCATCGTGCGTGTGGATTGTCCCCTGGCCACGGCACCGATTTATCATTCATTGTCATCATCCGCCCACGTGTGCTTTCATTGACCGGCGATCATGTTGTAACGATCGTGCGGGCACAGCGCCCCGAAGTAGTCGTCCAATCAGCGCTCTGCCCTGATCATCCAACCCGGGGAGAGAAAAATGACAGTGAGACCGGCCCACCGCACCTTCCGCGGAACACTTGGCATGCTTGGCATCGCAGGAATCACGGGGCTCGCGCAAGCCAACACCATTGAAGAAATCATCGTCACGGCACGGGCAACGGAAGAAACAGTTCGGGAAATTCCCGTCGCCATTACGGCGGTAGGCGCCGAGCGGCTCGACCAATTTGGCCTCGAAGGTTTCATGGACCTTGAAGCCATCACGCCACAACTCAGCATTACTCGGGCAACCAGTGGTAGTGGAGCCTCTATCGGTATTCGCGGCATCGCTTCAGCACCCTCCTCCATCGGCATCGAACAATCCGTTGCTGTGGTGATCGACGGCGTTTATTACCCACAGGGTCGGGTGATCAACGAAGGTCTGTTTGACGCCAATCAGGTCGCGGTGTTGAAAGGGCCTCAGGCGTTGTATTTCGGTAAGAACTCAACAGCCGGCGTGGTTTCCGTCGTAACAAACGACCCCACGGATGAGTTTGAAGCGAGTGCACGCATCAACCACGAGTTCGAGAGCAAGGACACCACCCTCGAAGGCATCGTCTCCTTCCCCATCAACGACATGGTCGGCATCCGCATCGCAGTGCAGGGCTCTGACATGAAGGAAGGGTTTATCGAACAGAATGGTCCGGCAAGCGATGTTTACCAGACCATCGACTCACGCACCGGTGGAATCTCCCAGTTTGTGAACCCACGAGCCACTGACTTCTTCCCGCAGGAAGAAACCCTCTACGCCCGTATAACGGTCGCCGGAGATCTCAGCGACAGCTTCGCCTACAACATCAAGGGTTCCTACGGACGCTTCGAGCAGGGATACACCGGCGGAGGTGAGCTGTTTGCCTGCCCGACCTTGAACGGCGTCGGTCATACCAGCCAACGTGCTGCTGTACAGCCTCCCGGACGCCAAACGCCGCTGTTTGAACCGATTGCGCGCCCAACCGTTGACTGCAAGTTCGACGGCTCCCGGGGCTGGAACGACATTCCTCCCCAAATCGCAGCAGTAAATCCATTGCTGAATCAGTTTGGCAACGGCGATGCGGGCGAGAAGTACACCTCCTGGGTGCTGACCGGAAAGTTCGATTGGACGTTTGAAAAGTGGGAGCTGTCCACGGTCATCAACTACCACGATCAGAAAATGCGTTGGGTGGGTGACCAGGACGGTGGTGCAGTAACTTCCATCTACGCTGCTGAACAGAATGCCTTCGACAACTTCGCCATCGAGCCACGTCTCGTCACACGCTTCGATTCACCGCTGAATTTCGTGCTCGGTGCTTACTACCAGAAAACCGACCGTTTCTTCGATCAGGACGTCATCTTCGCATTCGTTCCCATTCCGGGAATTGGCGTGCTCGGTCCGCGCAACACCTCACCCCTTGCCGATCCCGCGGACGAGTTCACCGCCTACAACAAGATTTCGGAAACCGATGGCAAAACCGGTTCAATCTACGGCGAAGTCATCTGGGACATCACGGACCAGTGGCAGTTGACGACGGGCCTGCGCTATATCGAAGAAACCAAGGACTCGTTTTTTATCCAACCGTACGTGCATCCCTTCGTTACGGGTCTGTTCATTCCGTTTAACCCGACCAATCCACGCACGCGTGTTGCGTTTGACCAGAAATTCAAGAACGCGATTCCCGAGGCTACACTGCGGTGGACGCCCACCGACGACTGGACCTTCTACGCAGCGTACAAGGAAGGTTTCAAGTCAGGCGGCTTCTCCAACAGCGCGATTCTGTCGAACCTGTCTCCACCCGGAGGCTTTGACTTCGTGTTTGATCCTGAGCACAACAAGGGTGGTGAAATCGGTGCCAAGGCCGCGCTCTTCGACAATGCTGCCGTCGCATCTTTTGAGATGTTCTACTACAAGTTCCGCGATCTGCAGGTGGACTTCTTCAACTCCCAACAGTTTGCCTTCGTTACAGAGAATGCCGGTGGTTCAGAGACCTACGGTGCTGAACTACAGATTGACTGGGCAACACCGGTTGAAGGGCTGACCCTCGGGGGCTCGCTCGGCTACCTCGAGTCGAAGTTCACGAATTTCGAGAGTTTTTGTTTCGTTGGCCAGCGTCCCGACCAAGGCTGTACGTTGTTGCCCGGTCAGAACGAGGCCAACGTGCGCCAGAACCTGAAAGGCAACACTCGTCCGGGTGCGCCAAAGTGGTCAGGTCATGTAGTCGCCATGTATGAGCGCCCGCTGACCGACGCGCTGGTCTTGGGTGTTACAGGCAACCTGCAGTACAAGAGCAAAACGATCCTGAGCTCAACCGACCCGAACGCGTCCTACAAGTCTTACGTGACCTACGATGCCAACGTGCGCATTGGCAGTGCGGACGGTAAGTGGCAAGTGGCGTTCATCGGCAAGAATCTCGCTGACAAACTCGCGATTCGTGGTTCAGGTAACGTGCCTGGAACGGGTGGCAACACCGGCACCGCACAAGGTTTCAGAGGTGATCTTTCGGGTGGCGCCATCCGCGGACGCCAGCTGGAACTGGAGTTCTTGTGGCGTTATTGATTCATTGATCCAAACAGGGCGCCCTCTACGCGGAGGGCGCCGCTTCACCTTCACGCCACTTTAAACCCTACATAGTCCTCAGCCTCAATCTGCTTGAGCCGTTGAACATAGTCAGGCCAGCCGAGATACGGCATGAAGACTCGCGGCTTACCCGGCACGTTGGCCCCGAGATACCACGAATTGCAGTGTGGATAGAGCGTCAGGGAAGCGCGCTGATTCACCGTCTCCACCCACTGATCTTCAAAAGCCACATCAGCTTCTACACGTGTGTGCCCTTGTGTCCGCAGCCATTGAATCTGGCGACTGATGAAATCTGCATGGTGTTCCACGCCGGTGATCATGTTGGCAAGCACCGAAGGGCTGCCAGGCCCCGTCATCATCCACAGATTCGGGAACCCTGCGGTGGTCACACCAAGCCAGGTGCGAGGACCGGCAGACCATTTCTCTTTCAGCGTTAACCCGCCTTCACCCACCACACCCATTCGCAGCAACGATCCGGTCATGGCATCAAAACCCGTCGCAAAGACGATGGCATCAAACTCGTAGTGATTGCCGTTCGCTTCGATGCCTGTGCGAGTCAACCGCTCAACAGGCTTCTGACTGATATCCACAAGTTTTACGTGCGGCAGGTTGTAGGTTTCGAAATAACCCGTATCCGCACACAACCGTTTGCAGGCGATGATGCCCTTAGGACAGAGCAGCTCCGCGGTGGCCGGGTCTTTCACGGTTTCGCGGATCTTCTCGCGCACGAATTCCGCAGCGTAACCGTTGGCCTCGACGTTCATCACGAGATCACTGAATGCACCGAGAAACATGAAGCCACCCATGCCCCAGTATCGTTCGAAGCGCGCTTTGCGTTCTTCCGGCGTGGCCGTCAGCACCGAGTCAGTGTTGCGTTCGTAATAGGCACCAAACGCTGCGGGCTGATTCCAATTGCGTTCGCGCAGCTCAGCGTAATTCGCTTTGATCGCAGCGGACTTCTCTTCCGGTAACGGCGCATTACGCGCCGGAATGGAGTAGTTAGCCGTGCGTTGGAAGACGTGCAGCGATTTAGCTTGTCGCGCGATGATCGGAATGGATTGGATCGCCGATGAACCCGTGCCGATCACCGCGACCCGTTGTCCGTTGAAGTCCACACCTTCATGAGGCCACGCGCCGGTGTGGTAGGTTTTCCCGGCAAAATCCCTGAGGCCCTCAAAAGCGGGTGTGTTTGCCGCGGAGAGACAACCCGTAGCCATGATGAGGTAGTTGCAGGTCCACGATTGTCCCTCGCGTGTCCCAACGGTCCACGTGGAGGTCGCGGAATCAAACACGGAGCTGATCACTTCCTGGTTGAAGTGGAACAGTCGTCGCACATCAAATCGGTCCGCGACATGGTGTGCATAGGCAAGAATTTCCGGCTGCGCTGAATAACGCTCCGGCCATTGCCAGTCCTGCTCCAGTTCTTTCGAAAACTGGTCGGAGTACTCCATGCTTTCGACATCACACCGACAACCGGGGTAACGATTCCAGTA
>SXGR01063050.1_pt1 | contig 15711 bp, 18 predicted proteins | sample 3174711 | NCBI WGS metagenome assembly SXGR01 (sample SAMN11356860, study PRJNA531348) | freshwater metagenome | isolation source: freshwater sample F1-60 | place: China: Fuxian Lake, Yuxi | collected 2017-12-25
CTTGAGCACCTGTGTTGAGATTACCACCTGTGATGTTGCCAGTGACTGTGGCCACACCCCCTGTGATCAAGTTGTCACCTGTGATGTTGGCAGTGGCCACTACTTGAGCACCTGTGTTGAGATTGCCGCCTGTGATGTTGGCAGTGGCTGTGATGGTGCCGACATTGGAAATGGTCACATTGCCCACAGTTATCACCCCTACTACTTCTAATTTGGTTGTTGGGCTGCTGGTGCCAATGCCTACATTAGCGTTGGCAATGGCAATATCCACACCTTCTCTTTCAAGAACGCTGGATAATATCTGTCCTTTTACAAAATTGATTGCCATCTTATGCTCTTATCAGCATATTTAGTTGGCTATGAGGTGCTGTGAATTACATTGATTGGTACTGTGTTGGGCGGCGCCGAAGTAAAGGTAATGTCAAACCCGCTAACGGTGTAGGCTGTGGTGGGGGTTTGGTAAATTGATCCCACAAACACTATGATTTGGGCAGCGGAGACCGGCGTCTCTGACATGGTAAACACTGTGGCGCTGCCGTCTCCGGTAAAAGTATCTACCGCATAGGTAACAGCACCACCAGCAGACAAAGATTGGAAAGAGGTTCCGTTAAAAAATTCAACCAAACCAGAGTCGGTGTTGTAGCGTATCAATCCAAAGGCCGGAACATCCGGACGATCGGCAGCCGAGCCCGTGGGTATCACCACACCAGAACTGCCTGACTGCAATTGGCGATTTTTTAAATAGTTGCCCACTTACACTGCAATAGAACTTACTGTGACTGTCACAGCATTTGCCGCCGAGGCCTGGGCTTCTATCTCATCGGTGTCGTCTAGAATTAGTTTTTCACTGGAGATATAGGTGTCACCGGCCAATATTTCTAATGCTGAATAAATCTGATTGGTGTCGCCACCGCCGGTGCTGTCGTCGCTGTTAATTGCAAATACGTTCACATTCACGTTGCCAGCACTGTTGTTGCAAAAATATATGTTGACCACTGCCTGTTGTCCTGAGGCTGAGAAAACAGTGGTAATATCGGTGCTTGTGAGTCGAGTGTTGGTTATGGCCATTTTTAATCCTTAAAATATAATTCCAAAGACTATAGCTTTGGTTTTGCTAACTAATTCGTCGTCGACGTCTGTGCCAACTGCATACAAGCCAGTCCCACCCGCACCCTTCACCTTGTTGTAGATTGTAATTGAATTGGCCACCACCGACGGGGTTGTTGCAATATTTGAAAACGTTTGGTGTCCTGCCAATGTCAATCGACTATTGGTAAAATTAAATTTGAGTGCTGCGTTTGCAGCAAACGCTCCACTGTTATTGAACTGCACCTCAGTGTTGGATCCAGCTGCTGTATCAGCTCCTGATTGTATTGTGGCATAGGCTGTTACTGGATCACCGTTTGCTAAAACACTGGCCGATACCTGCCAGGTGCTGGTCGCGGTATTAAATCGTAGTCCTGCGTATGTACTAGATGTTAATTGGCCAACTAATCCCATAGTAGTGACTGTTCCAGTATTGTTGCCAGCCACGGTTATAAACGGATCTTCAATAATCAAGACGTTACTTGTAACGTATGTGATATTTCCCACAACATCAAGGTCAGCATTGATAATGAGCGTGCCTGTGCCACCATCCACGGTAATAATGTAGTCATCGCTGGTATTCTTATAAACAGGCATTGTCAAAGATCCTTTTGATTATTTATGCAATCCTGGAACCATCCTAAATCACATCTTGAGAAGTTGGCAAAGATATCAAATTCTGAGACTTCAGCAGTGGTGTTTCCCGTGACTCGAATGAATTTAATTTTGGGATGATTTTTTATAATTTTACACAGTTGCCGTACCCAATTTCCAGAAAATGTGGGTTTTGCATCAGATGTTTTATAAAACTCTGTGTCGGCGTACACATTGTTGAATCGATTGTCTTGAGTTCCGCCTAGATCAAATCCCAGCAGATACACATTTCTTGCTCCGTTGTGCGCGGCAATTCCCACAGCAGCAGGTCCGCTGCTGCATCCGTGATAATCCTGTGGAATGCGTTGGGCTCCTAGCATGTCCAAGGGCTTTCGAGTATAAAATGTGTTTTTTGCGCTGTATCCAGATTCTTGTATCTGCGTTGCAATGGGACGATCAGTGGCCACCAACACTGCAGGAGTAAATTCACGATACAAGGCATTGCATCCATACACAGGACCATATGCCTGTAGATGATTTAGGTTGACCTTGCGCCGACTGATCCCGTTGCCTAAGACAAAAACTCTATTCATAAAAATCCCCCCTGTATATAGCAGGGGGGATTGTTACCCAAAGTAAAATATTAATATAGGCTTGGATTGTCAACTTTGACCAGGTCAACTGTGGCACCATTTGTACCAGACTTGATCACGGTGTCATCGCTGGTGTCAAAGAAGTTCAATAGAACGCGAGTTCCGTTAAACAGTTCTCCCCAACGATTACTAAACCGTGCAAGGCGAACTTCTGAAGAATCGGCCAAAATAACCGAAACTGTCATGTTGCCTTCTGTCAACGAATTATCGGCTTCATCAGCCAATACGCATGCTCCGGTTGTGGCACTGGAAGAACCGGTGACTAGATATTTTTTCTTGCCCTTTTGACGAACAATAAATCCGTTTTCCTCACTTCCGCCCGAGATAAAAACACGAACCCTGGTAACAGGATTGGTGACTGTGGACAATGTTGTGTTGCCACCGACTACGTTGAAATAATCCGTCTCGTCTGGCTTGTTATATCCAATATCGCTCGTGGTTGATTTTGCTATTTTGAGTGGTCTTCCCATTTTTTTCTCCTTTAAAAGAAGTCCAATGCGAGTTTTACTCGCTACGCTGTGGGTTAAACAGCATAAAAGCCGTATTGCTTGTTGAAAATATTTAGTCCAAACAATTAAAAATAATACTACAACGAAACCCCAACTGCAACCAAGAAGCTTCCCACCAATATCAGCGTCGACGAGATCATGCCCAGTGAATTCAACATCACTGCTAGATTGAACAGCAGGAAAGCCAGGGTAAATTTACATACAAATACAATAAAAGGTTTCATTAAACTGCCTGTTCGAGATATTTATTTGATAAGTATGTGATGCGGGATATCTTAGATCTAATCGACAGTAATATCATCATTGAAAGTCGTGGAATTTATGCACGTACTCCCAACGACCCCCCGTTCTCTGCATTGGCCGGAAACATGTTTGGTGCTAGGTCAGGTGATCTTTATTATTTCCAAAGCGTGACTAGTTATCCTGAACTCGGAGGTTTTGCCACTGCAGAAAAAACCCAGGCCGCAGTTGATGCCCTAGAGAAAAAACTCAATCAAAAAATTATATTCTTCAATCGCATTGGCAAGGGTTATCGAGGATTTGGTGTAGCAGAATTTCTCAGTGCCAATAATAACCCAATCTACTTTGGAAAGTTTTTTCGTTCCATTGAACCCAGTATGATGCGGAAGTGGGGTAATAGTGAGATCCCGGGATTACAAGCCGAACTAACGGGCAGTAAAAAAGCCAGATTAGGATTTAAATCACAAGATATTTTAGGTACTCAAAACACATTTGAATCTGGTAGTCAATTGCTTTCGTTTATCAATGCCTCGTCTACATTGCCAGATAATATCAAAGATGGAATATCAATGATAGGCAAGAATCAATTACCTGTGTTTGTTGGAGAGGGTGAAAATTTAGCAGCAATACGTGATAATTTGGGAGAATTGATACAAAGTCTAGCATTGACACAGGGCATGGTAGGTGGCGCCGCTGATAAAGCAAGAGAACAATTGTTAAAAAATACACCTTGGCAGTCATTGAACATACACTTCCCTTCGGGAAAAACATTTGGCCTAGTTGACTTTTATCTTCGTAAAGGAAATTTAAGTTTGGGCGTGAGTAGCAAGGGGAACAAAGGTGCACCGGCCAGTGTGCGTAATTTACTCGACGGTATTGCCAATGCTAAGGCTGCTGGACAAGATCTAGAGGCAGAATATCCGTATGCAACCAACATCATAAAAAGTATTTCAACACTGACTCAAATCAACGGTCCGTTGAATTTGGCAGTGGATTTCAAGTTAATAGATTCTTCTCAGGCCAATACGATTCAACAGATGATAAAGCAACACGTAACAAAAAATCCTCCCGAGTGGACAAAAAAGTGGCTTTCAAAATACAAGGCAGGCAAGGCACCAGGATGGAATTATGGATATTGGGTATTGGCCGCGCTAACAGCAGAGATAGCCCGAATAGCAAATGCCGATAAGGCATTCAGCAAGGGATGTTTGGCGATCCTTAATTACTCCAGTGTGATACAGATGTACACTATGGCTAAAAAGACCGGATCGGATGTAGCAATCACCAAATTTGGTATAATATACCCGGCAATTTTTAAAGGTACGGTTGTGTTAAATGCAAAGAAAAGTTACTATGCCTCGGGTATAACTCAAAAATTTACATTTGATTTTGCTCCTGACAATGCTGTGATTACTCCAGAACCTGAAAACACAGGCATTAACGCAACCGATGATATTGATGTCACGGGTGGTGAATTAGATTATGAACCATCTCGCAGCGATCTCAAGGCCAGCGATACAGTCACAACAAAACCTTCAAGAACCAGTGAAATTAAAACGTTTGGTCGCGCAAGACAACGTAGATAACAAAAACCCGCAGCGGGTTACCCGTCGGGTAACCCGCACACAGCAAGTTCCTTGAACATTCTATTATAGCCAACAAAAAAGCACCCGAAGGTGCTTTTTTGATTTTGCTTTACATACTTGTTTAACACAAGTACATAACCAATCTCAGCTAAACGATAGATTGGAGACTGCAATTTCTCCCAAATAATCTGCAGCGTTCCCAAAAGAACTTGCAGTATTTGTCAATTCCACATATCCATACCTTGTCATAAAGCTCACAACTGGCTCAAACGTGCTGGGATCCAACACAACTCCACTGCTCATTAAAGGAACATATGGGCAATAGAATGATGCTGCATCTGCTTCGCTGGAACCTTTGTAGCCAACCAGCACAGGTGTGGTGTCAGCAGCATAGCTGTCAACAAACACACGCATGGCGCCGTTTAATGTGCCCACAAACTTGGTGTTTGTTGGCGCTTCAAACGTGCCTTCTGTGGTGCGAGCAAACGCCGAAGTTGTTGCACTTTGCAACACTGTGAGCGCAGCCGAGCTAACCACTGCCCAGTTACCTGCACCACGGCGGGTGCGCTGAGCAATCAGGTTTGCCGTACGATTGATAAGAACTGCCAGGGCGGCATGTTCGTCACCAACGAATGTGGCTGTACCTGAAACTGTGGCTTGGTTGTACGTGAACTCGGTTGCTGCCAAAGTACGCAGAGACAAGAGAACCTCTTGGTCAATTTCAGCTGTGATTTCCTGAGCCAGTGCAGCCATGATTTCTGCCTCAACGTCAATGCCGTGCATGGCTTGTGCGTCTTGAGCAGATTCAAATGTCCAACGAGCTTGTAATTTACGTGTCTTGGCCTCAACTGCTTGCTTGAGGATTTGCACGGAAATGTTACGTCCACCCACACCTTCCAGGGTAGCTGTGGCTGCGCCAGTATAGGTTGACGAAGTTGCGCCGGTTCCTGCAGAATAGGCTTGAGCAATTTTAAATGGGCTCAGTGCCTCTTCACCTGCTGCGGTGCTGGTGCCAGCAGCGGACGAATCTGTTACTGTGGTTCCATAACGAACACGCAGTGTGTGGATCTGTCCTACTGGGCCGGTCATGGGCTGCACGCCAACCAGTTCGTTGGCAATAACAGTGGGCATAACTCGACGAATAACTGGAAGAATCACACGGTTAAGTGTGGCCATGTTTCCAGCAGAGGTTGCACCCCCGGTTGCGTTTTCACGCAAGTACTTGCGGGTGTTTTCCATGATTACATTCATTGTGTTGCGCTTGGAACCTTTGAGACCTTCCATTAATGCTTCCTTGGTCTCGTTCCAACGTCCTTCAAGTAATTCTTGCGACATTTAAGTCTCCTTTGTTTTCTTGTTAGAGTCCTGCCAACCGCTTGAGATTGAACACATTGCTGTGCTCTTCTTCAATGGGTGCATCAGGAATTTTTTTATTACCAGTTACTTCAGTTACCGATTCTGTGATCACGTTTTTGGCTTTCACACCACGGGTTGCTAGAACTGCTGGTAGATACTTTTCGAAGGTGTTTTTTAATCGATTGGTTTGAATACCTTCAAGTAAATCACGCATCACCGCTTGCTTTTCCCGGTTCAGGGGTGTGAGCAATTGTTCCATGGTCGCGTCGCGCTCATTAGAATCTCGGATAATACGCAATTCACGTTCTTTGGACTCAACAAGAATTTTTGCTTTCTCATTGAGTTTAATGGCCTCGGCTAACTGTCCGTCTTTGGCGGCAATATTATCATGCAACTTGCGAACTTCTGCTTTCTCATTCAAGTGAGTAGCACCAAATTCTGCTGCATATGCCTCAAAAATACGACGACCAAAATTGTTCTCACGAGCAACTTTGATGTCTTCGTGCAATTGGCCAAGTTCGGCCTTTAGATGTTTGCTAACAGCAGTACTCATTTTGGCAGCACTTTCTTTGACAAATTGTGCTTGTAAGCCTTCCAGCTTGCCACGTGCATTGCTGACCAAGCGAACTTTAGTTTCCACTAAATCATTCTTGTCTTTTGCAAATTCCGTGATTTCACGTGCCAACGCATGAACAACAAAGTTCTCTAACCTGATCAGTCCTTTGTTGTGTGCTTTACGATCTTTCCGTAATTCGCCAATTTCTTCTGCCAATTTTTGAACTAAAAAGCCGTTGAACTTGGTGGCTGATTCTTTCATTATGACGTGGAACTTGACGCGATCCTCAATCAGTGCTTGCTTTTCAGCCTGTACCGATTGAAGTTCTGCACTTAAACCTTCTGTTACCATCTTATCTAGGGCTTCCACCATTACTGTTTTATCATGCTCATAGCGGCCGGCAAACTCCTCACGAAGTTCTGTCCGAACTTGATCCTGCGTTTCCTTCAGCTTGATTTCCCAAGCCTCAGAAATAGCTGTACGAGTTTCCTCGTTAATCAAATTGCTATCTAATAATGATTGAATAGCATTCGACATGCATTGTCTCCTTAGATTTTGAGATGCTTAATAAAGCGAATTACTTCACTTTTTAAGTGTCTCTGTACCCTATTGTCCTCGCCTGCATCCCTTGCCAAATCCAACATGCGGTGACCGTATCTCATATTCATAAGACCTTCGTACACCACTTGAGGATAGGCATTCGGGGCACTGGGTTGGGCAACTACATCCACAGTGACTATTTCAAAGTCACTGACGTGTCCGTTTGCGTCGTTGACGTTGCCACTGCCACGACTGCTGACTCCTAATTTTACACCAGAATCCAGCATAGTTTTCACCAAATTACCCATTGGTGTGGGGAGAATTTTAAGCTTGCCATATCCACACTTGTTTTCCATCCACATTTTCTCGATCATGTGACTCACACGATCAAGATTGATTTTTAAATCTTCTGGATGATCAACTTCACCAAGAACGCTGTGTCCTGATTTGATTTGTTCATTGATGGTGTTTACTGCTTTGGCAATTTCAGGTTCAGGATATATGCGCTCATTTGCATTTATTTTAGCACCTTCAATGAAAATGCCCTGCATGTACATCTTTTTTCCTGAACCATCCACAGCATCCTCAGACAAAAGTTCAACCTTTGCCTGAGTGAAGCTGAGATGTTCTCTAAGATATCGAACCATATCTTTTCAAATTACCCTTTTGGTACTGGGCTCTTGGTGTTTACTCCAGTTGCCTGTGCTGTGTGTGCCTTGGTAGCAGGTCCTTGTTTGGGACTTGTTGTACCACCTTGGTCTTCAACTTTGGGTGCAGGACGACCTTTTTCAGTTGCTGTATCACTCTGAACTGGTTTGACTGAGTTGCCAATAGGACCTTTTGCACCTGCGTTAGCAGCTACTGCAGACTTCTTGTTGACACCACCTTCTTCAGAAGTAACTGGCTTTGGTGCAGCTTTTAACGAAACTGCTTCGGCCATTACATTCATGTCCATGTCTGCCACATCGCCGTTGTCGTCCATTGCATCGACTTCGACGTCATTTTCATTTGATTCTTCACCGTCGTTCATCATGGATTCAAATTCAGCCATGAGTTCGTCGAGTTTGTCTTCGAGATCAACCACGCGATCTTCCAGTTCTGCGGGTTCCATAGCAGCATCAGCAGCATTGCTGTCCATGTCCATGTCCTCTACATCATTGCTGTCCATGTCCTCTACATCATCGCCGTTCATTGCGGGTTCATTGTCATGCTTTTCATCATCTTCCATGCTGATGCCTGTTTCATCGGCTGTAACATCGTCGATTAGTGCATCGGCAGAATCACCACCCAAGGCGGCCTCTTCAACTTCTGTGTCTTTCATTAGATTTTCGTAGATCTGACGACTTTTCTCTACTACGATTTCATGGAAAAGTTCTTTAGCTTTGTTCTCTTCATCATTGATGACGAATTCAATTAGTTGTTCGAATTTATTCATGAGGCCCTCCAGAGTTATGGCTCGTTTTATACTTACACAGAATGGATAAACTATGCTGTTTTAGACATGAAAATTGCCTAATTTTTGGCAATTTTAAGAATTTTGATATTTTTTTTAAAAATTATTGAATTTCATACCCCGGATGGTTGGGCAGCCGGTGCATATTGTTTTTTTATCAAATCCAATTTAGACTTGTATTCAAACATGCGCACATCATTGAGTTTCCGTAGTTTGTTTATTTGCTTCAAGGTTAATCGAGTTTTGCGCAGATCGGTTTTTTTAATTTGGGAATTGTCGTTGGAGATATCTTGATATCCCATTGGTTGCTGTTGAAATATTTCTGTCAGATACATAGTACGATTATTTATGGTTGGGCTGGTAATCCAGGTGGTGGTGCGCCGGAGGGCGCGGCCACTGGTGCAGCGTTGGGATCTCCTGGTGCAGCGTTGGGATCTCCAGGTGCAGCGTCGAGATCTCCTGGGGGGATTGCCAGTTCGGCGCCAGCGGTTAAATCTGCTTCAATTCCGGATGGTGTGATTCCAACGCTGCGCAAATCCTGTCCTTGTGTGGTCTGCAATTCAGGACTGTCTTGTTCTTCACGCCACATTTTTTCGTTTTCCAACAGTTCTTCTTTGCTCAAATTTAGATAGCGTTGCATCAAGAAACGCTTGCTCATGTAAGGCAATGGTTCTAGTTGTGCAAATGCTGTGATCCTGTTGTTGTCTAATTCTGATTCCCTGTAACTTGCAAAATTCTGTGGTTCGCCAAAGGTGAGATTAAACAAACTTGCGTCAATATTGAATCCCCTCCAGCGCAGGAACATTTTGAATTCATCATCTAATTTTTGCACTATCAGATTTTGTAAACGCTTGCAATATTGATTGAATCTATATTCTTGAATCAGAGCCGTGCCCACTTTTCCGTCGTTCATGACGTTGACAGAATCCTCGGGACCGCTTGGTAGATAAGAGCTTGGCACCCGTAATCCACGCGCCAACTTGTTGTTGAAGTATTTTAGATCATCAATTTCTCCAAGATTGGTACCACCCGCCAAGGATTCCACGGACGATCCCCGTCCGTCAGCACCTGCTGGGAAGAAGTAATCCTCACCTGTACTGAGTGGGTTGTAGGTGGCATCCATTATGCTGGCTCCGCCACCAGTGATGGTGGGGATGCGACGCTGATGCATTTCGTTTTTCACACGCTCAACAAACGCCATGGCCATGTGTGACGGCATGTTGCCCACGTCAATTTTGAAGATCCTACGCTCAGGTGCTCGTTGAACACGATAGATGATCACTGCATCTTCCAGCAGTTGTTTCTGTTTGAATACCTTGAAGATGTTTTCTAAAATACTCTGTCCAAAAGGCCAAAAATAGTCCAGGCCTTCATTCAAACTCAAGTGTACCACGTGCTTGGCATCAAGACATGTTTCGTTCATGGAACGTAGAAAACGACTGTTGCCAACACCACCACCGGTGCCACCGTTGGGTGAACTGTAATTGGTTTGATTTGTAAAGCTGCCGGTACTGGGATTGGCAATAAAATCTTGTGTGGTTTTCTGTGCTATGCTGAGATTTTCAAAATTGGGATTGATGTCTCGAATAATATATTGTTCAGGTCTCTTGCCTTCAGATTCATTTACAATGATTCTTGCAACCTTGGTCATGTCCACCCAATACAGTTCAAACGTTTCTGGGTCGCGAACAAAGACCTGATCCCCGTACTTGATGGTGTTGCGAAACAATTTGAATATGCGCTGATCCAATTGATTGAGCTTGATCCAATACTGTAGTTGCTTTTTAATAATTTCAATTTCATGATCAGTGGGTTGCTCAACAAAATCAATATCAAACGGAGTTTTGTTTTCTGGGTTGAGTTGAGTACTGAATTCTGAAATAATATCCAAACAGGCATTGACTTCCGAATCCGAGTCCATGTTTTCGTATTGATTGTACCGCTCGACTCGATTTGGGTGACCAGAATATACTTCCGGCAAACGACTGGCATAATTGCGATAACTGAAATCTGTGGAACTATTGTTGCGTTCATAGCCGGGCAATCCAAACTGATTTCTGCCCGATATGGGACTTAGACCGTCAGATGTGGTAGCGACCTTGAAATACTTTTTCCATGAACCGGCAGATTTTTTTTGATCAGCCATCAATTTGCTCCAGCAAAGTTATATTTATTGGTGGCATCAGCTCTGTGAATATTGTAGCATTTTGTTGCTAGTGGCGTTTAGGGCACGCACCTGCGTAATCAATTCATCCATTCTGCTGAGTTGCATGCCAAGTAGATCTGACTGCTGGGTTATCATGCCAGAAAATCCAGCCATTTCCACAGGGATTGTTCTTCCGTCTGGCAGGGGTACCACAGCTTCAGTACCATGCAGCATGGCATTGTAGCCAGATTTTGGTCCAGAAACTATGCCACCTTGTGCCAATTCAGCATGAAAATGAGGCCCCGTGGAACCACCAGTGGGTTTAAAGTATTCATCTAGTACTTGGCCAAAACCCAGTGCTTTAATCGCTTTTACTTTCTCAGCAGCCTCGTCTGCGTTCGCTGGTGCTTTGGCCAAAACAAAGTCCAAGGCTGTTCCTCTGGCATGTGCGGAGTTTGGCTTCTTGTCCTTATGATACTCGTCGTTCAGTGCTGTGAACGTAGTACCAGGATATAATTCTGCTACTTTTTGGGCTAGTAATACCAACCTTGGATCAACTTCGCCGCCGCCGGTGCGTTCGGCTGCTTTGCCGCCCATATTCAACTTTGATAATATCCGTTGACTTTCATCTGGGGTCATGCCACCTATTGTACCGGCGCCTGGACGCGGTGCTGGAGGAGCAGGTGCTGCGGCAGGTGGTGGAGCAGGTGCTGCGGCAGGTGCAGCGCCAGGTTTTGGTGCAGCGCCAGGTTTTGGTGCAGCGTCAGGTTTTGGTGCAGCGTCAGGTTTTGGTTTTGGTGGTGGTTTACCAGAAACACCGCTGATAAACTTATTAATAGTATCGACGAGCTCCTTGAAGCTTGTAACAACGTCGTCTACTGCCCCTGCAAGCTTGGCAGTGGCCACAGTGGCCAAGGGAACAAGTTGGTTTATTACATGGCCAAGTGCTCGACTTGAACTAAGCAAATTTTTATCTAGTTCAAGTCTTGCTTGTGCTAATTTGTCCTCCCTACCATCAGCCAGTTTTGCAGCCATAATACGTTCCTGCTGTGCGACGGCTTCAGCAGATGCCGCTGCTGGATCTCGCGTCCGGCTCATAGCCTGCACCTCAACAGGATTGAGATAGGCTTTCATTCCCTCCTGGCCAACTGTTTTAACCAGCTCTCCAAATGTGTTAACAAAGTTCTTGCTGTCCCGTTGCATTGCCGATATTACTGCGTCAGAGTCGTGAGCCAGACCACTTTCCAGCAGTGCTGCTGCTTCAGGCATTGTTAGTGCAAACTTTCTAGCTGCCTCACTGGCTGCTCTGCCGCCTGATACGAAATCCATGAAGCCCTGCTCCGCCTCCGGGCCCATTGTTTTGATTCTAGCTACCAGTTTTTCCATTCTTGCCAGTTCTTGTGCTGCTGGTCCGCCTGGTCCTTCTGACTTTACCCGCTCCTCTAATTCTGCTTTTTTGAAGGCATATCTGGCCTGCGTCATGCGCCTTTCTTCGTCTTTTGCCAGTGATTCGCTGCTCTTGCCAGTGAGTCTTGCCAGTTTATCCAGTTGTAAAATATATGCTTCGGCACCAGTTTTGAGTTGTTCAACTGTGGCTGTTTGAGCAGCCCCGGACAGGGTTTGAATTCTCACGTAGTTTGCAATCAGTTTGTTCTGTGCTGTTAGATCATGCCCCAGTAGTCTGAACTTGTCGGAGAGGTTACCATCCTTGATGCTGGCAACAACATCACCCAGCTGTGCAGCACCTTGAACAGCGGTACCAGACATCATGGCCAATGACTCTGAATTCTCTTTCAGTAAATTTGTATAGGCCTGGATGCCTTCAGCCTGGTCCATTGCAGTGAAACCAAATTTTTGTATTTGGTTAAATGTATCTCCCATAGCGCCGGCAATTCCAACTTGTGCTAACTCAGTGTAGGTTTTTGCAAGATTGTCCGACATGGTAGTAGCAGCGGTATACAACTTCGTGGCGCCGGCCGTGGCAAGGCCGATGGATTTCGTAAACATCTGCACCAGCGGGTTAGCGCCGCCTAGCTTCCCGGTCATGGTGGTGACGCCGGCACTGGCTTCTTCAATACTCTTGTTGAATTGTGCTGCACCACCACCCGCAGTGGTTCCAGCTTTTAGTAGTTCTCGACTTGATGCAAGTATATGCTTTATTGAGGTATCTAGGGCAGCAGAAAATCCTCTTATACCTATGGTGGCATCTCGCAGCTGACGGTTAAGATCAGCGGATATTGGAATACCGGCACGTATATTGTTAGCCACCTGCTCTTGTAGGTATCTAATTTCTTCACTAGTGTATTCAGCCATAATTATATTTACCGAGGTGCAAAATGACACAAATCAACCCATTAAAGCAATTTTTTAGACAACCCGCAATCTACCTCCGATTACCCAGCAACGGAGAATTTTGGGCAGCTGGATCACTGAACTTGCCAGCCAACAACGAACTTCCAGTACTGCCCATGACTGCAATTGATGAGATCAATTATCGAACTCCAGATGCCTTGTTCAATGGATCTGCGGTTGTTAATGTGATCCAAAGTTGTCTGCCTTCAATCATCAATGCCTGGGAAACACCAGCCACTGACATTGATTCAATTTTGGTGGCCATACGAATTGCCAGTTATGGTCATGTGTTTGACCTGGAGTCAACCTGTCCAGCATGCAAAAAGCCAGCAGACTACAGTTTTGATTTGCGAACAATAATTGACGGATTGAAAGCATCCAATTACACTGCTGAGCCTTTGATCCACGGTGATCTTACGTTGTTGCTGCGCCCCATGAACTACAAAAGCATGACCGATATCAATAATATGTCATTTGACCATCAAAAATCCATGCAAGCATTGAATGAGAATACTGCAATGCCTGAACAAGAAAAACTCAAGGCCATAGGCGAAGCAGTAAGAAAGATCACTGACATTTCAATCAAGGCCTTGAGCAATAGTATTGCATCGATTAGAACTCCCACAGCCGTGGTAACTGAGTCAACATTTATAAACGAACTACTGATCAATTGTGATCGTCAATTGTTCAAAGTGATTCAAGACCGTGCGGTGGCATTGCGAACCACATCCAGCCTAAAGCCACTTGAGATCAAATGCGCCGCTTGCAATCATGAGTACACACAGGCCTTTACATTGGACCTTGCTAATTTTTTCGTCAACGCCTCTTGAATCTAAAGTCTGAAGAAATTGTTGAATTGATTGATCAGATGGAAAAAGAAAGCAGTGATATTAGACAAGAGGCGCTGAGGTTGGCCTGGTACATGCGTGGTGGATTAACTTACGATCAAGCCTTGCAACTCGGTTCCTCTGAACGTGGACTGATCAATGATTTGATCAAAGCAAACCTTGAAACCACAAAGAAAACTGGACTGAACTTTTTCTAAAACGCCTGCCATGCTGACACTTGCACAGGTCAAAAACGATATAGAACACTGGATCAAAACCTTTGTTGAAGTTCCGCATCCGGGACTAGACAACTGGGCACCTTGTCCATATGCACAAAAGGCACGAGCCGACGGAGCATTTGATGTCAGGCTTGGCGGTGCCAGTCCGTTGACTGATTTGATTGATCTATCCTGTACTGGATTGGCTGCATTTGATGTGATTATACTGGTGTATGATCCGGCTCAGCAGCCATGCTCTGAATTCCATGATCAGTTAAACCGTGCAAACTCAAGGTATCTGCGGCCCATGGATCTCATTGTGCTTGAAGATCATCCTGCAGATCCAGAAATTGTGAATGGCATCAGCATGAATCAAGGTACCTATGCCTTGGCCCTGGTGCAGAAACTGAGCAAACTAAACGATGCAGCCCAGCTGGTTGCAAAAAAAGGATTTTACGATTCTTGGCCAGAACAATATCTGCAACTGCTGTTCAAACACAGAAAAGATCCCAGATCATGAGCTATCAGTTTGCTAGAATTGATTTGAAAAAAACCAATTACTCCCAATCAGTCAAGTGGCAATATTTGCGCAGTCCAGATATTCCTGCACTTAACCACATATACAGAGATTATTGCAAGTACAAACACTTTGCATCAGTGATGCCTATGTTTGATTCGCGTTACACTGACCCGGCCACAGATGTGATTGGCTACTATGATCAAGATCGCTTGGTGGCATTTTCACTGATTCGAATCTGGGACAACCATAATGCCTTGTGCGATCAGTTTGCCTGGAACTATCACAACCCACGACTGAGACTGGGCATACATACACTGCAAACTGAGTGTGCCATCTATCAGGAAAGAGGATTTCAATATCTCTATCTAGAACAGGCACATTTGTACAAGAGCGAAATGGCAGGATTTGAACTACTGGGACCACTGGAATAAAACACATGGCAGACATTTACACAATTTGGGCAGACAAAGAAGGCAACATTTCAGACCTTGACTGGGTCAACGGCATGAAAAGTTTTTTTAATCACTTGATCTCAGAAGGCCGAATGGAGAGTTATAGAATCACTAGATGCAAGATGGGATTCCGTAGCATAGCTGATCTTCCAGAGTTTATGATTTTAATGGAGTTTCGAGACATGGCTCAAATGGATCAAGCGTTCAAACGAGTAGCACCACTAGAAGGTGAACTCGAAGTCAAACACAAAAGTTTTAATCAATTTGTTTCAGGCACAATTCAACATGCCCTGTTTCGTGATTGGCCCGACACGTTTGTATGAAAATTTGCATTTTTTCTGCCAGAGCCATTGGAGGCACATTTCTTGATTGGAGTGTGCATTTCCTAACTGGACAGACACAGTATTTTTTGTCAAGACAAAATCAGTTTATTTCTCTAAGCCAAAATCCAGTAAATCATATTCAACACAATGCTCATGGGCATTTAAAAAATCATCCAGCAGGAGCTGACAAAACAAAACAGTTTCTTGAAACGTGCAACTCAACTGGATTATACTCGTTATACGCACAACCACTTTTCAACAGTACAATTATAGAAAAATATAAAATTAATCCTGTAAAAA
>SXGR01287669.1_pt1 | contig 15708 bp, 14 predicted proteins | sample 3174711 | NCBI WGS metagenome assembly SXGR01 (sample SAMN11356860, study PRJNA531348) | freshwater metagenome | isolation source: freshwater sample F1-60 | place: China: Fuxian Lake, Yuxi | collected 2017-12-25
CGACTCACACAGCCGTAAGGTCAGCCAATACGCCATCACGAATACGCCCCCAACTACTCCGACGTAGAACGCGATCATTGTTCGCTCCGACACCAGGCAACGAGGCCCGGCAACATGTCCACGCATGAATGCATTGCTTCTAGCCTCAACCCGTAAATATCTCCCACGCACTCTAATTCGTCAACCCACTCGCTTCCGCTAAAGCATCCAAGGTCAACATCCACAGCGCTCTCCATAGATGACCAATCGCAATCAATCCAGCTTCATGCGGTAGCACTGGTGAATTGCGGAATTCGAGAGAGCACCTTGGTCATGATGAACCAGGGTGACACGTTTAAGCCGTTAGTGCGGCAAGACGAATACGCCTCGAGGTTGCCACGTCCTATATTCCAAATACTGTTATTGCTCATTCCTCCCACCCTCATGCGCACCCAGACTTCTGGCACATAGCGAGTTTGTATCCCATGAATTCGAATAAGGCGAAGGGCCAAATCAAAATCCGCTTGCAGTCGATAACGCAGGTCGAATCCACCAAACCTTGCATACACAGATTTGCGTACAAAAAATGTTGGATGGGCGGGCATCCAACCCTGCTCGAACAAACCAGGCGGGTAATCGCGTGATATCCAGTGCCGCACTACACGGCGGGCCTGCGCACGATCTACGTAGATCAAGTCGGCGTAGCAGGCATCAATGGCGGGGTCAGCCATAGTCGCGGACACCTTGGCCAGCACATCTTGATGCATGTAAACATCGTCCGCGTTTAAAAAGCCCACGACCTCGCCGGATGCGAGCGCCAAGCTCTTGTTCATGGCGTCATAGACACCGTGATCAGACTCGAAAAGCACGTGGGCAAGCGTGTCGGCATAATGCTCGACGATCTTGAGCGTATCGTCCGTGGAAGCACCGTCAATAACGATATGCTCGACATCGTCATGGCTCTGCGTGGCGACGGATTCAAGCGTGTCGGCAATCGTATCAGCCGCGTTACGACACACAGTCACAATAGTAATTTTCACGACATCATGCTCATGCTATATTCATCAGTCGAGACCGAGCGATCACCCGATCCATCAGCGGAACAAAGTCTTGCGCGAAACGTCGCACCCTTTCGTCACACTGGGCATTTGGCGCTCGAACCAAATGTAATGGGGGGCTAGCCAGGACAATTTCCAGCAGCTTCCCGGCTAAACCTGCCGCATCATCGGCATTGAAATATGTCGCGGCACTTTCCATTTGCTCGCGGTGTGCCGCAATGTCCGACAACAGCATCGGCACCCCTAGCGTACGCGCTTCTTCGACGGTACTGCTCCACCCCCCAAAAAATGATGGATTGATAAACGCCGTAGAGGTTCGCAGCAGTGAGATTACATGTCGCCTCGGCACCAAGCCGAGAATACGAAAATTATTCCACAGCCCTAGCGATTCGATAGGGTCATTCAACTGCCCAGCGTATCCGGGATGACGTGGATCGAGAGGATTACCGGTTACTGCAACAACAACGTCGACCCCCTGCCGCTTCAGCAAACCAAGAGCCTCAATGACCACCATATGATTTTTGTGCTTCCAGAACTGGTTGGGTAAATAAAAGAACGTGGGAGGTAATTGATATTCCTGCCTTGGCGCACGGCCTTGTCGCACATGAGATCCTTGTGGCGATTCCCTCGGCGTCGACGGGACTGAAGCAACGAATTCTTGCCGCGTCGGAGGGGTGTAGGCCCCCATCAAGATCTTGCCGAGTATGAACCAGTTGTTAGCGAATCCGGAGGCGCTGCGGCAATCCGATACGAATCGTCCTCCGGCAGGTATACGCGAGAGGACCGTTTCATCGCTATAATGCCGAACTTACGGAGCAGTGCTTTAATGATTCGCTTCACTAATTACTCCGAGTTGCATGACCACAGAAAAACCATTCACCAGGCTCACACGCAACGACATCGCGCCGTAATTTCATCAATTTGTCGGGCCACAATACAACGTTCGTCATACAATTTAAGCGCTCGTTGCCGTCCAGCCTTTCCCATGCGACGGGAAAGATCCGGATCTGCTATTAGTGTCCTCAATGCCTCCGTCAATGCGGCCGAATTATGAGTCGGCACCAACAGACCCGTTTCTCCATGAACCACTTCCTCCCTGGACCCGCGAATATCCGTTGCCACGACAGGCAGCTCCATCATCATGGCTTCAATAATGGAACGTGGCATTCCCTCACGGTAGGATGGAAGGCAGAATATATCCATCGTGCCAAGCAGATCGGCCACATCCGAACGATAACCCAGCGCCACCAGGCGAGGCCCAAGTTTATCTTGTGCATTCTTTAGCTCTCGCTCTATCGAAGGCTCGTGATCGCTTACAAGGCGTTCACCCACCACCAGGAAATACACGTTCTGAAAATGCTGCCCCAATTGCATCGCCGCATTAAGAAACTCGACCACCCCTTTCTCCCGCACCAGCCTCGATACAAGGCCAACAATACATGCACCGTCAGGAATATCCAAAACTTCCCTCATCCATGATTTTCGATCACTAAGACTTGGATCGAACAAGTCAACACGCACCCCATTGCCGATATCCACGACATTGACCAGCTCAGCAATGCCTTCTGCAACTGCGGAAGAAGCATCTTCACGACTTTGCGTGAACAAGAGATCGGTCAAGTGCCCGCTTAATCGCTCCAGGAAAACATAGAAACGATATTGATACTTTGGCATTTGACTATGAAAGTAAAATCCATGCGCCGTATACACAATCACCGGGACTCCGGCCAACTTACCAGCAATACGCCCCAATAATGCAGCAACAGGCGTATGGACATGCAGCACGTCGAATCGCTCGCGACGGAACAGCCAAAATAGCGCCCACACCGTGCGTAAATGACTGAAAACATTCCAAATATTCCTCGATATGTTTACAGGTAAATATCGATAGCCTTGTTCACACATTTCCGCAACGTGCCTTCCACTCGAGCAAACGGAAGTAACGCCCCACCCCTTGTCCATCAACCCATCCACCAAAGGCAATAAGAGATGTTTCAGCGTAAAATCGACGGCGCAAAGCTGACAGATTGTCCGGCATGTGCGTCGCTTATTCTCGTTCCCCGAGTAGTCACTGCTACTGTTCACACGACCTAGATACCATGCACCTGTTTCCTGAATGCCCTGCTGCACCGTATAGGAAGGGGACCATTCCAATAAATCACGAATCTTGTCGCCGCTTACCTCTAAATCGTTCACGAGACTGCCCGCTTGACGTTGTCTCCCCACCAACTTCCCTAGCCGCAACAACGCACTTGCAGGGCAGGAAGTAATTCTAGCTGGACGCCCCATTGCCATCGACAACTCGTAAACCAGCTGAGGCATCGTTACCGATTGATCATCGGAAAGATGAAACGTTTCGCCAGCGGCCTTCGGGTGAACAGCACAAGCAACCAAGGCGGATATAAGGTTGGGCAAGTAAAGAATGCTCCGCTTGTTCGTCAGCCGTGCAAAGGGCAGGGGGATACCCCAATAGACGAACGACAGCAATCTCAGAAAGTTTCCTTTGATTTCTTCTCCATACACAGGAGAAGGACGAGCGATCACGACCTCTACCCGAAACTTCCGTTCAATTTCACGTAGGGCCTGCTCTCCCTCCCATTTTGAAATCGCATAAGGACTAGTCGGGAACAGGCCCGCTTTCTCTGTTAACGGTTCTCCACAAGATGCCTCACCACACACTTTAATACTGCTCACAAAGACAAACCTGCGCACGCCAGCACGATGCCCAGCCAAAGCCAATTGTTTGGTTAATGCAACATCTATTTCCTTAATGGCCGCCTGCTTCCCCCTGTTGAATGCCTCTAAATGATGCGCGTGTGCGGCGAGATGGATGATACATTCAATACCACGCACCGCCTCACCCACCTTTTCAGGTGAGCTGATTTCAAAAGTATTTACCAAGCCATCGTGCCTTCGCACACCACGGCGAACCTCATGGCCCGCCTCTCTCAAATAGACACACAAAGCACTTCCTATAAACCCACCCGCACCTGTAACTAAAATACGCACCTCTACGCCAACCTCGGATTCATCTCGGAACGGTCAAGAAAACTTGCCGCAAGACCTATGCCAAAATACAAACCAGCCCCCGTGAAATAATTGCCATAAAACTGACTGGTCGTAAGTTGCAACACAATGAAGGCCGCAGCCCACCCCATACTTGCCTTGGCGCAAACAGCAACAGAAGATGAGCATCGTGTGACCAGAACGCGAAATGCCATCCCGATCATAAAGAAATATACCAATCCTCCCAAAGCACCCAGCTCTGCAAGAACCTGCAAGATAGTTGAATGGGGATACCACCCAGGGCCCCTACATGAATAAAACCCGTAGAAGTTAGCACCAACTCCAGCCAAAGGCCTTCGAAGAAACATTTCCCAGGCTGACCGATAATGATTCCATCGATCCGATATTGAATCCACAATGAGCTTGCAACTTTCCGCCCCAAGTATCGACTTGCCACGTTCTAGCTGACTCGCTTGGCTAGTCGCCCCCCCCCTTGCCACATTCAGCGTAGCAGTCGGCCCCTGAAACAGCGCCTGATAATGTTCTTTATGATAAATATTCTGAAATGTGTACATGAGCGCCACGAACATAAACAAGCTGACATACAACAGGATCGCTATTCTTTTTTTTCCACCCGCAAAAAGAAGAAAAGAGAAGCAAGGCTATCATTGCTAATACTGCGGCAACGGCTGACCCTCGGCTGGAGGTCCAGATCATGGCAACAACGATCAAGGCCAACATCATATAACCGAAAAAGCGATATCGTCTTTCATCCCCAATGCCTCCCACAGTTGAGGCAGCCGGCACCATTAACATGGAGATCAGGGCCAAGAGCGTGGACGAAAGAATGAGACCCGAGAGCATGGCGCCATGGGTTTGACCGAACAGAATCGGGCCTGGAGAATTCGTGAAAAGGAAGCCGGGCTGGGCGTTTTTCCAATACTCAATTGGCATGAGCAGGAGTAGGCCACCGCCTACCCTAATCAACATTTTCCTAAATAACAGCACATCCTCGACACCCATCATACGCCCCAATAAAAATGGCAAAACGAAGAAACATGGCATGAATTCTAAATACTTAACAGTTCCTTCCCACCAATGAGTTGCAATCGACCCCAAGACTAAGAGCAGAAAAGTCCAGAAAAGAACGTCCAGCCAATTCAAGGGAGAAACGACCGCCCTCCAGCGACGGACAATGACAACCAGTGCCCAAGTGGAGATTGAAAAATACAGGATGATAGTATCGCTCCGCAGCCACGGCCATCCAAGATAGGACCACATGGCAAATCCGAAAAAAATCCCGTACAGCAAAATCGCAGAAGGTGCTGCTGGAGAAATGAGTACAAGCGCTATCTTCGAGAACATCTACACCCCTTAACGTGACTTGCTCATTGTCATATCCAACCAAGATTGAAACATCAAGACATTCCACAGCCAATGCTGCCAGTTCCGTCTGCCGGAAAGATGCTCACTCCACTTTTTTCGAATAGGCGCAGGATGCAAGTATCCCTCGCGGCGAAGGCGACCTTCATCCAGCAATTCCTCAGCCCACTCCCGCAATGGTCCGCGCAGCCAGGCATCGAGAGGAATTCCAAAGCCCTGCTTAGGTCGATCAATTAATGCACGCGGTACATAACGATCGAGCACCTGCCGCAGCAGCCACTTGCCCTGTCCGTTGCGAATTTTCATTGACAACGGTAAGCGCCAGGCGAACTCGACGAGGTGATGGCCCAGCAATGGCACGCGGGTTTCCAGGCTCACAGCCATGGAAGCCCTATCCACCTTGGTCAGGATATCGTCAGCGAGGTAGCCGACGAGGTCGTGAAACATCATACGCTCGGTAAAATCACTCCGGCCGAAGGACACCGCCTCTGCATCAGCCCAGATTGGTATTTCCCCGGCGCCGATGATCAGCGAGCCTGGCTCCCGATGTTGAGATACGAGTCTGCGATATAACTCATCCTGGTCATCGACGTCGATCACGCTCGCGAGCTTATGAATACGGTCCCCCAAAGCCGGTTGCCGAAAACCTCGTGGGAGCAATTTTCCGATACGATCCCATGCCGCAGGATTCAAGGCCATCATCATCCTGCCTGCTCCACGTCTAATACCTTGAGGCAGCGGGCCTATGCGGTTCCAGATCGACCGTCCCCAGAAATAGCGGTTGTAGCCGCCGAATAGTTCATCGCCGCCATCGCCAGAGAGAGCAACCGTCACGTGCGTTCGCGCGAGTGCCGCTACAAGATAGGTCGGGATTTGCGATGAATCACCGAACGGCTCATCGTAGATTTCTGGCAGCCGAGGAATGACATCCAGCGACTCTTTTGCGGATAGATATAGCTCAGTGTGATCCGTGCCCAGATGCGAGGCGACCCGCTTCGCGTAGCGCGCCTCATCATAGTCCGACTCACTGAAACCGATCGAGAACGTCCGCACGGGACGTGAGGACTGGCACTGCATCAACGCAACAATCGTGGACGAATCAACACCTCCAGACAGGAACGCCCCTAGAGGTACATCGGAAATCATCTGCCGGCCCACAGCCTGGCGCAGGAGAGAATCAAGCCCATCCGTTGCCGCCAGATCAGAAAGATCGGTGAGCGGATCCTGCATTGCAACCTCTCGCGCTGACCAATAGGTGATGGGCGCAGGCATATACCCGGGCGGGTCATTGACCGAAATCTCAAGCCATGTCCCGGGCAGAAGCTTACATATCCCCTGGTAAATTGAATGGGGCAAGGGCACATAACCATATCGCATGTAGCTGGCAAGCACCGCCCGGTCAACATCCCCGCGCCACGATGGATGGGCACACAAGGACTTGAGCTCTGAGCCAAACAGGAAGGTTTCGCCACACCAGCCATAATACAGCGGCTTCTCTCCCAGGCGGTCTCGCACCAAGGTCAGTTTCCGCTCAACACGGTCCCACAGCGCAAACGCAAACATCCCCACAAATCGTTGCATGGACTCCACGAAGCCCCACGCCTCAAACGCTGCCAGCATCACTTCTGTATCAGAATGACCGCGAAACCTCGCACCGACGTCCTCTAATTCAGACCGCAACGCAGCATGGTTATAGACCTCCCCGTTATAGGTAAGGACAAAACGGCCGTTAGGGGATGCCATGGGCTGATGACCTTCTTGCGACAGATCAAGAATCGACAACCGCGCGTGGCCAAGTGCAAGTCCAAGGATTGGATCACACCATACCCCCCTATCGTCTGGCCCACGATAGCGAATCGATGCAATCATACTGGACACGAGAGAACCCGGCTCAGTCTCCCGCCGATCTAGCATCCCCGCTATGCCACACATCGCATCACCACATTAACCAACGTTTACGTGAGCACCAATTGGCCATAGTGCAATTTCCCGAACTGAGCCTCAACGGGAACAAGATAATCGTTGAGGATTTCCTGGAAAGCAAGACATCTCTCTACGCCATACCACTGGTGACACGGTAGCGGCTCTTCACCTCACGGCTCATCAAAATTTCTGGGGCCACATCCCCTGTCGGTTATTAAAACTGCGGTAATGCTAATTTAGTTCCTGCTCGAAATCGGCTACGTAGGGCTTCTACTGGATTGGCTACAAATGAGTTCAATGCCATGGAAAACGCGATGGAAAATATAACAGTCAAAAAAGCTATTGAAATTTTGTCAGCAGCCCCTAACTTTACCAAGATTAACGCGACGGCATTAGTCACAAGCACATGGCAGATATATATTGGGTAGCTTAAATCTCCAACCCACTTATCCCAATCACGCTTAGATTGAAAGACAAAGGTAAAAGGCATAAAGAAAAGGAAGAGGAAAAAGAAAACTGGAGCCTTGATTAGCTCGCGTATCGGAATAAGCCAATATACGAGTGTGACGAGAACAAGAAAGTATGTCGAGTTCCTGGCAACAACTTCCATACGTTCCACTGAAAAGTATTTTCTGTAGAATGGAAGAAGCACTTGATGTGCTAGTGCCCCCAGCAAAAATAGGGCCAACTCAGTTGGGAAAAATCTGTATGTCCAGGGGTCATTTCGTCCCAAGCCAATCTGCAGTAAATAGACACGGATTGCGACAGATGAGAGCAAAAGCAGAAGAAGAATTTTTTTTCGCCCTAAAACAAATGGAGCTATTGAGTGAAAAGTGAGTTCAACGCCCAAGGTCCAAGCCTGAGGAACAAGCAGCCCTTGAACAAGAACAACTTCGCTCTCTGGAAAGTACGTAGAAAAAACAAGCTTGTTGTTTTCAACGCCAGAAAACAGCACTTGATCCTGCGAAATCAGAGTGATATTTGAAAAGATAAGCAGAACGTCAGCTGCTATTGGAGCAGTACGGTACACTTCAAAAAAGCCGACTGCTTTCCCTGCAAGTAAATCCGTCGCAAAAACTAAAAGGCTAAGCAGTGCAACGACAAAGTAAATCGGGTATAGCCTTAAATATCTATTGATGTAGAAACTGCGGACGGTTGCGTAAGCTTTCCTTTCGACAAGAACATACGACATCAAAAAGCCTGAAATCATATAGAAAAGCTGGACTGCGTTTCGCCCCCCAACAAAAACGTAACCATAAGAGTGTGCAAACACAACGGCAATAGCAAATAGAGTTCGTAACGTGCCCACTTACAGAACCCCATTAACTGGGAAACAATATGCCCGCTGTAGGTTAAAGATGACGTTACCCTCGATATCCGTAGCGAAGACATAGCCGCCAAAGAGGAGGAACCAGAATAACAAACGTCAAGACCGCAAATTTCCACCCGGAGAACATCACCGGCAACAAATAGGATCTAGCCTCTCGTGTGGCGCCTCTGGCCATCGCGGATTTCGCCCTGTAAAAACTAACCTTGGCCCGGGCCAGCCTCAAACTGTGGTGACAACGAGGGAGCAATTCTTCATCCTCAGAAGTCCATCGAATAACCTCCTCAAGGCCTTCGTGAGAATGCTCGAGATGCGTCGCTGAAATTGAGTTCCCTCGAATCCGATACCGAACCAGTTTGTCCGGCAAACCGAGCAAGTTGCCGTTTCGTGCGATCCGCATGAACAACTCGCAATCCTCTCCAATCATGATACTGGGCTTGAAATATGGTTTATTCAGCGCGAGGATGGCGCTTCGCCGAATGATCACAGTCTGGTTATTTATTTCGTACTGAGCGAGTAAACGGTCAAAAATCCATCCATCTCCGTAACGCGGGACAAAACCAGATAGAGACGTAAGGTCACTATCAACATACCACCCACCGGAATAGCATAATACGAATTCGCCACTCTCCATATGCGTGACTTGAATCTCGAGTTTGCGGGGAAGCCACACGTCATCTGAATCCAAAAATGCAACCAGTTCGCCCCTTACATGCGGTAACGCTGCATTCTTCGCCCGGCCGGGAGTGCCTGTATTTGTATCGAGCGTGATAAGCCGGATTCGTGAATCGTGGCTTGCGCATTCACGAACAATGTCGGCGGTGGAGTCAGTCGATGCATCGTCAACGACCAATAGCTCCCAGTTTAGATAAGTTTGGGCCGAAACGGAATCAATAGCCTGCTTCACTGTTTCCGCGGCATTGAATGCCGGCGTAATGATTGAAACCAGCGGGTTACTGCTCATAAAACATTCGTCCGACAATCCCGGACGCTCTGTAAGTCGCCTCTCCGGCGATGCGCCAACTAAGCTCGAAGGACAATCGTCGCGCAAAACGAGGGCCTCGTTGCGTGCCAAAAATCAACACACCGATCACCATCAGCAGGTTAGCTGCAGCACGAAGGTAAACCGGTTTAGTATGTCTTTGCTCGGCCTCGTCGAACTGCCGCCGCACTCCTTTAGTAAGGGCAGGGTGGGGGGGCAAGGCCGTCAATACACCTCTGAGGCGCTCAACATAGGTATATTGAGCCAAGGTTCTATCGTTGCCAGCGCGGGCAATCAAATCGCGGGCCTCTGGATCATCAAGATAACGGGTAATTAGTTGTGTGCATTCCTCGATATCATCGAACTTGACGACTTCGCGACCTATCTCGAAAACCCTTTCGATACCTGGCGCCGATTGTGTCAGCAGGAATCCGCCAGCGCCGGTCACTTCAAAAATTCTCGCTTTCACCTGATTGGTGCCGGACGAGTTAGAAAAATTCAGGCTGATGCGGCTTTGGCGAAATATCTCAGGGATCTGCGCTGGCTCCACGGGGCCGGTGGGCCAACCATATCCGAAGCAGGCAACCTCCACACCCATATGGCGCAGCGCCAAGACCATCGACTTCCTTGCAGGCTGCGCCGTACCAACGAACGTCACGTCATATTTGCATATTACGGCAGGCAAAACCGTACCTTTCCAATGCTCCGGGATTGCCCATCCACTCGCAATTCCTTTGGCCCCTATCCGCTCATACTCCGGCAAAAACTCAGGGTAAGTCGTGACACACAGATCTACATGACGCGCTATATAGCGTGAGTGCTGCCGGAACTTCCAACTATCGTCAGGGGCCCAGTGGATGACTCGAACGCCTATGACTGAACGCACATAATCCAGGGTCTCCAGCCAGATTTCGCAGGTCAAAGCGACCCACAAAACTACCTCCGGAGCATATCGCCGGCACTCATCGACGAATTTCGCATTCAACTCGGCGAAATCGCTGTACAACGATTTATTCCAACTATCAAAAAGCCTGACCTCATGACCGAGCGCCTTGAGCGCCGGTATAAACGAAACGCTCTCAGTCGACTCTCCTCGTTGGGCGTTCCCATACTGGTACTGTCCAAACACACAGAGAATCTTCATGCGGGCCGCCCGAAAAGATAAAGACCGCAAGCATAATCGGCATCGATATAGTCACGCGGCTCGGCGAACCTTCTGAATTGGCCGCCATCCGTTACCACAGAAAACTCGACAAGTTTCAGCTCGTTGAACCACTCAATGACTGTCAATAGAGAAACGATCCTGTGCGCATTGAACGCGACACGCTCCAGACCGACGGGAATTCCAACAATCAACCAACCTCCCTTGGCAAGGACTCGAACCAACTCGCGAGCGGCCTTCTCCGACCCCTGAGGATCAACCGGATCCCCGTATCGCCCCAAACCCATGTGCTCGATTACATGGAGGCATGATATCGATGGGATGGAACTATCCGCATATGGAAGATTCAGAATTGAACCTTCAACCATGGTGAAGCGTTCGAGCCCCAACTCAACCGGCCGGATGTCAATGTATTCGACTTGACTAAACACGCTGAGCTGTCCCGCAAAACCGTCGATTCGACTTCCGATATCCACCTGCTTGAGGGGCATGCGTTCGAAGACGCGGACCAGTGCACAAATATCCTGCTAGCAGTAATGTCCACGACCGGACTGGCCAGTACTTCCCCTGTCATTCAGGCATGGGCAAACATCACCGAGTGCAACGGCTTCCGCCGACTGCCGTCGATAACGAAAATATTCAATGATGAATCCGGGATAGCAAAAGAGAGCGCCAAGTGACCAAGCCAATCCAGGAACATTGACGACAGGAGCTAGCCACCGATGCACCGTTCGGGCTGCTTGATGATGCTTGAGCGCCGCGGTCAGTATTCCTCACCCAGATAGCGGAATGATTTCTTTTTCTTGATTAGCAGCTTGATCCATTTCCTGAGAGTTCGATACCCGATAAATCCGATCATTGGCTCAAGCACTGTTTTAGACGAGAAAACAACCTCTCCGGCAAAGTTCCGCGCAACGAAAGTCAATCCCTCCCTCGGCATCAATATTTCAATAGAATTATCAGCGATATTAAACTTCGAATAGAGCTCATTTCTTACGAAAATACAGTTGGTAATTGTGCAGGCCACAAGGCAATATCCTTTACTTTTTGCCAGATTGACCAATGCCAGCGCAGATGAGCCCATGAAGGCCCTTCCTCCCTCGTCTATGTACTCCACATCCGGAGGTATCGTGTAGTTGTACTCAATGACAACCACATCGACATTGAAACCTTGAAAGTCTCGCCAAACCTGGTAATCGTTGCCATCAATATCAATAGAAACGACGCCAATCCTTTCGAGCACGCCTGCCTTGCGCAGCAAAGCGCTAAGCGACGTGTCGGGAATGCTTGCATCTGTCACCAATGCATTGATCGCAGTAACCTTGGGATTTTCAGAATGTCTCTGTTTAAGATCGAGATAACGCTTGCGGTCTGACTCGATATAGCAAACGCCCCAGCCATGGTCATTAACCAGCGACCACGTGTTGCTCAAATATTTGCCATCCCATGCGCCAAACTCAACACAATACTTCGCCATATCGTCACCGACAATTTTAATGATTTCTGCAATGATTCCGTCTTCACCGAACTGCGAGGTGACGTTTCTAGCGCATTGCAATAAGTTCATCCGACTCTCCGTAAAAGTTTATGTACTGCCAGCCTCCACGCCCATGGACGCATTGCTAAATCGAGATACCGGAGAGATTTCGCCAGGGCGGAATAGGAAATCGATTTATTAACTTGAGGGCTCCGCAACATCCTTGCCAAGGTGACGAGCTCCTTTGCTGCGCTGCCTAATGAGAAACCTTCGCATAGAAATGACACTGGGTCGTATTGCTCAATATTCTCAAGGAACCGATCAAGGGTTTCCATGCTAAGCTCAATTACTTCAATCTTCATTCCACAGCGTGCATCAAAATACGGTGCAGTAGTGGCACCACTCTGTACAAAGGCAGCGGGGAAGTTGGGCACCAGTGGATCGTTCTGGTCAAGCACGTTATCGGATAACGAAACTGCATCTAGTACAAGGAGCGGCAAACCTGTCGCCAATGCTTCCATCAGCGCAAAGCCCTGGCTTTCGGTGCCCCCGACCCATACAGCACACTTTGCCCGCTTCAACGCCTCCCGATACTCATCTTCTTGGTAATAGCCATAGCGGAATACTTCATAGGAACTGCCACGAGCTCGCGCCATTGCCTCAACCTCAAGCAGCAAACGTTCGTCCCGATTCTTGAAGTAGATCAAGATGTGCTCTGGGTCGTTGCCCCGTCTTCTTCGTGAGGGAAACCGCTCCAGATCGATGCCTGCGGCCCAGACATGGCGCCTACACTCCGCATACCCCATAGCCTCCCACGCGGTCTTAGGCCAGGCACTAGGGAAAAGATATATTGAGTCTCTATGCAAGTGGCGTCGAAAGCGCGGCAGATCGCTAGGAATGGTTGCAGTATTCGGCCCGACCAGAACCGGTCGATTGACAAATCCAGCCTCGATTATCGCTTCAGGTGAATCATGAATCCACGTGCACTCATGCTTCGATATAGGTTCATTGAAACATACGTCGACACCAATCTGCGCCAAGCCTTTCAACGTATTTTGAAGCACCTTGCCTGCGCCAAATATGCGCTTCCGGCCCACGCTGCGCGAATGAATATTCAGCTGCACGGTCTACCCAGACTTTTGACAAATTGGCGCCGAAGCGCGGCCTTAAGTGTCCAAATCGGTATCTTCCAGGCACGGTGACTGCGGGAAGCTATCAGCGCATCATAGCCCGTGGTGAGCTCGTTAATTGGAACCCATTTGCCACCCGGCTGAAGCAGATGTCGAACGCGGAACTGAAGAGCTGAATGGATATAAAACCAGTCAAGGGTTTCGTATATCCCATATCTAAGCTGTACGACCGTGCGCTCGATCGGCTGAAGATTTCCCGAGGTACTCAAACCGGAGCGCTCATTAAGAAAGTAGCCAATGACGCCGGGGGTTTTTTTGCCGATCGAGCCAAGCGATAGCCGAACAGCATAATCGAAGTCTCCCCCAGAGCGGAACTGCTCGTCGAACCACCCCACACTATTCAGCAACGACCTGCGCCACATAAAGAATGGGCCACCTATTGCGCCACGCGTTGCAGAGTGGCTAGTCCACTCAGGCGTAGTAACGAGGCGGCCGGCCAACGTGCCGAATGATCGAGACAACACGAAGTCACCGTAAGTCCATCCTGTCTGGGGCTGATCATTAAGGGTCCGAGCCATGCGTTCGAGAGAATCAGGCAAACGCAAATCGTCCGCGTTCCAGCACGCAAGATACTCGCCATGAGATTGGGCGATTGCACGGTTCCAACTTGCGTAAAGACTCTCGCGAGGCATCTCGCAGCGTATTATTTTAATTTTACAGGAAAACTCGTCGATGATCGATCGCTCTTCCGCGCTTGGGTCATTGTGCGCGATCGACAACTCAATATCGCTGAGAGTCGATTGATCGAGCACGCTTTGCAAATAGCGGCGCAGATAGCGCTCGGCTCGATAAACAGAAAGGATAATACTAACTTTTGGTGAGGCCACTCAGCATTCTCCGAATACGTTCAAGGCCCTTGACAATGAGCAGCTTGAAGAAATCAAGACGCCAAAACGGATAGCATTGGGTGGACATCAACCATTTGTGTGCGAGCTGGGTGCTTGGCCCCCTCTCATCGACGATAGGTTGGGCCGGAATGCCTTCATACCCTTTCTCCAACGCTTCAAGCCTTTTTTGCTCCCAGTCGATATACCAGATATTCAACTCCCGATACTTGGCCATGCCATTTCGCTGAAAATTCCGCAGCACTTCCACGTCTCGCCAGTTGAAGATCTGCTCCGGATACAGCTCGTCCAGGGGGATTCCCATATCAATCCAGGGATCAACATGCTTCCGGTCCAGGCTCTCAACTCGAACATTCCTCTCGTCGAAAGCGATCGCATACTTCTTGTTTATGTACTCGATGTTTTCCTTGGGGAAGTGGTTGCGTTCATAGACATGATAAAGAGCTTGCTTACTGCGTTCGAGTCCAAGATTGACGAACTGGTAATGGAGCACTTGAAGGAAATCCAAGTCCAGACGGTTTGCCAGATATTTCTCGGGAATTCTCGACCCATGGAAATAGGCGCCTTCGAAATTCGCCAATCTATCATCGTAATATCCAAACCAACTCCGCGTACGGCTCCAGGTGCTCTTATCCGCTCTAATGGCGGATGGATGCTTCCAAAGCGTGGTCCACGGCATCATGATGGCCGAACGAGGCTTGACCGACTCCAGCAGTCGCTCCTTGACGTCCGGCCTCAATATTTCCGCCGACATAATCTCATCGGCATGAATTTCAAAAATCAAGTTATTGCCATCAAACCCTCTCGCCAATGAGAGCATGTAGTTACGCAGATCAGGCGTATTGAAATTAAACTTTGGCCTGTTTTCGACAATATGCACATTGGGATAGACTTTGCAGCGGCGATAAATCTCAGCGGATCCGTCATCGCTGCTTTCGTCGGCAATGATTACCTCATCGGCCCATACCCGTAGATGCTTGATAGCCTTTTCAATGCACCAAGCATCGTTCTTGACGTGGGTAAGAGTGATAATTTTCATCCTTACGGCTCGCTCTGTTTTTCATCCACCAAAGGATGCGGCCTGTCAGTCTCAAGCACAATTAATGCTGCCAGAGCTGGCTCACTCTACCAGCATAGAGGTGGCTCCGGTTTGTTGGACAGTCTCGCGCCTTCCTTAAGTGGTGCCTGGCGGATTGTTGCCTACGCGGCGGTTCGCCGAGTCGTCAGATTTTCACAGTACACCTGGTCAGGCGTCTGGCCGTCAAGTGCCTGATGCGGCCGGGTCTCGTTGTAGAACATCAGATAGCGTTCCACGCCCTGGTGCGCGGCCTCGACGGTGTCGTACGCGTGCATATAGACCTCCTCGTATTTGATGC
>SXGR01481789.1_pt1 | contig 15707 bp, 17 predicted proteins | sample 3174711 | NCBI WGS metagenome assembly SXGR01 (sample SAMN11356860, study PRJNA531348) | freshwater metagenome | isolation source: freshwater sample F1-60 | place: China: Fuxian Lake, Yuxi | collected 2017-12-25
GCGTATTAATTTATCAAATTAATAAAAATTATTCTCCTGAAATTCAAAAGTAATAGTATTTTTTAATCCAATAGGTTAAAAGTAATAGATTTAATTTTTTATTGTGAAAATTCTATATATTTCTCCTAGATATGAGGGAGGAATTGGAGGCCATGCATTTAGAGTGGCAGAAAAACTACGCGAGGTTGGGTTTGATGTAAAATTAATGCATGTTCCACATGTACCAATAAAAAATTTGAAAAATCCAAGCTTTGTAGTTTTTGGTATAATAAAAGCAATATTTGATAGAGAAAAATATGATGTTGTACATGCATGGAATGTCCCGTCTGCATTTGTAATGAAATTTGTCAAGGCAAAAAAGAAAGTTCTTTCAATACATGGAATTTATTCAGAACAAATTGATGTACTGCATTCTACTGTTACTAGTAGTATTGTTGGTGCTTCCGAATCAAAAGTTTTAAAATTTGCAGATACTCTTACAACTGACTCAAAATCAGTTCAAAAAATATACAAAGAAAAACTCGGTCTAAATTTTGTGTATCTTCCAGCACCGTTAGATGTTGAAAAATTCAATGAAATTTCACATGTGGAAAAAATTGAAGATCAAATTGTCTATGTTGGACGAGACAGTTTTGAAAAGGGAACTGATATTTTACGAAATATTGAGCCACAAATTAAAGGAAAAATTGTTTACTGTACAAACATGTCTTGGATTGAGGCTATGAAAAATCTCAAGGCATCTTCTATTCTTGTGGTACCGTCAAGAATGGAAAGCTTACCACAATCAATCAAGGAAGCTTTCTTTCTAAAAATTCCAGTTGTAGCTACAAGCGTTGGAGACATTCCGGAAGTGATTAAAAATAATGAAACTGGAATGCTTGTTCCTTCAAATGATCCGCAATCATTACTTGAGGCAATTAATTCATTATTGGAAGACAAGGAAAAGGCATCAAAAATAGCTGAACATGCATATGACTTTATAATTAAAAATTTTACTTGGGAAAAATTAATTTCTAAATATGTTGATTTTTATAAAAATCTAGTTTAAATGAAAAATTTTGATAGTCCTTTTTTTAATTCCATAGAATATTTCCATTTTAGCATAGATTCAGTTAAGCTAGTATCTGCCTGACTAGATTGCACATCACCTTCTAATGCTTTTTCATATTGTGGTTCTAATTTTAAACCCGATAACTCGATCATTATTTTTGCAAGCTGCTGAATTGAAGTTGTAATACCTGTACCAATATTAAAAAATCCATTTTTGACATTGCTTTGCATTGCAGCTATGTTTGCAAGTGCAACATCTTCAACAAAAATAAAATCTCTTAATTGTGTACCAGAGCCAAAAATGATTGGGGGCTTGCCTTGCTTTAATCTATTAATGAATTTTGTAATTACACCGGCATATGAATCCGTTTGACACTTTCCATAGACATTAAAATATCTAAGACCTATAGTGGAAACCTTGTCTTTGGAATATTTTTCAGCAAGGAATTCATCCTCTAATTTTGTTTTTCCATATGGATTAATTGGATTACGTTCACTATTTTCTTCTATTGGGATTCTTTTTGGATTTCCGTAAACACTTGAACTGCTTGCATAAACAATTTTCAAGTCAAATTCTTTTGCAATTCTAAATATGTTTTCAGTTCCTTTCACATTGACATCAATGTATTCTTGTTGTTTTGTAAATGATTCTTGGACATCAGTAAGAGCAGCTTCATGGAATACGCCATCAGATTTTTTTAATATCACTCTAAGTTGGTTAAAATCTCTTATGTCGACTTTATGAAATTCAACATCAAGTGATGAAATATTTTCAATGTTTCCTCGATATAGACTATCAATCACAATTGGGGTGTGACTTTGTTTAATGAGTTGTCTTACTATGTTGTTTCCAATAAATCCGGCTCCCCCGGTTACAATAAATTTCATATTTGTGATAAATTTGACATCTCTTTAAGTTTTGAGTAGAACTAAAACTAAATAAAGAATCAAAATTGAAGACAAATCAAGTTGGTAATGAAATCATGAATAAGATTATAGAAATGGACTTGTCAGAAATTTCAAATCTAATCCAATCTGGAAAACTAAAAGTATGTGTAATTGGAATCGGAAGAATTGGCTTGCCAACCGCTTTATCATTTGCAAATTCCGGTTTACATACAGTTGGCGTTGACATAAATCCAACACTTGTATCAAATATCAACTCTGGAATATTTCCTCTCAAGGATGAACCTGGATATGATACAATATTTGAAAATGTATTAAAAGAGAAAAAATTTTCTGCAACCACAAAGATTGAAGAAATTGTTCCGTCTTCAGATGTAATTTTATTGTCTTTACCAACACCTATGGATCAAGATAATGTTCCAAACTATTCAGCATTAAAATCAGTAGGTCAACAATTGCATGATCTTCTTACTCCTGGATCAGTAGTAATAGTTGAAAGCACCGTTGAACCGGGATTTATAGAAGATGAATTAGTTTCCATTATAGAGGGAAGTGATGGGAAACTAGAATCTGGAAAAAATTTTGGAATAGGAGTGTGCCCCGAAACTGCAAATCCTGGACAAATTCTAAATGATTTTGAAAGGCTTCCACGACTAATTGGAGCAACAGATGAAAAAACTGCTAACATCATAACTAAAATCTATAAACATGTTTTTACTGTAGTTCTAATTCCGATGCCTGATTGTAAAACGGCAAATGCAGTAAAGCTTACGACAAATGTTTTTCGAGACATAAACATTGCCTTTGTAAATGAACTTGCCGTTTTATTTGAAAAGATTGGCATTGATATAATGACAGTATTAGAAGCTGCAAAAACAAAATATAATTTTCAAGTACATTATCCCGGAGCAGGAGTTGGTGGTCCATGCTTGCCTGTTAATTCTTATCAAATGCTGAATTTGGCTAGAAAAATAGATCCACATCTTCTAAGTATCATAAAGACTGGAAGAATAGTCAATGAATCCATGCCTCAACATGTCATTAATCTTTTACAAGATGGATTTTCTGAATCAGGAAAAAATATCGTAGATTCTGAGATTTTGATTCTAGGAGTGTCTTACAAACCAGATGTTAAAGATATTCAACTAACTCCTGCGGAACCAATCATTGAAAAACTCAAAATGCTAAAATGTAAAGTCAAAATTTATGATCCTTATTTTAAATCCACAGATATTTTTGGAATAAAAACTGAACATAATTTAGTTGATGCATTGAGCAATACTGATGCTATTATTATTGTCACTGCACATAAAGAGTTCCATGATCTAGAGCCTGCCTTTTTGAAAACTAGAATGAAAACTCCGATTTTAATTGATTCTAGAGGAGTTGTAAATCAACATGCGGCAAAAACAGCTGGTTTGATTTTTAGAGGATTGGGACGTGGAAAAATCTAGTTCAAAATTAGATTCTAATTCAATCAAAAATATTCTTACATTAAGGTATAATCCAACAAAAAATTCGCTGATTCCAAAAAAAACTTGGAAAGATTTTGTAGAAAAACCTGTCTCAAATCCAGTTGATTTTGTTGAAGACTCTATAAAATCAAACATTAAACATTCTATAAAAAATCCTAAGACAAAAGTGGCAGTAGCACTAAGCAGTGGTATTGATTCTACTTTGGTTTTGGCACTATTAAAAAAAACATATCCGAAAATTCCAATTAGTGCAATTTCTGTAAAATTTGCACAAAGCATAGATGAGTCAAAGTATGCTGTAAAAATTGCACAAAAATTTGATGTCGATCATCATACATTATACATTGAAAATTATCTTGCAGAACTTCCTAAAGCAATAAGTATAATCAAACAGCCATTTTGGGATTTACATTGGTACTATATTGTAAAAAAAGCAAAGACCCTATCTAAATTTCTTGTATCTGGTGATGGTGGAGATGAATTATTTGGAGGATACACATTCAGATATGAAAAATTTCTTTCACTAACAAAAACCGACTCTTCTCCACTTACAAAGGTCAAGGCATACATGCAATGCCATGAAAGAGATTGGGTGCCTGATCAACCCGATCTATTTGGAAAAAGGGCAAATTTCTCATGGAAAAAAATACATGATTATCTTTTGCCATACTTTGACAACTCGTTGGAACCACTTTCACAGGTGTTTTTGGCTGACTTTAATGGCAAATTACTATACAATTGGATTCCACTAAACACTTCATTTCACAGACATTTTAAAGTAAAACCGATTACACCAATTCTATCAAAGAATGTGATTTCCTTTGCCACTAATGTTCCAACTAATCTGAAATATGATCAAAAAAGAAACATTGGCAAATTAATTTTGAGGCAAATTTTACAAAAATACTCACTTGAAAAGATGCTCATAAAGAAAAAGCAAGGCTTTTCGGTAAATACCACTAATTTATGGAAATCACACGGATATGATTTATGTGATTACTATCTGTCTGATGCAAGAATCATTCATGACAAATGGATAAACAAAGATTGGGTTGAAAAACATCTTCATAAAAATGATCTAGACATCAAATATGTGAACAAATTTTTAGGAATACTGGCATTGGAAATTTGGTATAGGTTATTTATCATAAGAGATATGAAATCCACTACAATGCTCTCTTAATTTTTCAATTATTTTTTATCAATATATTCTTGAACTATTTTGAGAAATCCTTTTGCCATTCTTTCCCAACTAAAATTATCTTCAATAAATTTCCCACCTGAATTTCCCATATTTGTTGCTAAATTTTTATCATTTATCAACAAAGTCAATTTATTGATCCAATCTTCATGATCTCCTTTTTTGATCAAAAATCCTGTTTCTTTATCTTTCATTAATTCAGGTATTCCTCCAGCGTTTGTGGCAACAACTGGTTTTTTCATGAGCTGAGCTTCTTGCAATGTTAAAGGAGACATGTCTATTCCACTTGCCAATGCGTATACATCTAATGCTGCAAGATATTGTCTTACGTTATCTGGATATTCCAATGCACCAAGCCACTTGAAATTATCATATTTACCAAGTACATCTGTAATCTCTTGTCTGTATGGACCATCACCTGCCCAGTAAAAAGTAACATTTGGCATTGCCTCAATTACTTTAGTTAGTGTAAGGATCTCTTTTGTTTTCCCCCATATCCAAGCCCCTTGTAACAATCCAACACAAGGATGCTTTAACTCCATTTTTTCAACTGGATACCACCTTAAAGAGTCTATTCCACCATACAGTACTTGAACAGATTTTTTTGGATAGTGTTCTTTTACAATAGGTTCCAGATATTTGCAGATTGGCAAAATTACGGCTGCACCGTTGAAACATTTTTCTGCAATTCTTTGTTTACACCATAATACTGCACGTTTTATCGGCGATTTGTAGAGAGTCTCTTTTGCCCACTTCATCTCAGACCAATAGTCTCCTCTTAACAAAATAAACAATGGAATCTTGGAATCAACTGCGGCAACTCCAAAATGAGCTTGCCTATCGATAAATATCGCATCTGGCTTAAACTCTGCTACTAACGAATTGAATTTTTTACGTGTCTGAAACCATCTTCTAATATCTTTACTTGGAAAACCCGTGTAAACATCAAGATCATGAACCAATTTGTATTCGACTCCTATCTTTGTTAATGCATCACCAAATTCCTTAAGGTGGAAAAATTTTGGTTTTGCCCCTGCAATTAACAATCTCAATTTACTAACCTCATAATCTGCATTTTTTCAAAACTCATGGCTGACAAATTTTGATATCTTGTACATTTATTGCATGCAATTAATTTTTATTTAGCAAATTAAGGGTCAAACTTGATTGAAATCCCTTCTTGTAAACTATCTTACATGTCCTGAGTGTGGCAAAGGTTTCACTTTAAAATCTCAAATATCAAAGGGTACAGAAATCACAGAAGGCAGACTAATTTGCACTAATGGTCATAAATTCAACATTATTCGTGGAATTCCACGATTTGTTGTTGATAAAACCGCTGGTTTTGTAAAAACTGAAGATGCATTCTCATCTAAATGGAAAAAATTCAATAAAACATACCATGAAAAAAAATGGCTCCTTCATCAACAAAACTGGTTTTTGGACAGATTTGGATGGAAAACCCTAAAAAATTTCAATAAATTCCTAAAAACACGTACGTTAATTCTTGATGCCGGCACTGGCATTGGAAACAGTGCAAAACTATTCTCTGCAAATCCAGATGCTCAAATCTTTGCAATAGATGCAAGTGCAAGTGTGGAATTTGCCTACAAACAATATGGGGCAACTCCAAATATTCACTTTTTACAGGCAGATCTTCGCAAACTTCCATTTAAAAAACAACTTTTTGATTTTATCTGCTCTGATCAAGTTCTTCATCACACAAAAGATACAGAAACTTCCTTCAAATATCTGACAAAGTTCCTGCAAAAAAGTGGGCTAATCTCAATCTATGTGTATAACAAAAAAGCGCCAATGCGTGAATATGCAGATACATACATTCGTGAATTTACTACAAATATGAGTGAAAAAGAATGCATCGAGTTTTCAAAAGACATGACTTATCTTGGAAAGGCCTTGTCACAACTAAAAAAGAAAATTACAATTCCACGTGACATTCCAGTTTTGAAAATTAAAAAGGGAACATATGATGTTCAGAGATTTATCTACTGGTATTTTCTTAAATGCTTCTGGGCAGAGGATGGAAACTTTGAGCGAAGTGTTGGCGTGAACTTTGACTGGTATTTTCCAAAATTTGCATACAGACATACACCAGAAGAAGTTCGTAAATGGTTCAAGGATGTTAAACTAAAGATTACTCACTTTAAGGAAATTGAAAGTGGAATTAGTGTAACAGGCAAAAAATAATTATTTTATATAAAATTAAAATAATTCTATTCTAATTTGCTTGTAATTTTAATAAAATTCTTAAATCCCTACCATATTTTCTATCACAGAGAATTCTTGGCCAATATGGATATATGTTGATTATTTTCTTAAATAATTTATTTAACATTCCTTCAAATTTTGTTGCAGGTCTAAAAATATCTGATGTAATAATATCAAAACCTGCATTTTTACATAGGTTGATGAGGGTATCTTTTGAAAAATGATATACGTGAGGACTGCCAAATATTGAATCTTTTAGAGTATCAACATGCTCAGAATTTGGAACTTCTATGAAGAATATTCCATTAATTTCTAAGCATTCTTTTATTTTTTGAAGAAATACATCTGGCTCAACTAAATGTTCAAGAACATGTGCCATCCAAATTATATCATATTTTTCAAAACTGCTGAAATCTTCTATAAAACTATGTATGACTTTGCTATTTTTTAGAGTTGAATTTATCCTGGAAGTGTTTTTGGCATCTGGTTCAATTCCAACTACGTCATAACCCATTTTATCTAGGTAAAATATTGTTTGACCCTCACCAGAACCGATTTCTAAAATTTTTCTTTTATTGCCTATATGTGGTTTACAAAAAGCAAATTGTGAAATAAAATTTCTATATTTTGCTCTAGACATAGAATCTGTATAATCTGATTTAATTGGTATGTGTTCTCTTTCTAAAGCCTAAAAGTCACCAGAATATCTAAACGAAATTGCATCTCTAATCTCTTGAATTATACTACCAGTTACAAACAATTTACATTTTTTACATTGAAAAACTGGCATATTGAGATAAGATGATTGAGAATATGCTATAAATTCACAACTTCCACAAGAAATACAATCTTTCATTATGATTTCACAATTTTATTTCATTCTTTTACTATCTTTATAAGATACTGAAATTGCATGAAAATAATTTTCTGGAGTTCCAATATCTATGCAGTCATCATGTCTAGGAAATTTCATAGCTACCACACTACCTTTTAAATTGATGATTCTTTGAATAGCATCCGTGAGTTGTAGTTCATTTCCAACTCCTGGTCTTATCTCTAATAATGCCTCAAATATTTCAGGTTTGAATACATAGATTGGCATAATTGCTAGATTGCTTTTAGGATGTTTTGGTTTTTCCTCCAAACTATGTACTTGATAGAGACCATGTTTAGCTTTTGATACTGTAGATACCCCATATGATTTAGGATCATTAATTTTTTTCAAATAGAAAATTATATTTGGGTTATTTTTTTCATACGCTTTAATTAAATTTAGAATATGTTTTGAATTTCCTCTAACATAAGCATCTCCTGCATGAACCAAAAATGGTTTAGAGCCTACAATTTCTTTTGCATTCAAAATAGCTGCTCCAAAACCTCTAGGTGCATTTTGATTAATCCATACAATATTAGATTCTTCAATTTTTTTATAAAAATTCTCTAATAGATCACGATAATTATGATCATCTTTTTTTAAATAATCTCTATAATTTCTTTCTGGAGTAAAATGATCTTCAATAGAACGCTTTTTTTTACCGACTATAAAGAAAAAATTTCTTATTCCAGAATCAAATAATTGTAAAAAAATATGTTCAATTAATGGTCTTAATGTTATTTCATTAAAAGATTTTGTAAAAATTGGTACCATCTCTTTTGGCTGATCTTTAGTTAATGTCAATAATCTGGTACCATGTCCTGCAACTGGAATTATTACTGTTTCAATCATGACAACTTTCAAGATATTTTGTATAAAAATGATTAGAGTTATGTTTTAGATACAAAAATATGTATATTGTGAAGAAATCAACAACTATAAAATCAAAAGTTTTCTATGTAGAAAAATTCACTTGTATGCTCATAGGCTTTAATAACGAAGATAATTTTAGCTTTTTATGAAACTATTAGTGACTGGAGGTCTTGGATTTATTGGAAGCAACTTTATTTTGAATATTCTAAAAAACTACCCAAATTATAAAATAATAAACATTGATGATGAATTGGTTGGTTCCAATCGTCTAAGTCTTGTCGGTGCTGAAAATTCAAAAAATTACAGATTTGTTAAAGGTAACATTACGGATTTTCCTTTAATGGAGAAATTAATTCAAGAATGCGATCAAATTGTCAACTTTGCAGCGGAATCTCATGTTGATCGTAGTATTGCAAATGCTAGACCGTTCATAGATTCTAACATACTTGGAACATTTACTATTCTTGAAATATTAAAACATCAAAAAAAGAGACTTGTGCAAATTTCAACTGACGAAGTTTTTGGGGACTTGAAATCTGGAAGTGCAATTGAAGATTCAAAATTAAATCCCTCAAGTCCTTACTCATCAACAAAAGCATCTGCGGAATTATTAATAAATTCATACATAATCACCTATGGTGTAAATGCAATTATTACTAGATGTACCAATAATTACGGTCCAAGACAATTCATTGAAAAACTTGTTCCTAAAACAATTATTTTAGCCGATCAAAATAAAAAAATTCCAATTTATAATAAAGGAAACGGAGTACGAGATTGGATTCATGTTGATGATCATTGTGCAGCTATTTCTAAAGTAATTCATGATGGTAAAGATGGTGAAAAATATAACATTGCAGGACAAAATGAGCTTGATGTACTTACAGTGGTTAAAAAAATATTATTAATAATGGGAAAATCTCCAGATGATTTTGAATTTGCTGAAAATCGTCCAGGTCATGATGATAGATATAGTATGGATCCAACTAAAATAAAACATGAATTAGGATGGAAACCAGTAATAGACTTTGATCAAGGTCTGTCTGATACAGTCAAATGGTATCTTGATAATCGAGAATGGTGGTCTGAATTTAATTTAGATATTCTTGATGGATATCAGTGGAAATCTTAAACACTTTTTAAATTAGTCTGAAAATGAGAAAAAATAACCTGATGGTTATTCTAAATAACGAAATCATTGATATATGCAAATAATATCACAATTACATGAATAAACGAATTATTCATCGATCTTGGTTTTATTTTAGAACTGGATGGAGTGTATATTTTGCCTTTATTCTAGGTGCAGTTAACACTTTGACAGTTACATATTATCTTGCAATAGAGAAAGCTCCAGCACTCAAGGAAATCTTCCCAACTTTTGTAACATATGTGATCGTTGCAGCTTTAGTTGTATTACCTATCCTGACTCTTGTAGGTTATCTACATATCAGACGTTCAAATTTTTATAGAGAGGAATCTAATATATCGGTTGAATCAAATCCCCATATTGTTAGATTAATACAAACCTCTGAAGTAGCTATCTCTGTCAATGTGGAAATCTTAGAATTATTAACAAAACTATCACATAATGAAAAATTGACTGACGAAGAAACTAATAGAATTTTAAAAATAAAAGAAGATTTGAAAGATCATATATCGAAAAAGTTACTAAAATAAGAAAAGTTTAATTTATAATCAAATATTTATCTGCAATATATCGGAAAAAAAAATTAGAGTTTCATTTGTATACAGAGATTGTCCTGTATTAACTGAAAAGAGCTTTTACACTCATTTTTATAATTTTTATTTTAAGGCATTAGCACGTAATGATGATATCGAAGTAAACTACATTTTATCTGATAAAAATTTTGATGTAACAAAGCTTAATGGAAAGACAGATGTAATTTTAATCTATGAAAATTTTAACACTGGTCAGTATTGTGTACCTGATGATCTAGTTGGAATTAAAAAATTAAACATACCAGTAATTTCCAAAATTGGCGACCCATGGGCAGCAAAAAACTTTGATGTTGAGAAATATCATGAAAAATACAAAATAGATGCATATTTTGGTCCTTGGGCAAAAGATTTTTTTTATAAATATTATTCGCATAATTTTAAATTTAAGACTATTTTATTTGGAATTGAACCCTCATTATATCAAAATGCTCCACCTTTTAAAGATCGAATCAAAGATCATATTTTAAATTCTGGTGCAATTGCAAATACTAGATTAACTAATAGAATATATCAAAAACTAGTACGTGGAGATGCAGATCCAATGAAACATTACAAACTCAGAACAATTTGCAATAAACTACCATATATTGACTATACATCGACATTTGACCATGAATACATTGGCAACAAATACCAATTACATCTATACAAATACCGTGCCGCTATAGCTGCTACCACTGATACATTCACAATGAAATATTTTGAGATGCCAGCAGCTGCATGCTTGACGTTTATGGAAGCAACTGAAAAAAACTATGTAAAAACTTTAGGTTACAAAGATAATGAAACTGCAATATTCATTAATGAGAAAAATTACCAAGAAAAATTTGAACAATATCTGGGCGATATAGAAAATCCAAAATGGGAAGAAATTGCATATGCTGGAAGAAAATTTGCTTTAGATAATTTCTCTAACGATAAAGGAGTAGAATCTCTAATTCAATTGATTAGAGAATTTGTATAATAATTAATAATAAAAACCGAATCTAGTTAATATCATCATGTTTGCAGTTTGGTTTATTTTTGACAAAGAAGACACCAACCATCTTTCACATACAATCAAGCATCTAAGTCTGCTATACAATTCTTCTATTTTTATTCCTCATATTACAGCTTATGGATTAGTTGATGTTGAGTTAGATGTAATGGATAAAATTGTAACGAACAGCATTAAAAATAAGAAATCTTTTATTGTTGAAAAAAATAACATATCTTACTCAGATGATTTTTGGAAGACATTATTTATTGAGATTTGTCCAAATGATCAACTCACAATAATAACTAAAATGTTGACTGAATCCCTAACATCGTTTAGTAAATATGAATTCAAACCACATGTAAGCTTAATTTACAAAGAAATGAATCTAGCTGAAAAGAAAAAACTAGTAAATGCATTAAACATAAAAAATAGTTTTAAAATTTCAGGTATGTGCATTGTACAATTTTCTGAAGATATTGAAAAATGGAAGATTGTTCGAGAGTATATTTTAGATTGATCTTGACTCAAGGATCAGAATAATCATTACAATGTTAATTTATCAAAGGTATGATCATTCTATTTCAGTAAAGAATTCAAAGATTGTTTTAATTCTTTCTCAGAATCAATTACAAATCATACTTTACATTATAACAAGAGTTGGGAACTTCATGCGTATAGAGAGAAATCTATTTTTAATGTCTATTAATAAAAAATATTGGGAAATCTGATATGGATCGTTATATAGAAAAAGTAAAAAAATTTAATGAAAAAGACAACTATAAACTTGATATCCTTGTTGCCAATATGCTCATAAAAAATCACATATCTAATAAACAAAAAACATTATTCATTATTGGTACAGGTCTGGGTGAAGATCTTGAAGTAACCAAAAATATCGATGGTCTTAGAATAGTTGGGTTGGAACCTAGATCAACTTTTCAAGAAATAGCAGCTAAAAAATACAAAAAATTTGGATACCGATTACTTGAAGAGGATCTAGGACAATTTGTTAAATCCTCAAAAAGTACAGTTGGTTTTTATTTATTTATGCATAGTTTCAATCATATACCATATAAACAAATTAAAGCATTAGAAAAATTTCTTTAAAAAGATTCTTACATTGTAATTATTAATCCAAATCCTATGATTGAAAAAATCAAAGGCAAAACTGATAAAACAGCAATACGCTATCTTAATTCAGAACAAATTAGTAAAATGCTTAATTCAAAAATAATATTTGATTTTTTTTATAATCCAAAGCCAGTAAAATACCAAAGAATCCCAATTCGCGAAGCATTACTATTAAAAAAATAAAATTATACTTGATTACTTTTTTTTATCATCTTATGTTCCTCATGATTTAATACATCTTTAATCTCATAATCAATATTGAAATTATTTGATTATGTTAAAACAATAATTGTCCAAGATTCACCATTTAAATTTCTACTTACAAAAATTCTCATACGAACTAAATTATCTACATTTCTAACAATAAAACGAAAAGGTTACCGTCTACGTTTTTACCCTTCTGCTAATTCGCGATTATTATGGATTAATAAAAATTATGAAAATCCGGTATTGGGTTTTATCCACGATTATCTTCGTAATGGTGATATTGTAATTGATGCTGGTGCAAACATTGGGGTGATAACACTAGAATCATCTATAATTGTTGGAAATAGTGGTAAGGTATACTCTATAGAACCTCATCCAAAAACTTTCAGATTTTTGAAAGGAAATATCCAATTAAATAAATTTGATAATATTGAAATTTTTAATGTAGTTTTAGGGAATGTGGACAAGATAGTATTATTTTCTGACAAAATATCTGATGATCAAAATTCAGTTAGTAATGACGAAAATGGAATCAAACTACCTATGAAATCGTTAGATAATCTTATTCATTCTAATCAAATAAACCTGTTAAAAATTGATGTTGAAGGATATGAGAAATTTGTCTTACTTGGTTGTATCCAATTACTAAAACTAACTGACTGTGTATGTTTTGAGGTAGTTGAAAAATCAATGCAAAATCAAGGTTATTCAATTGAAGACATTTATGATATTTTTTTTAAAAATGAGTTTCAATTATTTAGATTTAAAAATAAACAAGAGATCTCATCGATTACAAAATTTTATAGACCTTTAAAAACAGGTGAGGACCTTCTTGCAATCAAAAATATTGATGATTTTCTAAAACGAACTAATTACAAAATCATTTTAGATGAACAATAGTGATAAATATGAAAAATTGTTTAAAAGCATTAATTATCTAACTTATTTTTAGAAACTGATTGTAAGTATATGGCAAAAACAAACAAAATTATTGTAATTGTGTTAATTATCGGTATTACTTCATTTGGAATCGGTATGATGGTTGGTGGATTTGAATACCCTCCATACAGTATCATAAAAGATGTTTACAAACAACTATTGCCACAAAAAATAGATCTTAAAGATCCTGTAGATTCTCATTACAAGGAAGTTAATGTTAATTCATTAATTCATATTCATAATGAAACTGACTTGCTTGAGAAACGAACTTCTTTGATAAACTACATTTGGAAAGATACTAAATTCTCATACGATACATTACCTATAAAAATCGAAAAAAATATTGACGATGAACGATTTAATGATATGACAAATCTAGAAAAAATTGAGAAAATAACTGTCACAATGGAATTCAATGTTACTTCTTATGCATACCTTTTTGTTTCAGAAAAAACCAATAACAAACTTGTAGTATATCATCAAGGCCATGATGGAGATTTTGTACAAGGAAAATCTACAATACAATTCTTTTTGGATAATAATTACTCTGTTTTGGCATTTTCTATGCCACTTTTAGAACCAAACAATCAACCTGTAGTTGTTCTACCAAATTTTGGTATACTAAAATTAACATCACATGATGATTTAAAATTTCTTGAATCAAAGAATTTTTCACCAATCAAGTTTTTTGTAGAACCTATTGCAGTATCACTTAATTATGTAGAAAAAGAATATGATTTTGAATCATATGATATGATCGGAATTTCTGGTGGTGGTTGGACTACAGTAATTTATTCTGCAATCGATACGAGAATATCAAAGAGCTATCCAGTTGCAGGCTCTGTCCCGATGTATCTGAGGTTTAACAATCCAAAAAATATGGGGGATTACGAGCAAATGGTACCAGGACTCTATAATATTGCAGAATACCTTGATCTGTACATTATGGCTTCATATGGTGATAATAGAGGACAATTACAAATTTTTAATCAATACGATCCTTGCTGCTTTTCAGGATTAGGTTTCAAGACATATGAATCTGAGATAAAAAACACTATATCCAATCTTGGTATTGGAAAATTTGATATATTTTTGGATGAAACCAACAGAAATCATAGCATATCTAATGAGTCACTTGAAATAATACTCAAAGATATAGAAAAATAAGTTTGTACTAAAAATAAAAACTAGAGTTTAATCACTTGATGTGAATTTTTCGTAATTAATTCTAAATATTTTAACATGATAATAATATTCATAATCTAAAGAATCATACATTTTTTCCAAATATGGATATTTTTGTTCATTATAAAATACATCATTTAAGAAAGCAGGTTTGTTAGGCTTACCATCAACTACTATGTAGTCTAGGCTATCTTTTTGGTTTGTGCTAATAAATTCTTGTAACGATTGATAATCATTTGTTTCAAAATTAATTGGTCCACGCCATAATGAACTGCTTAACATTAACGGTTTATCCACATATGGAGACGCACGTATATATTTTGATTCTTCACCATAATCGTTTATTGCTCTTGCCTGAATTACTTGTTTGGATATTTCAAATGCCTCTTTTTCATGAGTCAGATCTGTGTGTTTTAAATATAGAAAAGTAGATGATGATAATATAATACCTCCAATTATGATTACAAGAAGAATTTTTTTTGAAATTCGCTTGTCAAAGATTTTTTTTATTATGTAAACTGAAATTACTGAAAATATTGGGTATAATGGAAATATGTATCTTGTATCGGGAGCTACTGATAATCCATAAAACGCAGGAATCATCATAAACCCTAAAATTATAATTAACAAAAGAAAATTTTTATTTTTATCTTTAATTATTGCTATGATTGAAGCTGGAACAAAAAATATGAATAAAGGAATTGATGACCACCCAAGAAGCATTAGAGGATTTTTTAAACCCTCAACGAATACTAAAATTAAATTTGTACTAACACCTTCTTGATTTGCTCTGATCATTAACTTTCCACCTTCAGCAAGAGCCCTTCCAGTTAAAGAATCATTACCATTGATCATGAATCTTATTACACTCATAGGTAAAATAGTGAAAATGAATAGTCCAACTGAAATAAATAA
>SXGR01619940.1_pt1 | contig 15706 bp, 11 predicted proteins | sample 3174711 | NCBI WGS metagenome assembly SXGR01 (sample SAMN11356860, study PRJNA531348) | freshwater metagenome | isolation source: freshwater sample F1-60 | place: China: Fuxian Lake, Yuxi | collected 2017-12-25
ATCGATAGAAACCACATGCCGACGAGAGCCGGCAACCGTGAACAACTTGCCATCTACATAGGTTGCGGTGGCACGGCCAGAGGTTTCGCCAAAGCTGGCTCCATCCCATTCCCACACCACTTCCATTTCTCCGAAATTCTCGGCTGTAATTTCATCGGCCGGGGTATACCGTGTATGGGCATAATCGCCACCGAGGGTATACCACTCGACAGTTTCATCGGTAACCAGATTCTGGCTTATACCAAGCTGGGGGACTAACCCCAGAATTGCAGCCAGACAACTCAGGCTTGCTATCTTCCTGACTATATCGCCGGGTTTTTTCATTAGACTTATTTTCATCTTTTTTACCTCTATAGATGCAAAATCTTACGGAGCATACAGCAATTCGCAAAATTGGTGAAATTCAGATGATTTTTTCGCAAATTTTAGAGCGCCCGTTCCATGGACGAGCGCAAATTACCTTGCAGGAACCACTTCGGGGCTGCGCCGGATCGGCGCTCTCAGTATCATTCGGCGAGGCCAATCAATTGACTGGGGTCTACCGCGGGCTGCTGGCTCCATACTCCTGAAGCACTTCGTTAGCCGTTGGGCCCGGCACCGACAAGTCAAAACCAAAAAAAGAGGTGCGTCGTTCCGCTATGCGTGCCCAATCGAGGGGAGTGCGACCCGCGCCATCGAGCGCATAGATATCAGCTCCTTGCTCAGCCAATGCCCGCACGATGGTGCCGAGATTTCTGGAAGCGGCGTCATGGATTGCAGTGGAGCCGGTAAAATCCGCGTGGTTCAGATTAACCCCATGTTCTGCAGCGACAAGTACCGCTGCCAGAGCCAATTTTTCTTCACCGACAGGGTCTGGATTCGGAGTTACGTAGAAACGGTCACGAGTGCTGTCACCTTTTATCGCCGCCTGCAATGGAGTTTCGAAACCGCCGATAACTTCGGGCGGAGGTGGATTGTCTCGAGACTCCCTGTCCCTGATTGGTCGGTACAGCTCCAAATTGGTCAGCAAGGGTTCAGCACCACCGTCTACCAGAGCACGCATAATCTCCGCTTCCCGAAAACTGGCGGCTATCCAGTAAGGAGTGGCGCCTACCATGGCAGTTCTGAGCGCCCAGTCTTCGCTGGAACGCTGCACCCAATTGGGTCTCTGCAGGCGCACATTGGGGTCTGCTCCGTGGTCCAGAAGAGCAAGAACCAGTGAGCGGTCACCGCGCAGGATGGCGGCATGCAGAGCGTTATAACCGGCACCGATTGCATTCGCATCAGCACCGCGCTCAAGTAACATTTGTGCAAGCTTGGTGTGGCCGCTGTGGGCGGCGACGACCAGCGGACTTGCCTGATTACCCGCAACTGCATCGATTTCGGCTCCCGCGTCGAGCAAGGCGCTTGCCACATCGACATGACCATTGCGTGCCGCAAATAACAGGGGTGAAAACCCCCCCAGCTGCTCCAGGATTCCCGCATCGAAAGCACCACCATTCGTCTCATCGGCATACATGAGCCGGGGACGGACGAGCGTGCGTGCTTCAAGATCGGCGCCTGCCTTGATCAGCTCTTGAACCACAGCAAGATGACCCTGCGCCGCTGCCCACATGAGTGCAGTTTGCTTCCGCGAGGATTCGCTGGTGTTTACATTGACACCCGCGGCAATCAATAACTGCACTCCAATTGCTGATCCCGCACGTGCAGCCGTCATCAAAGGAGTTTCGCCCAGCTTCAATGCGGAATCGGGGTCTGCGCCGGCGTCTAACAATCGTCTTATAAATTCCGCATTGCCACTCTCGGCAGCGATAAACAGGGGCGTAGCCCCTAGTCGATTGCTTGCATTTACCTCGGCGCCCGCGTCAAGCAATGTCTCAATAATACCGAGATTCTCGCGATGGACTGCCCAGTGTAATGCCGTCGCGCCATCTGCCTGCTGCGAGTCAGGGTCAATACCCGCATTTAACAAATCGCGGACAGCAGTTTCGTCATTGCGCTTCGCAGCTGCGATCAAGGGCGACTCTTCCTGAGCAGTGATAACGCCGGAAACAGCTAAAAGCAGAACTAACAGTAAAGTTCCAAAGGCTGCTCTTGGCGGCAACTGGTGGCGTTGCATTACACGTCGCTCAGCAAGTCCAGCGCGCCTGTGCTGTTGCCCAATTTCTCGACAGGTACACCGAGTTTGTCCAGCATCGTCAAATGCAAGTTGCTGATGGATGTATTCTCCGCATAGCGCAGATGACGGCCTCCCTTGACCTTGCCTGAACCGCCACCGAACAATACCAGCGGTAACCCTGAATTGCTGTGCTGATTGCTGTCAGACATGCCTGCACCATAGAGCAGCAGCATATTCTCAAGCAACGATCCATTGCCGTCAGGTGTCGCGTCCAGCTTGTCCAGATAGTAGGCGAACAAACTGGTATGGAATTCGTTGATTTTTGTGACCTTCTCGTAGAGCGCCGGATCGTCACGGTGATGAGAAGTCGGGTGGTGGGAATCCGGCACACCGATTTCAGCATAGGTACGACCACTCAACTCACGCCCCATCATGAATGTGATGACTCGGGTCAGGTCTGTTTGGTAAGCCAGCACCTGCATGTCAAACATCAATTTTGCATGTTGCTCATACGTATCGGGAATCCCTGAAGGTTGCGACACATTTGGCAGTTCGCGGCTAACCTGCACTTCGGCCATCTGAATGCGGCGCTCCACATCCCGAATCGCATCTAGATACTGGTCGAGCTTGGTACGATCACCAGCTCCGACCTTGCGGTTCAGCTCAGAAACCCGATCAGACACAGCGTCCAGCAGACTCTGGTCCTTGCGCATGCGCTCCATTCGTACGGCCGGGTCGGTCGTGCCAGAGTCGCCAAACAGGCGCTCGAATACGACTCGCGGATTTGTCTCCATGGGTAGCGGCGTGCTTGCGTCGCGCCAGGCGATTGTACTTGTGTACATGCAGCTGAAACCGATATCGCAGGAACCAAACACATCATTCTGGTCAAGCGCCAGTTCGAGCGATCCGAGCTGCGTTTGCTGACCCAATTCACGAGCTACCAATTGGTCTATGGACACCTCCGCCTGCAGATCGTTCTCGGTACGTGCTGGAGTTACTCCAGTCAAGAAGCGGGTGGAGGCGCTGGCATGCACACCTGCATTGCTTGCCACACCATTGAGACCACTGAGGACTAACATGCGATCCTTGTAAGGTGCTAACGGTTGCAGGATTCGAGTAATTTCGAAATTCGCTCCTTCGGTGGCTGGAGTCCATGCTTTCATCGCCATACCATTCGGTACATACACCACACCGAGCCTCTTCGCAGTTTGCGCTTCGAGCGCAGATGCGGAAGTGAACGCAGGGATCATGCTGTCGAGCAAAGGCAGTGCCAGAGTTGCACCGAGTCCACGGAGCACTGTGCGACGGGGCAGCGTCTTCTTGAAAATATTCATAGCTCGTTTCTCCTCATTTGGAATGGGGCACTTTCCACTACGCCCAGAATCACGGATGACCAGCGATAGTCATCCTCTTCGGCCGCTCGCACAATAGAGCGTATCTCCGGCATATCGTAATAATCCAGACCGCGCCCTAGTGCATAGGTGAGCAGTTTTTCAGTGACAGTTCCGACGAAATCGTCAGGGCGTCCGAGCAGGAGATCGCGCAGTCCTGCAAGGCCTGAAAAGGTGAGACCATCAGGCAGAATTCCGGAAGCATCTATTTCAACGCCGGCAAATCGATCTCGCCACTTGCCCACGGCGTCGTAGTTCTCAAGCGAAAACCCGATCGGATCCATGGCTGCATGACAGACTCTGCATGCCGGGTTTTCCCGGTGCATGGCCATTGCCTCCCGCATACTCAACACGCGGCCATCTGCGCTTTTTTCTTCCAGTGCCGGCACATTGGGTGGCGGCTCCGGTGGCGGTCCGCCCAGTAAATTTTCCAGTACAAACTTGCCACGCAACACCGGCGAGGTGCGATTCGGATAAGAACTTACTGTCAACAGGCTGCCATGCCCGAGCAGTCCGCCTCGCTGCACGCCATCGAGTTGCACTTTACGGAACCGACTGCCGTAAATACCCGGGATTTCATAGTGTTCTGCCAGACGTTCATTCACATAAGTATAGTTGGCTCGCAGCAACTCCAGAATGCTCTGGTTGGAGCGAATCTGGTCATCCACGAATAATTGTGTCTCGCGCTTGAATGCTTCGCGCAGGTTTTCATCGAATTCGGGAAACGCTGCTGGCAGCGGATAATGTCCGTCGAGATTGCGCAGATAGAGCCATTGCCCGACAAAGTTCTCAATGAAGGCACCTGCGCGCGGATCCTGCATCATGCGCTCCACCTGTTGTTCGAGCGTACCCGGTTCGCGCAACACACCGCGCTCTGCCAGCTGCAGCAATTCTTCATCAGGCACGTTACTCCAGAGAAAGAACGACAATCGGGACGCAAGCTCCACGTCGCTGATCGCATAGGCATCACCAGGCTGGGCACCGGCGGGATCTTGTTCGATACGGAACAGGAAGTCCGGAGCAATCAGTATCCGCTCCAGAGCATACTGGATTCCACTATCGAAGCCTCCTGCCTGGCGTCCTGCTTCGTAAAACTGCATCAGTTCCACCACATCCTGCTCTTCTGCGGGACGGCGATAAGCACGCCGCGCCAAAGAACTGAGGATTTGGCGTGCACAGGCTGGTTCTGCATCACCATTGAGCGGCCGGCATATGAAAATGCGCTCACGGCTTGGCGTCTCACCCGGGCCGTTCACCGTCAGTGGCCCTTCTATCTCGATGCTTCCGACACTCGGATTTGCATCTGGCAATTCAGTTACAGCGAGGTGATAACCATATAAACGTGGTTGTAGAATGCCTTCCTGCTCCCACATCTCGCGGGGAAACGTGGCACCGATAACGCGTGGACCTGCTTTCACCGGCAGCTGTAACGAAAAACCCTTTGCGGCAAAAGCCATCATGAATTCTTCCCAGTCATCGCTCCCGCGAATATTGCCAGCGTAACTGTAAGGCGCCGGGATTCCCGGAGCATCACCGCCAAAGGACCAGGATTGCAAATGCTCGCCATCGAGGCTGAGTTCCATTTCGTGACGCTGGTCAAAGCCGCGCACGAAGTCCACATAGTTCGTTTGCAGCTTGACGGTAATGCGATACTCCCCGTCAACCGGAAATACATGTTCTATAGCTGAGCCTCCGCGAGAGCCAAACGGCAATTCGTCATCGAGCCGGTCGTTCTGAATCAAATTCAACGGCACTTCGTAAGCTTTGATCGAGGCACCACGTGGTGTGGCGCCTACCGCCAGTTCTGCAATCTTGTGCGCCGCAGACATATAGCGCTCCACAAGTACAGGCGACAAGGAGAGTACTTCGGCATTGTTATCGAAGCCAAATTGATCCGGAGGGTCTGCAGGTATGAGCTCTTTTACATCAATATCCAGACCCAACAGTTCACCAACTGCGTTGCGGTACTCGGATTGATTCAGACGATGAAATGCCTGGGTGCGTCCGGGGTCAGGTTGCGAGGCTGCCACTCGGTCGAGCTCACTTTCGAGCCATGCACGAAAGCCGTCATAACTCACCTTATCCGGTCTCGGATAGAGTGGCGGCGGCATTACGCCTATACGCATTTTGCGCACCACCTTTTCCCAAACAGCAGGGTTGGCCGCAACATTGGTGACGTCTTCAGTGTCAAGGGTCAGGCCAAGGTTGCGTAGTTGCGTCGTTTGCAAATCTTCATTCGGAAGTGCGTTGCTGGCCACCACATTCTGGTTGTGACAAATGACACAGTATTGATCCAACAAAGCCCGTTGAGGAGATGCAGCTATGGAAAAATCCGTCGCCTGCGGTGCCGGGTTTGCCCACATCGGCAAGCCGATCAAACCGAATAAACAAAGTGTTTGTATTCCGCGCATCAATTTTCCAAACAATTCATTCTGGTGCCTATCTTATACATTGCGACCAGTCGGGTTCTCGACGGTTCCGCACACGTCGCCGAGATATCCGCTGCCACCGCAATAGCTCGAATCCTGCAGTTGAATCAGAATGCCATCCGGGTCCGTAAAATACAGCTCTGGAGTGCCCTCTGGGGCACCACCCCGATCAGCTCCACGCATAGTCACATAGGCTTGCAACGGGCCTGTGGCGCCTGCAGCCTCACCAAGTATGCTTAAGCCGAAACCTTCGAGTATGCCGAAAATACGATCAACATCGAAGTCATCCACATTGAGACTGGCATGATGAATACGACCAGCCAGTGGCGGAACCTGGGCGATTGCGAGGAAGCCTTTGCCAGCCCCAATACGAAGAATTGGCATAGCTCCCTGATAGGTATCAATTGGTAATCCAAACAGGTTTTGATAAAACTGCACTGCTCGCTGCTGATCTTCGACAAAAAGAGTGAAGTGATTGTATTCGCGCACAGTAATGAGGCCGGGGCCGGAGGCCGGCTCTGGAACTGCCAGACATGCTTCGCCCAGCAGACCAGCTCCGCCGCAATAGGATGAATCCTGAATTTGCACAACGATGCCATCAGGATCTCCAAAATAGAGTTCTGGAGTACCCGCCGAGGCACCACCGGCTTCAGCGCCGCGCATCCTGACCCGGGATTGCAATGCACCCGACTGTCCGCTTGCCGCCACTCCATGTTCTGCCAAAGTGGCAACGATGCGCGCATCATTGAAATTGTCCACCGCAAAGCAGTAGTGAGAAATTCTTGGATTGTCACTTGCAGATCCGCCAATAGCGATAAACTGCGGGCCTTCGCCTACCCGCAACACAATGGTTGCACCCTGTCGTGCGGCGACCGGAAAGCCAAATAGCTCCTGATACCATGCCTGCGAAGCCGCCGGGTCCGATACGTTTAATGTCATGTGATTAATTGATTGGACGGCTATGGGCGCGGCGCCGGTGGCAGCATGGACGCCAGCGAAGCGATAACCTCCCACGCCATATCCCACTGCCGCCAGAGTTGTCAGCGAACCCAGAAACGCACGCCTGCTGATCTGTCGACCGCAGATCAAAGGATTACTCGGCCTATCAGTTTTCGCGCTCATCTCTGGCTGCCTCCCCTCTCAGCAAATTTTGTGTCATGACACCGCATAGAAAGATTGGGTGCATTCATGTGTTTAGCGATTTGTCTGCTCCTGAACTACATGCTCTGGCTGCAATCGCTGGTCATCGCAATAAAGACTGCGACAAGAGTTTCAGCGTTACGACGATGAATCCACTTTGAATGTCCACCAGCGTGGGTCTCGCGGCGCACCGGGTTCTGGTGCACCGACGGGATTTTCAACCATGGTATTCAGTTTGGAGTCTCTTGCTCGCCACGCACGATCCATTTCGTCTGGATCCATTACACGATTTAACACCACCGGATAAATCACCCCATCCAACCGCAGTCTTGCGGGTTCGTTGGCTTCGACGCGGGCAGCCCAGTACTTGGTATCACACACCGAACAGCTGAGATAGAGACTGCCTTCGGGCGTCGACATGCAATTGAGATTGATGGCATGCGGCCGAATGCCCGCCCAGATTTGTACCTGGCACAATTCCACATTGTTCGCAAAATTCCAGTTAGCCACAGGCTGTGGCGCACGTTCCCCAAACAGGTAGCCGCCAGGGGATTGTTCACATGGGCAGACGGATGAAAAAATTAGAAATCCCGCTAACGCGACAACTGCGAGAATGCCCGCAGCACTTCCAAGAATAATCGGCAATCGGAAAGCTTTCTTACTGTTTACCTGATCACTCATTAAGCTTCTCCTCTCTTTTTATTCAAAGCGACTGGCGATAGCTGTCTTAAGCATCAATGTGCCAAAGGATCGGGTCGAATCTGGAACTTAACCATCTTGCTGGTAGTGCCTTTTCCACCCTCTGTATGCCAATTGAAATTGGTTCCATAGTTTGCCCACACTCCGCGACCTTTCCATCCAGCATCCGGGTCATCGATGCGACCATCCAGACCGCGCGAATAGAATCCCATTGGATAAGGCACTCGCATTACCACCCAGTCTCCGGTTTCTGGATTCAATACTTGCAACGAGTCCGAACCGGAACCGGTGGCAATCGGGATATTTTCACCCAGGCCGAGCGTGTTGAAATTATCCACCCAATTGTAATAGTGGAAATCTGCCTTGACATTGGTCCCTTTCAGATTAGGACCAGGTACTTCAAACAAGGTCCAGCCTTCCTGGCAATGTTGCGAGTCAATGGTAGTCGGGCCGTTGCGTACCTTGCATTTACTGCGATCGAAACTGGCAAGATGACTGCTTCCAGATAGTGCCGTCCACACGACACTATTCTTGTCCACATCGATACCGCGTGGTCCAAAACCCATTACCTCACCATCAATCACCGGCACCTCATAGACTTCAGTAATACAGGTCTCCGGCGGATTATCTCCTTTATCAAAGCGGTAAATGCGCCCGGGAAATTCCGTTCCCCCACCCCATGCAACATTATCAACCTGATTGACGATAATCCCGTAGCTGCCGGGACTCATGCGGGTGTCGAGCGCCGGATCGAAGTCTGACAGTTGCTCACCGCCACCCCCTTCGTTTTGGCTGCGCAGCGGACCCACTGGCTGATTCCATGGCTTGGTGATACGACCATCGCCATTGGTATCTATCACCATCGGACACCATCCCTGGGAAAGCATTTCGTCGCCGGTCTGGTCGAACAGTCTGGTATTGATCCAGCCGAGCACATCGCCGCCTCCACTGAAATACATGGTGCGGTCTGCATCGCCGGCGAATTGCAAATGGTGAGTGCCAAAGCACGTGTCGATCAAACCGAACGAGTCGGTGGCGGGATCATAATAGGACGCCTGGCGATCGCTACTGCGAGTGGGATAGTACTCAGCGAATTTATTGGTGGATCCCTGCTTGCACCAATCCGGCAAAATGTCGCCACGCACCTTGGTCGTCATCCAGACACGTCCCAACTCATCGAACATGGGATTGTGCGGATCCGCAGGTCCTGTCCACAAGGCTGCATTGCCGTAATAGGCCGAAGGCACTGGAAAATCGGCAGCGAAACGAGATACGGCGGGGTTATCGGGATTGTCCTTTACAGCGATTTCGATAGTGCGAAACGCATTGGTATCTATATCAAGCTCAATGAGAGTGCCGTGCCCGCCATCCACGCCATAGACCTTGCCACCAGCATTCAAATAAGGATTGCGTTTGTCAGTCGTGATTTCATCGTGAATATAAGAGGACTCATTGCCCCAGTCCCACAGAGTGAGCACAACATTGCGCTCTATCCCACTTGGGCGTGGCGGCGCAGGCGGTACTTCGCCTGCGGCGATGCGATCGGTCCAGTCGGCATACATGGACATTCCGCGCTGGCGACCGTAGCGGCCGGCGAAAGCGCTCATAAACTCGCCGCGAATGCCCATCGCTGTGCGGTAATGCCAGGCCGCAACGCTGTTATCAAGACCCAGATGATCAAGGTGATCCAGCGTGCGAGTTGCCTTGTTGCCAAGCTGGTGACAAAGCTGGCAGCCCTGCTTTGTCATGTCGATCCATTGAGCCTGGCTGCGCATGCCTTCAGAAATACCATTGCCGTTGTCGCCTGTCCCGGGAAATTCGCTTGCTGTTGGAACCTCCAGCAGGGAGTACCAGTAGTTCGCGGGATACACTTGAGCAGCTTCTGCAGCTGACTCGGCAATAAAGGCATGCAGGGTAACGTCCGCTCCTGCGCGCAGGAAAACGGGATCGGAATCCACCAGACCATAGCCCCTGACCCAGACCTTATAAAGCGCGTCGGGCAGTTCCGGCAGCACAAAGCGTCCGTTGTCGTCGGTGACTACAATTTTCATGAAATGGGTGGGCAAGTCTTCGGTTTCAGCGATTACCCAAACCCCGGCTTCCTCGCCATTGCTGCTGTTGACAGAGCCCTGAATGAGGCCTGCTGGTTTGGCCACTTGCCCATTCACTGGCAAAGAGAACAATATTGCCAGCAGCATGCCCAGCAATAATCTAAAGCGAATTGTGGATAATTGCGAGAATCGCGCCGACGAATCTAAGGCGAGCTCAATGAGGGACATACACCTCCAAAGCACTCTCAATAGGTGCCGTTGTTTTTATTGGAATCGCGTCGACTAATGCCGCGATTTTCGAGGTCGCACTTTTTTTAGATTGGTGTCTCGGGTATCACCGCACCCACCCAGCTCAAGCACCCATCCAGAGCCGACCAACCAACACTCTAATATAGATATGCAATTGCGGGCAACCAAACCCGTGCAATTAGTGCATAATTACTGCCCTGTATGGGCTGAAATCATGCCGATAGCCGGTAACTTCAGCCCCGGGGAGATTCTGAGTACACGGGTCCCTGGAAACGGCACATCCGAGTGTGCACCAGGATGTAGTCCGCAAGCTCCACCACCCGGAAAAACCGCGCTGCTGACCCAATAAACAACTGATTTTGCGATTCTCGCCGATACATCGACAAAGCCTAATTTTTCCCCTATTCGGACATTGCCTGGTAGACACATGAAAATCCCCGCCCGACTCCTCCCTTTAATTGATGAAGGCCTCATCGACTCTGTTGAGCAGCGGCTCATGAGCGGCAAGGAGGCCGATGTTTATATAGTCCGCTGCAATGACGAAATTCGCTGCGCCAAGGTTTACAAGGCTGCTGAGAAGCGGAGCTTCAAACAGGCGGTGCTTTATCAGGAAGGCCGCAAGTCTCGCAGCAGCAGACGCGCCAGAGCCATGGAGAAAGGTTCCCGGTATGGGCGAGCGCAGCAGGAAGAAACCTGGCATAACGCCGAGGTAGATGCGCTGCGCAAACTCGCCCAGGCAGGTGTGCGAGTGCCAGTCCCCTATTCGTGTGTGGATGGCGTACTCTTGATGGAGCTTGTGACTGATGCACAAGGTGACGTGGCGCCAAGACTAAGCGAGATTGCCATGACCCAGGCTCAGGCTCTCGAAGATCATGCGATAGTCCTGGGATTCATAGTACGCATGTTATGTGCAGGTATTGTGCACGGCGATCTTTCGGAATTCAACATTCTGGTTGACGAATTTGGACCGGTAATCATCGATTTGCCGCAGGCGGTTGATGCCGCCGCAAACAATAATGCGGAGTCCATGCTTGCGCGCGATGTGAACAGGATCAGTCAGTTTTATGGTCAGTTCGCACCCGAATTGCTGGAAAGCCAGTACGCCAAGGAAATCTGGAAGCATTACGAAAGTGGGGAGCTGCAACCGGATACCAGGCTTAGCGGTCAATTTGCAGAACCGCAGGACTCTGCTGATGTGGATAGTGTCCTGGCAGAAATTAAATCCATACTTGCGGAACAGGAAGCGCAAAAAAAGCGTATTCTCGACGCAGAAGCTGAGGTCCGAACTCCGCCTCTGAATTGGATCTGAACATTGTCACGCACTCTGCCACTGGATCTTCGGTTCGGTGGTTATAGAGACAGTGATTAATACCTTAAACATCACTCCTGCAACTTCGGTCAAATTCCCTCGCAAGCGTCTCTGCGTTTAAGTTCATTCGACCAAATTCCAGCTCAGTTGTTATTTCCAAGCCAGATTAACTCGGGCTGCGCACTGCTTTCGCTCTTGAGCAGGACGCTCTGATACTTCGAGATCTGTCCTTGCACGCGCCCCGACGCAAGCCGAAGGCACTGCACTCCACCAGATCACCTAACACGTTGCCTCAGGGCAGCCAGCCAATCATGAGCCAGGACAGTGTACTCCGAACTGTCCAATTTATGGCGCTCTATGCCTCGCTCAAACTGCAATTGGACGAAGCATTCCGTCAGGAAAATTTTCGCCTTGCGGTCGGTCTCTACCTCGAAGCCTGCAAGAAACCAGTAAAGCGAGAGAGATATGCCGAAGTCAATTTCCCAAAATTTAGTAACCCACACACATGCACTCTTTCTGACTTCATTCAGAGTGCGTTTCGCGGCACTCGTTACTGCTCTTTGCAACGCTCTTTTAGTTTTACCTACTGCCCAGGCTGATAATATGTTCGATTCAATTTCGGGCAGCCTCGTTGTGCCGGTTATTCGAGTCAGCGAAAATCTGGCCTATTCCGCGAGCTTTTCACCAGTATCGAGCAACCCGCCAGTGTGGGCACTGCAATCGATCAATACCACCAATAAGCGCAATCGCACCGAAGCGACTTATGATGCCAACACTGGATTAATCCGGGTACCCGAGATTACGGTTGGCGAGGATTTATACAACCTCAGTTTCAGACTGACCAACAATTGCAATGCCGCCACCTGCCTGGAGCCGGATACTGCTTCGTTGCAATACCTCGGACGCACAGGCGGGGAAATTTTCACCTCTCCTATAAGTAGTGGCAGCACCTACAGTTGCGCCAGTTGTCACGCAATCGCTGAAACTGACGGATACGCTGCTGACGGACTGCGACGACTGGGGCATCCATTGCTCAATGCAACGCAGCACCCCCGTTTCAAAAACGGGGGATTAACATCCATGCTCGATGCTGTGAACATCTGCGTGACCGAATGGATGAATGCGCCAGCATGGAAGAGTAGCGATACGGACTGGATCAATCTTCACAATTGGCTGCAAGACCTTGCTAATTCCCCCACTGCGAAACCTGTCACTATCGATGTCGTGGCTGCTCCCAAAGGACTCAGCGGAGGCAGTGCTGTCGCAGGAAAAGAGCTGTTCAACAAGAGTTGCATCGTCTGCCATGGGAAAGATGGCACAGGTACGCAATTGGCTCCAAAAATTACTCAAAGCGGCTTGCTTCCTGATTACAGCGGCTTGCGCGTTCGTACCAGCGGCAACTCCAACAGCAAAGCCTATATGACTCTGACCGGAGGGATCATGCCATTCTGGGGAGCGAATCGCCTCACTGATGGTGAACTTGCCGATATCGTGGCGTACGTGGCTTCCGGAGAAGCCATTCCCGATAAAGTGGCAGGTGGCGGACCAATCAATCCAGGAAGTTCTGGAAGTTGCAGCAAAACCAGTAACAAGATAGGTTAAACGCTTACTTTCAGCAGACACTTTCATAACGTGTCTGGTACGGCAACAATTATAGATGATTGCACGATTGAACTGACCAATTTCAATTTTGACGGCGGCGGTATTGATGTGCATGTGTACGCCGGCACCAATCTCAAATTCCATCCTGGCCAGGGTGGTTTCTCAATACTTTGCAATCTGTTGGGAACGCGCTACGAGAATGGCAGGTTACGAATTACCCTGCCAAAGAATGTTTCGCTGGCTCAATTCGATTCCCTGTCGATTTGGTGCGTACCTGTAGGTATCAGTTTTGGAGAGGGGAAGTTTTCCTCGTGAGTAATCGGTCAACGAGTCAACGCTGACGCACAGCACAATTGTCATCTACGCAGTGCAGGATGGCCCCGGGCAACTACAAGTTGCCGGCAAGCTCATTCGCAAAATTCATTACCATGCCGCCAGCCCGGTCGTCACGTCCGAGAATCGCTGGTCTGTCCAGATAGGCTTCCAGAGAATCAAATTTGCCGGTACTCGTGCAGGCGTCGACAAATTCACCGTCCAGACTCGTCCTTGCAAGCACTCCCTGCCAGGCTTTTTCCAGAACTGGCGTATAAAGTGATGGCTCCAACCAACCGCGATCGATTCCGCGCTTGATCGCAATGCCTATCATGGCGGTACTCGTTATCTCGGCGAATGCACCGGGAAAGTTGATAACTTCACGCCACATGCCTTCTGCATCCTGATAAGGAAGCAGAGTGCTCAGCAATTGCAAATAGGATTCCAGTAGTTCGCCATAGGCAGGATGTGATACAGGAATATCGCTGAGCGTAAGCGCCAGACCAAGAGCCGGAAACGCGTTACCCCTGCTCCATGCCACGTCCGCCAGCGGCGAATGCCGATACAATCCGTCTTCACGCAGAAGCATTGCTTGCATAAAAGTGATATGCCGAACCGCCATATCGATATATTTTGTCTCACCACTCAGCTTGCCTGTCTTTGCCAATAGCGGCGGTGCCATGAACACTGAATCACTCATCTCGCTATGAAAGGGTGCCGCTGCAAGCGCATTGCCCTGATCATCAAATGCGAGACTCGCCGCACGCACGGCGATCTGTAGTGCAGTGTCGTCACCAGTGCGCTCCGCGTATTCTGCAAACACGAGCTGTCCCGCCAGTGCCGATGCGTTGTCTACTGCAAATTCAGCACCTGACAGATAGGTTTGGAGTAGCGCTTCAATGGCGTCGAATTCGCCCAGTTTCATGCGCCCAATCAGACTCATTCCGGGAACATAAACTGGCGCCGAAAATTCGTGCCCATAATATTGGGCCAATTGCTCGGCAACTTGCTGCGGCGAACGTTGCAGACGCCGTGTGAGTTGCTGACGCGCCGCGGATTCCATCACCGGCGACATCTGCAACAATTGTGCGAGAGACACTTCTGTTTCCGGTAACACCTGAACCGGAATTGAACCCATCCCTGCCACTGCGTCGCGCTGCAATGCGGCACCCAGGCCATGACTGTCAGTGCCAGCAATAATAACCAGATCCGGAGCATGTACGCCCAGCCAGCGCCACAACCCGTGTGCAACCGGATTGTCGCCATAGGCTTCTCCTTGAGGAGGAAACTGCAGTATTTCCGCTTCTGGATTGGCAACAGGAATGGCTATCAGATTGATTGTGCGGTCAGCTGCGGTCAACAGCGCATAATCGCTATGCAGATTACGAATCAGCGCGCTGACCGGTGAGGTACCAGCAAGACCTCCCAGATACACGATCGTTCGCGCATTGGGTAACCCAGCGCTGACTCCAAACGCTTCAATGACTGTTCGCTGCGAACTGAGTCCAACTTGCCAGACAACATCTTGCGCCGTTGCGAGTGGTGCGAAAAAACTCAAGGTCAGCACGAGTATTGGCTGGTAGCTCCAATGCCTCATGGATCACCCAATCGAGTTTAGAAAATCGAGGATATGTGTTGCGGTTACTGCTGCCTGCTCCTGTTGCACCCAGTGACCAGCGCCAGGCACCAGATGCACCGCGCGCATATCAGTACACGTGTCATCCCGCATCCGCTCGAGCGATCCCGGATTTTGGTAGGTGCCCCAATCGCTGGCTCCGCTGATAAATAATGAAGGTTGATCGATTTTCCTTCCCGCATACAGTTCTTGCTCGGCAACGCCGACACCGAACCCGCCCATGCGATACCCGTTCAATCCGCCCTGGAATCCGGTGCGGCCGTACTCTTCCACATAAACTTGCAGTTCGCTCTCAGTCAGCCAATTGTTGGCAGCGATCTCTGCTGCTGTAGGCATAAAGGCGGCAACAGTTTCTGCCATGCCCTTGTCCACCTCCATGATGTAATACTCCGGCATCTTCGCCCATTCTGCTGCCGTTCGTGCAGCCAGAGGAAATGGTTGGTTGCCTTTCCAATCGGCACTCTTGAAATGGTAGTAGGCTCTGATGAAATCACGAATACCTTGCGTCGCCTGCCACATGTTCGGATTGGCTTCTGCTGTTGTGTAATAGCGCTGATAGTGTTTGCGCGGGCGCGGCAACGCCGCGAGATCGGCATAGATGTCGATACCGACTGCTGGAGCGGGTTGTGTCGGTTCGTTGGCGGTGTTGAAAGGCAGATCACCCCGCGCACCAAATGGCGCACTCATCATGACTACAGAACGAAACACATCCGGTCGTGCGAGGGCACACCAACCCGCCAACGGCGAGCCTGCGTCATGACCAATCACGCCAGCAACCGATTTGTATCCG
>SXGR01505098.1_pt1 | contig 15704 bp, 15 predicted proteins | sample 3174711 | NCBI WGS metagenome assembly SXGR01 (sample SAMN11356860, study PRJNA531348) | freshwater metagenome | isolation source: freshwater sample F1-60 | place: China: Fuxian Lake, Yuxi | collected 2017-12-25
CCGGGCCATCGAGATGGACCCGGAGTTCGGCAACCCCTACAACGACATCGGGGCCTATTTGATCGAAAAAGGCCAGTTCGACGAAGCCATCCCCTGGTTCGAACGGGCCATGCAAGCCAGACGCTACGAAAGCCCCGCCTTTCCCCACCTCAACCTGGGACGCGTCTTTGAACGGAAGAGATTGTGGGACAAGGCGATCGATGCCTACAAACAGGCGCTGACCCTCAATCCCGACTATGCCCTCGCTAAACGCGCGCTGGGACGCCTCATCGGAATGCTCAACTAACAATGCGGAATGATGAAGGCAGCAGGATGACCGGACAGACATTGTCCATTCACCACGCATCATTCATCGTTCATCATCGCGGTGGTATCAATTGAGCGCGGCACCGACGGGGAAGACGGTGCTCGTGGCCGTCAACGACATCTTCTTTTACGCCAAGCTGCGCGATGCCCTGCGGGCCGGTGGTTACACGATCGAACGGGCTCGCACGCAGGACGAGGTGCCGGCCAAGGCGCAGGCGTTGCGCCCGGCGGCGCTGGTCCTGAACATGAACGATCCGGGGCTGGACGGGTTGCAGGCCCTCGCTCAGCTGAAGGCCGACTCCCAACTGCCCTCCCTGCCCGTGCTGGCCTTTGTCAACCACGAGGAAGTGGAGACCTGGCAGAGGGCCAAGGAGTTGGGCGTGACCAAGATCGTCTCACGCAACGAATTCTCGTCGCGGACGCGAGAGCTGGTGGAGGAAGTCATTCAGCCGAACAGTTCGCAAGTCGAAAAGTTATAAAGCCTTAGGATGACCCGACTTTCAGACTTTCGAACTTTCAGACTATTAAACTTTGAGCCTGTTAGCCAAAACCATGAAACACTCCCGACTGCATGACGCGCACCTCACCAGCGGCGCGGTGATGGCCGAAGCCGCCGGCTGGGAGATGCCCGCTCATTATGGAGACACAGCGGCCGAGCACCTGGCCGTGCGCCGCGGCGTGGGGCTCGCCGATCTGTCGCATCGCGGCAAACTGCGCGTGACCGGCGACGACCGGGTGAAGTGGCTGCAAAGCCTGATCAGCAACGACATCCTGCCGCTCACCCCCGGACATGGCCTCTATTCCAGCTTTCTCAACCACAAGGGCAAGATGCTGGCCTATTTCCGCGTCTACGCCCTGGCCGACGCGCTGCTGCTTGAAGATGTCGGCGAAATCGGGGATGCGACTCTCCAGGCTCTCCGCAAGTTTCTCCTCTACGGCACCAAGGCCAAGCTGGAGAACTGCGCGGACACGTGGGGACAGCTGCTCGTGAGCGGCCCGCGCGCAGCGGACCTCATCAAAACCGCCTTCGGCGCCGATGTCACAGGCCTCACATCTCTGAATTGTACCGGTCAAGAAATCGGAGGGCAGCAGGCCCTCCTGGTTCGGACGGAAGAGACCGGCGAAACCGATATCGAGATATTGATTCCCGCCGACGGCCTCGCAGCCGCCTGGGAGCGGTTGTCGGAAACCGGCGCACCGATGGGCCTCACCCTCTTCGGCACGCAGGCCCGCGAATCCTTGCGCCTGGAGGCGGGTCTTGCGAGAGTCGGCAAGGACCTCACCGAGGAGATCGTCCCGCCGGAGGCCAATCTGGAGGGGATTGCGTTCAGCCTAAGCAAAGGATGCTATCCGGGGCAGGAGGTCGTCGCCAGGATGGATACCTACGGGAGCGTGCGTCGCCGCCTAGCCGGCCTGGCATTGAAGGGTTCCACCGTCCCGCCGCATGGCGCCAAACTCTTCAGCGGCGACCGCGAGGTGGGCTGGGTCTCCAGCGCCACCCTCTCGCCGACGCTCGGCCAACCCATCGCATTCGGCTTCCCCTTGCGGGACTTCATCCAGCCCGGCACGGCCCTGACCGTCGAGATCGACGGCCGGCGGCATGAGGCCACGGTCCAAGCCCTGCCGTTTTATTCCCGCGCCTAACCTCTCCCTTCTCTCAACCCCGGTTCTCGAAACCGACAGGCTAGAAGTACTGGGCGATGGCCGTCTGCACCAACCAGGCGTCGGTCGGGGCCAAGAGCCGGGCCACGTCCACCCGGAGCAGGGTGGACGTCAGCCAGGTGGGGATGATCCTAACCCCGCCGCCGACATTGGCTGCACCGGTCCAGCCGCGGGTACTCCCATCCTGCCCCATCCCCTGAAACAAGGCGAGATCGGAAAAGACAACGCCCTGGACTGCCCAGCGCGGCCCGATCGACACGGCGTGGCGCAGTTCCGTGTTGAGATAGCTCTGAGCCCGGTTTCGGTACAAGTTATCGGCGAGACCTCTGACTCCCGCTTGGCTGCCGATAAGCACGCTATGGTTGACGTTCCCCGCATTCACGGCCTCGGCCACGCCATTGAGCATCAGCACCGTCTGCTGGCCGAGCGGCACCCCCTGGAGATACCGGAGCCGCCCTTCGTGGCGATTCTGATTCGGTCCAAGGAAGTACCCGGGCCTGAGTTCCAGGGTCAGCCGGTACCCGCTGGGCACCAGGTCATGCCAATGATACCGATCCCAAATCAGTTCGGGGGCGATGCCGATGAAATACCCGCTGGGCGGGGCCTGGATGGAGGCGTCTGCGATGAACTCGCGATACGCGCGCAGCACGATTTCATAGCGCAATGGAGAACCGTACCGATAGGGGCTTTTCCATTCGAGTTCGCCGCCGAGTCGGTCACGGTGCCACCCGGCCGAGGAATCCTGGAAGCGGAACGCGGAGCTGGCCAGAAACAAATTCGCTTCCTTTGCCCAGCGGGTCGGATGGAAACTGTGCTGCGCCATCGCCAGTTCGAAGTTCGGACGCCGCTGGTTATACCGGAAGATGGCCGCCAGCTTGGTGGCCTCCCCGCCGATGTTGTATTCACCGGCGCCCGCCGTCACATCGATGTCCTGATTGGTTTTTCCGGTGGAGAAGTTCACGATCGGGGCCAACGTGAACTTCTCACGAACGACCACGACCAATACCTGATCGACAACCGAGACCTGCACCGCATCGAAGATGGCGAGATTTCTGACGCGCCGTTCGAACTCCTTGACCTCCTGATCGTTGAAATGGTCCGGGACCGGCCTGGGCAGCAGCTCCAGAATCGTCTCGGGCTTGGTGTGGATGATTCCGGTCACGTCGCTCCGGACAATGAAGCGCGCCTCGGGCGTCTGGACCTCCGCCTGACACAAGCGGCTGCCGAGCAGCAGGCCGGCACAAGCCGCAAGGCAACGCAGAATGAAGGAAATTCTCCCCATGGATGACTCCTGATCCGGAAACCAACCGCCGGATCACAACCAATGATTCAGATTGACGGACTGGTGGTGTCGAAACGGAAAGATCGTTTCAGATGCGGAGCGGCAAGGAGGTCAACGTCGGTCGGGAAGAAGCAGCCCAGGGAGGCCCATGAATCCAGACCGGCCCGCGAGAACGGGCGGTCTGTGCGGACCCATTGAAATCTGCAGCAGCGGACGCAGGCACACACATCAGGACGCAGGAATGATGCGACAGCCCTGAACCGGCGAGGCGCGGAGAGGGCACGGTCGCGTCGTCGGCAGCCCCTGCCTGGACCTCCTCCTCGGCGGTTGCCGCCTCGTCGACCTCGCAAAGGGCATCCTCGACCAAATCGGCCGTAGCCGCCACCGCCAAGACAACCACCAGCCACGTCATCGACCGCAGGATGGTGGACTGTCCCAGATTACGCATCGCCGATCACCGGGAGGGAGCCGGACGCCTACCGTTCCGGATTGCGCGCGGCAGCGACGGCGGCAGCAAACGCAAACAGGCTCTTCCTGGCCGCGTCGTCGAGGGCCAGGAGCAGATGCGCCTCTTCCCCGTGCATCAGGCGGAGACTCAGGAACGGTTCCTCCTGACGTTTTTCCCGGTTGTCCCAGACTGCGTCGATCACCTGGACCTTGTCGAGATCGCGGGCCGAAACGACGTCGTACCGGAAGTAGGAGTCGCCGATCACCATGTCATAGAGCACATTCCCCGCCGTGAGTACCGCAAGATTAAAACGCCCCTGCTCTTCATAGCCTTCCGGCAGGTACTTGTTGATGTGGAGCAGCGCGATCTTCCGGTCGCCCAGCGCCGCCTCGATATTTTTCTTGAGGGCATCGTAATCGAGCTGCAACGCCTTTTCATCCGGACCCGTCGCGTCCACCGCCGCCTGCTGCACCGCCTCAAAGACTCCTGCCACCGTCGTCACACTACCCATACAACCGGTCTCCTTTCGAAATAATTCCGCGATCCGCCGCCGGCGCGGTCGGAACCGCTGGTCTCTTCTTGCCTGTGTACACGGAGCGCTCAGGCCGTTACGGTACCTGGAGTCTGCCGCCCATTGCAAGGGCCTTATGGGGCGATGCCTCGCAGCACGTGGGTGAAGCGGGCACGTCCGGCCTCGTCGAAGACTTCGAGACGCAACGTCGGCCCGTTGATCGCTACCCGACAGAAATTTTGAAAGTGGCCTTCGGTATAGAGCGTGGTGGCCGCCAAGTCGGGATTGGGTTGAGTCGGCTTTCCAGGCGCCGCCGAAAGCGGGCCGCAGATGAATTCATGAAAATCCGGCTTCCCGTCCCCGTCCGGATCGTAGACATTGACTTGAGCAAAATGGACATCCCCGGCCAGCCAGACGAGGTTCGTGATGCGTCGGCTCAGGATGGCCTGGACGATCGCCCGGAGTTCCGTCTGAAACCCGCTCCCGTCCACGCCCCTGGCCCAGCTGTCGTTGCCCGGAACCAGCTTGCTCCCGCCCTTGGGGTTGGAAAGCGGGACGCTGGTCGCAATGACTTTCCACGTGGCCGTGGACTCCGTTAATCCCTTCACCAGCCATTCCCGTTGGGCCACTCCGAGCATCGTCTTGCCGGGCCCGTCTGGCTCGGCATTGTTGCTCCGATATTGCCGGGTGTCCAGAATGAACAGTTCCAGATCCGCCCCATGGCGAACCTTGCGATAGAGCCTGGTCGGATCCTCGGATGGAGCGACAATCGGCCAGTATTCGAGCAGCGCCTGACGGCCGGCCGGCATCAGCGGATCGGAGAGCCCCGAAAAATTATTGCGCACCTCGTGGTCATCCCAGATCACATAGACCGGCACCGAGGCGAGAAATCGCTGGAGAAACCAATCGCCCCGCTGATACCGGTGCTTGCCCCGATAGTCATCCAGCGTCGCGGCGAGGAAATCCCCGCCCGGTTCGTTCGGCGGCGCAGGGCAGCGATCGTCTGCGTATATGATGTCTCCGAGGAACACAAAAAACGAGGGGTGCGTCCGGTGCATGACGTCGAAGATGGGATAGCCGAACCGCTCCCGGCGACAGCGTTGCTGCCCGCCGAGATCCCCGCTCCAGACAAAGGTCACGGGCTCCGCACGATCCGGCGCCGCGGCGGTCTCGAAGCGGCCTTGCCCGCCCTCGCGGGCGTTCTCTCCGAACGGACGGTCATAGGGCCCGGCCACCAACACCCGATACCGGTAGCCCGTGGCCTGAGCCAACCCTTCCAACCGGACCGTCTGCGTAAAATCCCGGTCGCCGACGGTTGTGAAGACGGCCGACACTCCTTCCTGCTTGGGCTGTCCTTCCGACACCCAGGCCACCTGCACTTGAGCCGGTCCATCGGTCCTGAACCAGATCGCCACGGAACGGTCGGTCACGTCGCCGGCCGCGACGCCCTGCGGCAACAGACCCTCAGCCGAAGCCGTCGGCCCGGCAAAGGGGCCGGCAGCAGGGAGGTCCCGGCGGGAGTCCGAGACGCAGCCCTGACAGACCGACAACAAGACGAGTCCGATCCAGACCCGCACCGTCGCGAAGGCGATCGTCACCATCGAGCGGCTCGACTAGAGGCCCGCCACGCCGTCACGCAAGCACGGCCAAGCGGTTGCATTCTCCACAATGGGTTCGGCATACTGAGGAACATCTGTCGGCTTTATCAGTTGGGAACCCTGCTATGAATCATGAAACTTGTTTGGTGGGCAATTGCACGTTCCGGGTCTATGCGCCGGCGGGAACCGGAGGTCTCTGCAAGGAACATTTTCTCAGCTTCGTCACATGGCGGCGTAGGAAAGGCCCCGCCATGTTTCACAAGTACGCGGCCATGACCATGGACGAGCGCGATGCCGTGCTGGCCGAGTGGAGCACCACCATCGCCGCCGAGTAAGGTCATTCCATCACGGGAGACCCGTGGTGGTGGATGATTTGCCACCGGTCTCCGGTCTTCTCGTACAGATTGGTCGCAAGCACCCGGCTGCCCTGCGGCTGCTCCCCCTGCCGGCTCGTGATCTGCTCGGTGCAGACCACCCAGGCCACGTCCCCCGCCACCTGAATCTGGATCTCGGTCAGTTCGAACGTCATGGCGAAGGTGTTGTTGAAGATCAGCACCCAGGAGTCCCTCACCGCGGGCCAGCCGGCCCGCAGGGTCCACCCGGGATGAATGCAAGTGACATACTCCTGCTGGGCCCAAATCCGATCCATCCGCGCCACGTCCAGGCTTTCGAACGCCTCATAAAATTCCTGGTTCGCGCGGGTGACTTCCTCCATCTTGGTTTTCAACAGCGCTTCTGCGTCGCTCATAAGGGCGCATCATACCTCAATCGAGCGGAAGGACACAAAAAAAACGGCGGCCGCGCTAGTCCGAGGCCGACCGGGCCGATTGCCGCTTGACGAACCAGACACCGGCCAGGATCAGTCCGATGCCGATGAGTTCGACCATCCCGACCGTTTCCTGCAGGATGAGCGCGGACAAGCCGACGGCGGCGACGGGGGTCAGGTTGCCGAGCACGGAGGCTCTCGACGGCCCGATCCCCTTCACACCGAAGAGCCAAGCCTGTTGGGCCACGGCCGTGGCGAACAGCACCAGATAGCCCAAGGCCAGCCAATCGGCCGACGAAACGGAGGCCACGCCGGTCTCCGTCATCTTGCGGTCCATCCACAACAACGGCACCTGCAGCAGCGTCGCCACCAGCAAGGTCGTCCAGTTGACGGTCAAGGCCGACAGCCGATCCATGACCGTCCGGCTGCCGATGCTGTAGAGCGCCCAACTGGCCACACCGAGAAACACCAGGACCCCGCCGACCAAGGGTTGGGCTCCGACGCCGCTGAACCCGGCGGCCGAGACCAAGCCCACGCCGGCAAAGGACAGGAGGGCGCCGGCCCAGACGGCACGCAGCGGCACATCCTGAATCAAGACCGAGGACAGGAGCGCGGTCACCACGGGGCTCGAGCCGATAATGACGCCGGCCGCAGCCCCGCCGATGTATCGGAGACCGAAGAGAATCAACAGGTGATTGCCCAGGACACCCAGGCCGAGGAGCGCGAGCATCCAAAGATCGCGCCGGCTCAGGCAAGCCAGCGTCCCTTCCTGCCACCACCATAAAGGCAGGAGGATCGCCAGCCCTCCGAGATCGCGCAGGACCGACGCCTCGACCGCCGAAAAGGAGGCCAGCGCCATCTTCTGGGCGACGATCGACCCGCCCCACAGGACCGCGGCCGAAATCAGCGCGGCATGGGCCGCCGCTTCGGAAGGTTTCTGCATGGGCTAGGGGCTATAACAAGCCCCCGATGCCGCGTCAAGCGATTTCCGATGTCTTCTGAATAGCCCCCCTCAATCTTCCTGCAAAAACACTCGCTGGCTCGCATCCCTTCTCCGATGCGAGACGATTGAGAATCACCTACCTTTCACCTTGCCTTGCCATGTCATTTGGGCTAGTCTTCTCAAAAAGCGGTTCCTCCCTTGGTGTGGCTGGTGGTTGTCTCGCAACAATCACTGCACCGCGCAGGGGTTTCGTCAAATATCGACTACCGTTAACACGCCCTCAGGGCCCCTCCATGGCTCAGCAGAGTTACCCCGGGCTGATCCTGCCGTCGACCAGCGACCGTGGCAGGCGCCCCCCTAAATCTCTCCCCCCGATAGTCTGGTTGGTGCTGCTCGGCCTCATAGCGGCCGGCTGGCTCATCGACCCATCGGCGCCGCCCCAGCAGACGACGGAACCGGGAGACGGGCCCCCGCCGGAAGAACTGGCGCGACGGGAATCCGCCCCCACAAAAGGCCCCGCCACCAAACCGCCCATGCCGAAGCCGGAGACTCAGCCTGATCAACCGCCCACAGATACCAACTCTATGACCGGCGCGACGCATCCAGTCGCTCCGGTTCCCGAGGGGCATCTCGCCGCTTACAACAAAAAAGCGGGCGCCGAACCGGCATTCCCCGTCACCCCGGATGCCCTCTCCGCCGCACCTCCGATACCTGCGGCCGCCGCGCCTCGGGCGCCCCAGCTGATCGACACTCCCGATTCGACCGAGCGCTCGGCGCCTGGCCCGGTTGCCACACCCAGACGACCGCCGAGCGGCCCATTGGAACAGCTACGGCATCGTGCCGAGCAGGGCGAGCCCTTTTCGCAATACCGGTTGGCCACGACATTGTGGCGCATGGGGAACCGACATGAAGCCGAGCGATGGTATCGACAGGCGGAAGGGGGGCTGGAAAGATTAGCCGCAAGGGGCAACGGGCAAGCGCAATACACGCTCGGCGCGATGTATGCGTTCGGAAAAGGCGTGCAGCGCGACGACGGTAAAGCCCGCCGCTATCTGACACTCGCCGCCGGGCAGAGAATCGAGCCGGCCCAGCGCGTGCTCAAGATCGTTGAGCGACGCAGCGGCGAAGGGGCGTCGTCGGGCCGATAACCTGTGCGATCGGTCGAACATTCGACGCCGGCGGAAGACAGGCCTCCTACACCGTTCGGTCGCGCGCTCGAATTTATTGCCCTCCCTCACCGGAGACACAGGCGAGCTGCCCCACCGGAGCATCACGGACCGCACGCCCTCATCCCGATTACAACGGCTCAGGGACGCCGCGCATCATAGCCCTCTGGGCATATTCGACAGGGAGATAGACCGGTGAAGACGCTTGCGACATTGGAACCTCTCATTGCGCGGCTCCGCGAGGTGCAGCACCTCAACAGCGCCGCCTCGCTCCTGTCCTGGGACCAGGAAACCTACATGCCGCCCGGTGGCGGGCCGGCCAGGGCCGACCAACTGGCCACGCTGCAAGGCCTGGCCCATGACAAGCTGGTCTCGCCGGAGGTCGAAGCCCTGCTGATGCAATGGATCGACCCGGCGACCGGCCAGGCTAGGGACCAACCGGGCGACGCCTGGGACGAACCCTCCCGTTCATTGCTGCGCGAGGTCTGGCGTGATTTCAGCCGCGCCAGGAAGCTCCCCTCCGACTTCGTCAAACGGCTGGGACGGGAATGTTCGCTGGCCCAGCAAGTCTGGGCCGAGGCGAGGGGGCAGAATTCCTTTGCGCGGTTCCTGCCGAGCCTCCGCACCATCGTCGCGCTCAAATTGGAAGAGACCCGGTACCTGGGCTACCGGGACTCGCCCTACGATGCGCTGCTGGACACCTACGAGCCTGGCGCCACCGTGGCCGCGCTGACCCCGCTCTTTGCGACCTTGAAAGCCAGGCTGGTCCCGCTGCTCAACCGAGTGCTGAAGAGCCGCGCAGCCGTCGACGATGCCTTGCTCTTCCAGACTTACGATCCCACCCGCCAGATGGAGTTCGGCAAGCTGGTGCTGACCGCCATGGGCTACGATTTCGACCGGGGGCGCCTGGACCTGTCGGCCCATCCGTTCACCACCTCCTTTCACCCCACCGACGTGCGCGTGACCACGCGTGTCTACAAAAAGGAGTTTTCCGCCTGCCTGTTCAGCTGCGTCCACGAAGGCGGGCACGGTCTCTACGATCAGGGCCTGGACCAGGAGCGCTACGGCACTCCGTTGGGCGAGGCCCTCTCCCTCGGCATCCATGAGAGCCAATCGCGGCTCTGGGAAAATTGCGTGGGCCGCTCCCGTCCCTTCTGGCGCTGTTTCTACCCGCTGCTGCAACAGCTCTTCCCCGAGCAGCTGAAGGCCGTGGAGCCGGATCGGTTTTATGCAGCCATCAACCGCGTAACCCCCTCGCTCATCCGGGTGGAGGCCGACGAGCTGACCTACAACCTGCACATCATGCTGCGGTTCGAGATCGAGCGGGATCTGATCGAAGGCCAGATCGCCGTGGAGGACCTGCAGGCCGCGTGGAACGACAAGATGCGCGACTACCTGGGGCTTGCCCCGCCGACGGACGCCGAAGGGGTGCTGCAGGACGTCCACTGGTCGTTGGGCGCGATCGGCTACTTCCCGACCTATGCGTTGGGGAACCTCTACTCCGTGCAGTTATACGAACAGGCGCGGCGGGACATCCAGGGGTTGGAGGAGGAGATTGCAGCGGGTCGGCTCACCGTGCTGAAAAAGTGGCTCAACCAGAAGGTCCATCGGTGGGGCCGCACCTTCACCGCCGACCACCTGATCCGGCGCGTGACCGGAACTCCCCTGAGCCCCGAACCATTTTTGGCCTACCTGGAACAGAAATACGGCGAGCTGTACCGACTGTCAAGCTGAACAAGGAACGATGCGGGCAGACCGATGCAGCAAAGACCGCTGTCCCTCCGCTTTTGCATTCTGCTTTCTGCCTTCTGCACTCACCACTCTCTTTAGTATCCCAAGGCAACGTTGAGCTTGGCCAACACCGGCGGCGGAAGTGCGAACTCGCCCTGGACCTCGATGCGGGACGGGACCAACAGGGTCGAGTGGAAGGAAATATCCCGGATGGCCAGTTTGAACTCCAGCTGTTCCGGCACGGAAATCTCGACGGCTTCCACCGACTGAGTGATCGCGCCGCTGCCCTTAGGTCCATAGGTGCCGACCACGGCGTCGACGATCTCGATCACCCGCTCGTTCGTCTCCACCCCGGCGATCGCATCCTTGAGAATCTGCAGGACCGGCTCGACCTTGTCGGTGGGGCTGAAATTTTCGATCCGTTCCTTGCGGCGGAGCGAGAGCAGGTCGTTGTCCAGGTCCTTGCTGAACGCGCCGTAGGCATAGCGGAAAAACTCGAAGTGCAGGCCCTTGAGCCCCTTGCCGAACAGTTGCAGCTCGCAGAGAAAGGCCAGTTGCTGGAGTTTCACATCGCCCATCAGGCCATGCGGCTCGGCCAGATGCAACAGATAGACCAGCAGGGCCCGGTCGACGGTCATCTGGTGAGCTTGTCGCATCCCCTCCCCCACTTGCGGACATTCCCTGCGCGGCCGCGCAGGCAGCGTGACTCCGGTTGTGCCGCAAGCCAGGCGCCGACTATATATAGTCTGTGGGCAGTGAGCCCGTCAACGCAGCCGACATACGCCGGGACGCATCCGCCCGCGAAGCCTGCCTCGCAGCCGGAACATTCCGCGAACACACCGCGAAAACTCCCGCTTGACCCGCCACGTCTTTTGGTTTTTAATGCTTGCTCATCAATCGGCGGCGGCGATGCACAAAGACCACAAAGAGATCGGGCTCCTCAGGGATCACCTAGCCAAGCACCAGCTCAAGCTCACCCGCCAGCGTGAGCAGATTTTGAATGTGTTTCTGAGGATGGAGCACATCACGGCGGAACAGATGTACCGTATGTTGGCCAAGAAAGACCCTCACATCGGGCTGGCGACCATCTATCGGACCTTGAATCTGTTTTGCGAGGCGGGGCTGGCGCAGGCACGCCACTTCGGCACGCAAACGCAATACGACAATATCTCGCACAAGGGACACCACGACCACTTGATTTGCACGGATTGCGGCAAGATCGTCGAATTTGAAAACTGCGACATCGAACGACTGCAAGAGGAGGTTGCCAGGCGGAACGGGTTTACCATCAAAACCCATAAGCTGGAGTTGTACGGCGTCTGCACAAATTGCCGTCATTGACGGAGTCGGTTTTTTTTGTTATCACTATTGAGATGGTGAATCAATTTCATTTTCACTCTATCGCGTTGGATTGGCGATGAAGTCGAGCCGACAACCCTCTGCCTGCACCTCAAGCCATCGTGTCGGTCGCCGGGCTTCCCTGGCGCTCCTGAATTGCTTCGCAGCCCTCCTGTTCAGCGGTCTCCCGGGACTCATCTACGAGAGCGCCGCCGCCGACAAGGTGATCGTCTATTCAGGACGGGCCGAGAAACTCATCAAGCCGGTCCTGGATGCCTTCCAGTCCAAGACCGGCATCCAGGTGGAACTCCTCTCCTCGGGCACCACGGAACTGGTCAACCGGCTGCAAGCCGAGGGAGACCGTACCCCCGCCGACCTGCTGATCACCAACGATGCCGGCAGCTTGGAGCGGGCCCGTGAGTTGGGACTCTTGCAGCCCCTGCACATGAAAGAAATCGAGCAAGCCATTCCGCCGACTTTCAGGGCCGCAGACGGAAGCTGGATCGGGCTGTCCGGACGCTTCTGGACCCTGGTCTACAACACCCATCTGGTCAAGCCGGGCGAGGTCCGGTCGGTCCTGGACCTGGCGGACCCCCGCTGGAAAGGCAAGATCGCCATCCCCAATGCGGGCAGCGAGTACCTGCAGGCCGGCGTGTCGGTGATCAAGGCGGCCCAGGGAGACGAGCGGACCCAGCAGTTCCTGCTTGGGCTCAAAGTCAACGCCGGCACGTTTGTCTACGGCAAGAGTTCCCAGATCGTGGACGCCCTCGCGAAGGGGGAGGTGGCCCTGGGCCTAGTGAACCACTATTACCTCTACCGGTACCTGGCCGACCATCCCGGCGCCCCCATCGCCATCCACATGTTGGACCAGCAGGACAAGGGCATGGGCGCGATTATGAATGTCGCCGGAGTCGGGATCATGAAACAGAGCCGGCATCCGGACGCGGCGAAGCGGTTGGTGGAGTTTCTGGTGTCGCGCGAGGGCCAGAAGCTGTTTGCGGATTTAAACAAGGAGTACCCCCTCCATCCTGAAGTCCCTGTCGATTCGGCCCTCCCTCAACGCGAATCCTTCCGCATCGCGTCGCTTCCTCTGGCCCGTTTGGGCGAATTGCGGGAATCGGCCATGGCGCTGATCGAACAGGCGGGTCTCCGCTAACGTTGCATGGTCACCACAGTCCGCCATGCCCTCCCCGCCTCGCTTTCAATTTTTGCGCTGACCGTGGCCGGCCTCATCTGCCTCCCCCTGGCATTTGTTACCTACCAAGCCTTGTCAGCCGGCGCCGCCGTCTGGACCCGCTTGTGGAACACCAGAATTCCAGAACTGCTGGTCAACACCGGTTCCCTGGCCCTGGGCGTGTCGGCCGGCACCCTCCTGCTAGGCATCTCCCTGGCCTGGCTGGTGGTCCGTTATGAGTTTCCCGCCAGACGGTTTTGGGAATGGGCGCTGGTGCTGCCGCTGGCCATGCCGACCTATGTGCTGGCGTACATCTACACGTACCTGCTCGGAATCGGGGGGCCGGTCGAGCAGGCCTGGCAAACCTGGGCCGGACCAGACGCCAGAATCTTCCCGCCCCACAGTCTCTCCGGCGCCACGCTGGTCATGACCCTGGACACCTTTCCCTTCGTCTATCTGCTGAGCCGGGCGGCCCTTATGAACTTCAACGTGGCGTTTGAGGAGGTTGCGCAGGCCTGCGGCGTCTCCCGTCTCCAGACCTGGCTCCGCGTCACCCTGCCGCTGATGCGCCCGGCCATCGTGGCCGGCCTGTCGTTGGTGGTACTGTACGTCGTCTCCGACTTCGGAGCCGTGTCGCTGCTCCGATTCCAGACCTTCACCTATGCCGTGTACCAACAAGTCAGCGGGCGCTACGATCACGCCGCCGCCGCGTCATTGAGCCTGCTTTTGGTCCTGCTCGCCCTGCTGTTTCTGGTCGCCGAACGGTGGTTCCGTCAGCAAAGCCGGTTCTACCAGACCACCGGCCGCTATCGCGCGCCGGCCCGCAAAGCGCTGCCTCCGTGGAGCGCGTGGCTCTCGACGGCCTACGCGGCCTCCGTGTTCGGCGCCTCATTCGGCATGCCGGCTTGGCTCCTCATCAAGTGGAGCCTCGCGGCCCTGGAGGACGGAGCGTTGGACGCCAGGTTTCTTGGATTCATCGCGAACAGCCTCTTGCTGTCCGGGTCGGCCGCCACGCTGGCGATCGTCATTGGCGCGCCGCTGGCCTATGCGGCAAGCCGGCGACCGTCGAAGCTCCACCTCCTCTGTTCCCAAGCGGTCTACGCCGGCTACGTCTTGCCAGGTCCGGTCGGCGCCCTGGCCTTGCTGGTCCTGGTGTCCCACCTAGCTCCGTTCTGGTACGGCACGATACTGGTGCTGGTCACCGCCTACGTCCTGCATTTTCTTCCGGCCGGCCTCCAGACCATGGAGCCAGCCTTGCAGCAAGTCACGCCGAATCTGGAAGAGGCGGCGCGCAGTCTCGGCTACGGGCCGGCCGGCACGCTTCGGACGGTGACGCTGCCCCTCATCCGGGGCGGGTGCATCGCCGCCTGGGTCTTGATGTTTCTGCAATGCATGAAGGAACTCCCGGCAACCCTGCTCCTCCGCCCAGTGGGCTATGACACCCTGGCCGTGCGGGTATGGCTGGAAGCCAGCGAAGAATACTATCAATTGGCCGCGCCCTCGGCGCTCCTGATCGTGGCCATGACCATTCCGGCGATTCTGCTGCTGGTTTCGAAGGACTGGCGCGCGGCGTAAGAACAAGTTTGGAAAGTGAGAAGGCCCCAACGTCGAAAGGTTGGACAGAAGCTGAGATCTCGCACGCCTAGGGACTTTTAACTTGATGACTTTCAGACTTTCAGACGCATTCCTCCCAGGGGTATCTTAATGTCACTCGGGCAACGTCAGCGCCATGATGCGATTTCCGGAGGGCGGCTCCCAGGGGCTTCTTCTTGTCCGACGGTGCTGGAACTGCGCCATGTCACCTGCGCGTATGAACAAGGCCGACCGGCGATCTGCGACATCTCGCTCGCCATCCGTGAGGGGGAGATTCTCTGCCTGCTCGGCCCTTCCGGGTGCGGCACGACCACCACGTTGAGAGTCATTGCCGGGTTCGAGCCCATCACGGCGGGAGAGGTCTACTTGGAAGGCCGCCTCGTGTCCTCGCCTGGGTCGCTCATGGCCACCGAGCGGCGCCGCGTGGGCATGGTCTTCCAGGACTACGCCTTGTTCCCGCACCTGCGCGTGCTGGACAACATCGCCTTCGGGCTCCGCAACCTGCCCAAGGAGGAACGGGGCGCGCGGGTCTCCACCATGCTGGCCTTGATCGGGTTGACGGGGTTGGAACGACGGTACCCCCACGAGCTGTCCGGGGGACAGCAGCAGCGGGCGGGGATTGCCCGGGGACTGGCCAACCAGCCCCAGTATATCCTTGCCGACGAGCCCACGGGGAACCTGGACACGGCCACCACGGCGGAAATTTTGGCGCTGATGGCGCGGCTGAACCCGTGGGCAGTGCCGTTCACCGCCATTCTGTTTGGCGTCTTCTATGTCGGTTCGGGCGCGTTGCAGCGCCAGATGGGCCTGCCATTTCCGCTGGTCTGGATTATCCAGGGCGTCGTCATCCTGGCCTTCCTCGCCAGCCGCGCGGTGCGGCAGCGCCAGCTGCAGGCGGTCTGAATGGAGCCGGTGCTGATCGCCGGCCTGCTGGCCGCCAGTGTCCGCCTGGCCATGTCGATCGGCATCACCGCGCTGGGCGAGGCAGTGGCGCAACGCTCGGGCATGATCAACGTCGGTATCGAGGGCATCATGCTGGTCGGCGCGTTCCTCGCGGCGCTGGGCGCGCTGCTCAGCGGTTCGCCGTGGGGCGGGCTGGCGCTGGCGCTGTTGGGCGGTGTGCTGCTGGCGGCGGTGCACGCCTGGTTCACCATCGTGCTGCGGACTGACCAGATTGTCACCGGCA
>SXGR01009409.1_pt1 | contig 15703 bp, 12 predicted proteins | sample 3174711 | NCBI WGS metagenome assembly SXGR01 (sample SAMN11356860, study PRJNA531348) | freshwater metagenome | isolation source: freshwater sample F1-60 | place: China: Fuxian Lake, Yuxi | collected 2017-12-25
CGTCCGCACGCTCGCCCCTGGGTCATAGGCGGGATCGTAGAAATGAAACAGGAAGCCACGGAGCTCTTCGAGCAGCGCGTCTGAAGTCATGTCCGGTTCAAGTCCTATGGAAGTCCGCACCGTGTCCTAGATTAAGCTTGGATCGCCTCTATACTTTAATGAAGTATACGTCAAGTCTACCACAACTTGGCCCTATTGTGATTACACAAGGAGAATAAAATCATGGATGTGCATCAGCTTCACCTGAGTCGACGTAAGTTCTTGGAGTTTGCAGCGACCGCTGCGGCAGGAACAGCGCTGGCAGCTTGCGCGCCCCCAGCGGCACCTGCACCGGCAGACGGCAGCAGTTCATCGGCCGCGTCTCCCGCAAAAGAAGCTTTGTCGCTCCGGGTCCACCACCGGCTTGGCGGCGAATGCGACAACTGGACTTTTCGGGCGGAAGAATACATGAAGCAGAACCCGGACGTTCAGGTCGTGCCCGAGTGTTTCCCAGGCGCTGATTACTTCAAGAAACTGAATACAATGGCAGCCGGCGGCACCCTTGGCGATGTGTTTTGGATTTCATCGATCGAGGGGTACTACCGGATGGCGGCGGGCGGCGTCTGTGCGCCGCTAGACGACCTGGTTGCGGCCAGCAACTTCGATCTTGGCCAGCTTTATCAGACCTGTGTCGAAGCCGCCAAGCTGCGCGGCAAGCTGTATGGCCTTCCCCAGCTCGCCCATCCGGGGCGGGTTGGCCTTTACTACAGCAAGCCCCTCTTCGACGAAAAGAAGATCGAGTACCCAACCGACAAGTGGACCTATGACGACCTGACTACGGCCACACAGAAACTGGCCGATCCAGCGAATGGCGTCTACGGTTTTCTGTCATATGCAGACTATTTCAGTATGCTTGTCTGGGCGCGGGCCTGGGGTGGCGATTTCATCAATGAGGATGGCACCAAGTGTCCGTTGAATAAACCCGAAACAGTTGCGTCGCTGCAATGGTATACCGACTTAATCAACAGCAAGGCTGCCGTCATTCCTTCGGTGGCAGGGTCCGATCAAAACCAGATGTTCGTGGCCAAAAAGCTGGGCATGTACCAGAGCGGTTTCTGGGGGAATTCAGTGCGGGACTTCGTCGAGGAAGGCACCTGGGGGGTCGTCCCCATGCCCTATGGCCCGATTGGAAAGCAGGGCAGTATGTTTGAGTCGGATCCGGCCTGCCTTGCCGCAACCTCAACGAACAAGGAGGCAGCGTTCCAGTGGATGACCACGCTGGTGTCCAAGGACGCGCAGCTGCGCTTCTTTGAAAAGGCGGGAGCCCCGTCGTCTCGCCCGGATGCGATGGCGAGCCCTGAGGTGCAGGCGGACGCGAATATGAAAGTGTTCGCGGGCGTGATGGCAGAGGCGATGCCGCTGGTCCTGCCGGCAAACTTCCGTGAGACAGAGTACTTTAAGACCATCACAGAAGGGTTGACTCCTGTCTGGCTTGGCGAGGTCACGCTGGAAGAGGTCATTGACCCCCTCACCAAGAGCGCACAGGAAATTTTGGACAAGCCGGCGCTGTAAAGATAACTGGACCGGTGGCATTGGCCCGCATGGGGTCACGCAGACAAGCCGGTCGTACTTGTTCGCGTATGGCCTCGCTCAGGTCGGGTTCGCAGCCTCAGTTGCGGACCCTACCTGAGCGAACGTGCTCATGTGCAGGAGGGGAAGTCCGTGGCAGGGAACCAGACAATCAGCAGCAGCCGGCATACTGGGATCCGGCTGCGAATGGCCCAAAAAGAGGCGTTGGAAGGCTATCTGTATATCTCGCCGTGGCTGCTTGGCTTCTTGATCTTCACGCTGGGGCCGATGCTCGTTTCGCTCTATCTCAGCCTGACGGAATATGCAATTATCAAGCCACCAAAGTTCGTGGGTCTGAACAATTACACCACCATTGTGAATGATCCACTGTTTTGGAAATCCTTGGAAAACACGATCTACTACACAGTCATTTTTGTGCCACTCAGCATTCTCGGCTCGCTGGGCTGTGCCTTGTTGCTCAACCGCCCACTCCGCGGCCGCTCAATCTTCCGTTCTATCCTTTTTCTTCCTTCCATTACACCTGTCGTGGCCACGGCGGTGCTCTGGATCTGGTTACTCCAACCGCAGGTTGGGCTGGTCAACTATCTGCTATCGCTGGTCGGCATCCCTGGCCCGGGTTGGCTTACCAGCCCGGCCTGGGCCAAACCATCGCTGATCCTGATCAGCCTTTGGGGGTCCATCGGCGGTGCAACCATGCTGATCTTCCTGGCTGGGTTGCAAGGCGTGCCCAGTGAATTGCTGGAGGCAGCCGAAGTCGACGGCGCCGGAGGATGGACCAGGTTCTGGCGCATTACCTTGCCGCTGCTCTCGCCCACCCTGTTCTTCGCCACGATCCTTGGCCTGATCGGAGCATTCCAGCAATTTACCCTGGCCTATGTGGCCACGAGCAGTGTTGGGCAGGGACGCCCAGCGGGCGGACCGGTGTACTCCACCTTGTTCTACGTGCTGAACCTGTATCAGCAAGCCTTTGATTACTGGAACATGGGCTATGCATCGGCATTGGCCTGGACCTTTCTGGTGTTTGTATTGGCAATCACCTTTGTCCAGTTAGTGTTGTCCAGGCGATGGGTCTATTACGAAGCTAATGCAGGGGATGCGAAATGGTGAGCAAGCAAGCGCAACAGCAGGCTCTGCATACGGAGCGACGCAGGTCGCAGTTGAACCTCGGTCGCATCTCGAGCCAGCTGGGCATATACCTGATCCTGGTTATTTTGGCTGTCATCTTTGGGCTGCCTTTCTTCTGGACGGTGCTCACCTCGCTCAAGACGACTCAGGAGATCTTTTTGATGCCCCCCACCTGGCTGCCTGAGGTGCCCCAGTGGCAGAACTATGTGGAAATCTGGCAGCGAGCCCCCCTAGCCATCTTCCTGCTGAACAGCATTGTGGTCACTGTGTTCACAATGATCGGCCAGCTGCTTTCAGCTTCGCTGGTGGCCTATGGTTTCGCGCGCTTTCGTTTTCCAGGTCGGGACATCCTATTTGTCGTGATGCTTGGTACGTTGATGCTGCCGCCGCAAGTGACCATCATTCCTACGTTCATGCTCTTCAAGGCCCTTGGCATGCTGGATACCCTGCAGCCGTTGATCATCCCAGCCTACTTTGGGGGTGGTGCATTCGCGATCTTTCTTTTCCGACAGTTCTTTCTCACGATTCCGAAGGAATTCGACGAAGCAGCCAAGATCGATGGCGCCAATACGTTCTGGATTTACTGCTATGTCATGTTGCCCCTATCGACGCCGGTCTTAATCACCATGGCCGTCTTCTCCTTTCTGCAAAGCTGGAACGATTATTTCTATCCCTTGATTTTTCTGAACACTACGGAGAACTTCACCTTGGCAATCGGCCTGACCTATTTTCAGCGTGTCCTCTCGGCTGGTGGTCCCCCGAAGGAACATCTTATGATGGCGGCTGCCATTGTGATGACCATACCTTCCCTGCTGGTCTTTCTGTTCCTGCAGAAATACTACACGCAAGGCATCGCAATGTCTGGCATCAAGGGCTGAACAAGGCAGACCCAGGGCAGCAACAGCAACTTGATCATTGTGCCACCAGTACCCATGGAGTCGATGAAGTCGTCTAATGAATAAGCCGATGTATGCCATTTTCTTTACAGCGCGCGAACAAGCTGAGCTGTTGCCGGTTGCCGAAGAAGCGGGTGAACCAGAGCCGCATGAGATCGCCGGCCGCACACTGGTGACCTTGTCCAGCCCAGGCACCGAGCTCAATGGCGCCTATCTAGGCCAAGGGTTTCCGCGTTATCCCGGTTATGCGGCCGTATTTGCCGTGGAGCAAATGGGAACACAGGTGGCAGGGGTGCAATTGGGCGAACTGCGTTTGTGTATGGGGCCTCACCGCTCCTACCAGCGCTGCCCCGTGGCCGATACGGTCGCAGTACCGGCCGGACTGACGCCGGAGCGGGCGGTCTTTGCGCGGCTGATGGGCGTCAGCATGGCAACGTTGAGTACGTCCTTGGCCCGACCACCTGCACTTGTCCTGGTGACAGGATTGGGGCCGGTCGGTAACCTGGGCGCGCAGATCTTCCAAACCTGTGGCTATCAGGTGGTGGCTGTCGATCCTGACCCTACGCGACAGGAACTGGCGCGTCACGTAGGACTGAACCGTGTGTATGCCAACGTACCGAAAGACGATCCGGGCATCAGCAAGCAGGTGGCGCTCCAGTTGGAATGCTCTGGCCATGAACTGGCTGCACTGGAAGGGTGCCAGGTGCTGCAACCGTATGGTGAATTGAGCCAGATCGGCACGCCGTGGGCGCAGCGCAGCGAGGCCACGGCCCATGAACTGCTTAGTTCAATCTTTTTGAATTACCTCAGTGTGCGCAGCGGTTGGGAGTGGCAACTGCCCAATCACCCCACTGCTTTTCGCCGCGGCAGCATATTTGCCAACTTCGCCGCCGGCCTGCAATGGCTGCATGAAGAACGTGTCAAGGTCGATGGGCTTTACGAGTTGATCAACCCCCAACACGCCCAACAGGCTTACCAGGACATCCTTCATCGCCGCCTTACCTGCCTGGCGCCCATGTTTGACTGGCGTACGTTCGGGTTGGATTGACGCCCGCACTGGCTGCATCGAGGGGATACCCAACGAAACCGCAAACATGTGGATCAACGGGAACTACCGGCGCGTCTTCCTGGACGCGCATCTCGACGATTGGAACGAGGATTTCCTCTCTAAGGTCGATCCGGCGGCGATTGTCGCCACCATCAAACAATCAGGAGCGCAGAATATCGTCGTAAAGGCGAAGCCGCACACAGGGCTCTGTTACTGGCCGTGTTCGATCGGCCGGATGCATAAAGGGCTGAAGGGCAGAGATTATGTCGGCGAGATGATCGAGCTCTGTCACCAGAGCGGGATCGCGGTCATGGTCTATTACTCTCAAATCTTCGACAACTGGGCCTACGACCATCATCCTTCCTGGCGCTGTGTCTTTGTGGATGGGTTGACTTCCAAAGAAAGGCCTCATTACTTCTTCAAACAAGGTCGATACGGCGTTGTCTGCCCCAACAACCATGAGTATCGAGCATATGTGAGGGCAAACCTCGAAGAACTGAACAGGAAGTATCAATTTGAAGCCATGTTCCTGGACATGCCCTTCTGGCCCGATGTCTGTTACTGCGCCAGTTGCAGGGATCGCTACTACGCAGAAATGGGCAAGGAAATGCCCAAGGTCATCGACTGGGACGATCCCGACTGGGTGGCGTTCCAGTCGGCAAGGGAAAGATGGTTAGGGGAGTTTGCTGCCTTTTCCACCGGCTGCATCAAGGCCATCAACCCGGCTGTCACCGTGGAGCACAATTTTGCCGTGGCCCTGTTTTCATGGGAATTTGCGGTCACCGACCTGATTGTGGATGCCTGTGACTATGCCGGCGGCGACTACTATGGCGGCTATTTGCAGCAGACGTTTTGCTGCAAATACTACCGGAACGTTTCCAGGAACCTGCCTTTTGTCTACATCACTTCCCGCTGCGATCCCAATCTGACGTACCACACCACGACCAAAACGAAGGAAGAACTGCTGCTGCACGCGATCACTGCCCTCGTCCACAACGGTGCCTTTTCGCTGTGTGACGGCATGAACCCCGACGGCACCATCACGCCTGAGGTGTACGAGACGGTCTTGAAGGATGTATTTGCTGAAACCCAGCCGTACGAGCAGTATGTCAGCGGTGACATGATCAGCGACGTTGCCATCTGTGTTTCGACCCATGCCAAGTTCAAGCGTAGCGAAAGCGGCCAGCATGTCAGGGATCATGCCTTGCATCCGGATGATTTTCTCCAAGGCGCGGTGAAGATGGCCGCGATATTGCGGGAGAACAATGTGCCGTTCGATGTCATTTCCGGCAGAAACCTGGACGGCTTGCAGGACAACATCCTGGTGCTATCGGATATCGCGCAGATTCGTGAAGTCGAGATGGCCGCCATCGAGCGCTACGTAACGGCCGGGGGCAATCTCTACGTCAGCGGCTATCTAGGTCATCGGCGTCTGGGCGAACTACTCGAACTGGAATACCTGGGGCTGACGGAACACACCTTCACCTACATGAACCCCACCGCTAAGGGGCAGCATCTCCTGGAAGGCTTCAGCGCAGCCAACCCGCTCACCGTGGAAGAGCCGCAGCACCAGGTGAAGGTGCACGGGACGTGCGACGTACTGGCCACCATCACGCTGCCCTACACATTGACAGGCGGCAGCCAGTTCGCAGCGATCCACTCCAATCCCCCTGGGGTTCACACGGAACTGCCAGCGATTGTGGTCAAGCAAGTCGGGCGCGGCAAGATCATGTGGGCCGCGGCGCCGATCGAGAAATCCCGCCCCTACATGACAAGGCGAGCGGTCTACAACTTGCTAAAGTCCCTGAATAATCAATGGAAGTTCACTTCCAATGCACCGAGCTTTGTGGAAATCGTCGGCTGGAAAAAGGAAGGCAAGCACTATTTTGCCGCCATCAACCAGCAGGAAGCGGCCCCCATCGCCCCGATCTACGACATTTTCATCGAACTGCCGGGCGCAATCCAGCAGGCGCGTTTGCTCGAGACGCCGGCAACGCTCGCCGTAGAGTACGATGGCCAGAAATCACGCATCAAGCTGCCCAGGCTAGACCTGTTTCATTTGGTTGAGGTCAAGTTGTAATGCAATTTGGCGCGCACTGTTATCTATTCACGGCGCGGTGGCACGACGATGCACTGCCGATTCTCGATACGATGAAGGCGCTGGGCATCGATCTGGCGGAACTTTCGGTTGGCGACGATGTCGTCTTTTCGCCACGCTTGACGCGTGATCATGCGGAAGCGTTGGGTCTCAGCCTTGCGATCGGGCCGGGCGGCGCCTGGCAGTTAAGCGCTGACCTCTCGGCGGATGAACCTGCACAGCGCCGGGAAGGGTTCCTATGGCATTGCCACCAGGTGGACCTGGCGGCGGAACTGGGTGCCGTGGCCTATGCGGGTGCGCTCTATGGTCATCCCGGTGTGGTCAAACGGCGCCGTCCCCTGGCGGATGAATATCGCTGCACTGCGGAAGATCCGCACGCACTGGCTGTGTACGCCGCCGCTCGCGACGTCAAGATCGTCCTGGAGCCGATGAGTCACTTTCGCACACATCTTGTTAACACGGCGGCGCAACTGATGTGGCTAATCGAGTTGGCTGATCACGCCAACCTCTATGCGCTCTTTGACACCTACCATGCGATCACCGAGGAGAGGGACTACACCGCAGCCATCCGCACACTGGGGCCGCGGCTGTGGTGCGTGCACACCTGCGAGAACGATCGCGGCGTCCCTGGCGGTGGGCTGGTGCCGTGGGATGCAGTATTCGATGCTCTATGTGCGGCGCGCTTCACCGGTCCACTGACGATGGAGACATACAATTCGTCGATCAACGACTTCGCCTATGTGCGAGGCATGTTCCACAACGTCTGTCCCGATGGCGCTGCGTTCGTGCGCACGGGTCTTACGTTCCTGAAAATGCACGTGGCGCGCCGCTGGGAGAACGGGTAATTAGCGCGCGCTACGCGCACGGCGTCGACAGTGGCGGCGGCCGGCATCGGGCTATGTTCCAGTAATTCCACAGCAGAGTCACTAGGTCGAAGGCGCCGGATGCGAATGGAAGTTGGGTAGCGTCAGCCTGGCAGACTCTCAGCTGCTCCACACGGCCCAGGGGAAGGCATCGAGCAACGGCCAGAGAAACTTGCCGCGGCCGATTTTGCGCAAGTCTGTCGGCTGCACGGATCGCAATACGTCGAGCGCCCATTGGCTGGGCGTGAGCCAAGGTACGCACTTGCCGTTGAGATTGGGGAAGTGGGCAACACTAAGGAACGGAGGTATCCCAGCTCTCCTAATCTCAACGGTACACCTGTGCGTTCTCATGGAACCCAGCTTGAGTGTTAGGGAAAGCCGGTCGCACCGTGCGCAGCGCGTGATTGGGTGCCTGCACGCAGAAGCAACCGTGGTGTGCTTTGGCAACTGCTAGGCCAGCACATGGCCGCAACATGGAGACGCATGGCCAGGCCGTCAACGCGGCGACCAAATACGTCGCCTCGAATACCATGACCGCTTCGGATAGGAATTTCAATCATACAAGAACCCAATAAAAAAGCCATAAGCCCGCACCCGTCAAGCACCACTGTGCGCTAACCTGCACCCCGCCATTGCTTAGAGGTAAACGATCACACTGGTTGGATATTCTGAGGGGTACGCTCAGCGCAACAGGCGGAAATTGCCTGATTTGGACAGGCCAACATTGGCAGCCCTAGACATTCAGTGCGCTCTGCCAGCAGCCACACCACGCCTACTCACGCTGCGCCGCGTGTGCCATTCCTGCAGCGCAGAATTACCAACCCAATGTCTGATCAAACTTCAGTTCTGGGACCGGCTCCGCATCCGCACCCACAGGGGACGTCCACTGATAATCCCCGGCTTCCGCTGTCAGGTTTGCCGTCTGGTCAGCATCGCTTCAAGCGCGCTGCGCAGCGCATCAAAGCGTTCATCGATGCCGGTCGGCTCGGCCGACTGCTGCACATCGCAGGGTATGCCAAGTGGCAGCGCCCTCAGAGCTACTACGAGGCCAATGACTGGCGTGGTAGGCGGTCACTAGAAGGTGGCGGCGTAATCTTCTCGCAGGCTGGGCATACGCTCGACCTCATGCAGTGGATCGCTGGCGACCGCATCGAATGGCTATTTGCGAACGCCGTCACCGCGCCCGTTCATCAAGGCATCGACATTGAAAACCTTGGCGTCGTCACGATGCGCTTTGCCAACGGCGCTACCGGCGCGCCCGAGGCATCGACGGCGTTATATCGTGGCGGGCCCGACCGACTTGAGATCCATGGCGAGCGCGGAACCATCGAACTTACCGCTGTATCGATTACGCGCTGGGATATCCGCGATCCTGATGGTGTCGAGGATTTGATCGGTGACGTCGCAGAGCCATCGGTCGATACCGGTGCAACCGGCGCATCCAACCCGATGGCTTGCTCGCACTCGTGGCATCGTGCTCAGATCGCCGACTTCATCGACGCCATCCGCTACCGGCGTCCGCCGGCCGTGGATGGCGGCCAAGCGCGCATACTTAATGTGCTTTGCGATGCGATTTACGAGTCGGCGCAAACCCTTAGGATCGCTTACCCCCAATAGATCCATGAACGCTAATGAAAAGCCTGTCATTCTTCTCGATCCCTCTCCGCGGAAGACTGAAATTATCTTTTCCGTTGAGGACAAGGCCCGGCTTGAACAACTTGGTCGCGTACTGTGGCATGATGGCCCCGCCCGCGCGACCAATGAGCACATTGAGCAGCATCTGGCTGACGCCGAGGCGCTGATCGGGCAGACGCCAATGCCTGCCGAAAGACTGGCGCGAGCGCCTCGATTACGCGCGATCTTCAACGTCGAAGGCAACTTTCTTCCCAATGTTGATTATGCCGAGTGCTATCGTCGTAATATCCACGTGCTGTCCTGTGCTCCGGCGTTTGCGCCTGCGGTGGCGGAGATGTCGCTGGGGCTGGCGATCGCGCTTGCCCGTGGCATTGTCTCTGGCGACCGCGCATTTCGCGAAAACGCCGAAGTCTATGGAGGTGCGTCCAATCTCGACACAATCACGCTTCACGGGTCGACTTTCGGCCTGATCGGATGTGGCAACGTCGGCCGTGCGCAGCTGCCGCTGCTGCGCCCGTTCGGCGGTCGGGTTCTTGCATACGATCCGTGGATCCACGATCACGTGCTTGAAGAAATCGGCGTTATACCCGTCAAGCTTGACGCGCTGCTGCGGCAAGCGCGCATCGTCTTTATCATCGCTGCCACCACCAGCGAAAACCAGCATGCGCTCGGGGCTGGCGAGTTGGCAATGCTTGCACGTGGTTCGGCAGTGATACTGGTCGGACGTGCGGGCGTGGTCGAATTCGACGCGCTGCTTGATGCAGCAGATTGCGGACATCTCCGTGTCGGCATCGATGTGTTTCCGGAAGAACCAGTCCCTAGCACGGCTCGAGCGCGGCAAACGCGAAACACAATACTCTCCGCGCATCGTGCTGGTGGTCTTCCCGACGCGTATCGTGAGATCGGAAAAAAGGTTGTAGATGACCTGGAACTGATCCTACGCGGCCTGCCGCCACAGCGGATGCAGCGAGCTATATCGGAAATTACTTACCGGATTCGAAGCAAACCTATTGCAGAAAGGTAGAACCGCGATGAAAGTCGCAGTCGTGGGATTGGGCAGAATGGGGCAAACAGTGATCGGTCACTTACAGGAGTGCCCCAACACCGCCGCGATTGTGGCTTACGATATTGATCCTGCGCGTGTCGATCAGGTCTGTACCGCCTTCAATGTCAAAGGAACAAATTATCTGAAAGCAGTCTTGCGAGATCCGACGATTGCGCTGGTTTTCGTAACTGCCAGCAACAATGCACATAAAGATTTGACAGTTCAGGCGCTCGAAGCCGGCAAGGCTGTCATGTGCGAGAAACCGATGGCACCATCGCTGACCGAAGCGAGCGAGATGGTTGAGGTCGTCGATCGTACTGGCGGATTTCTCCAGATTGGTTTTGAAATGCGATATTCAAAGCTCTTTACGATCGTGAAGGACTGGATCAATCAGGGGCTATTGGGAAAAGTTATCCACACGCATTGCGAATATGTATGCAGTGAATTCTGGGGCGTTAATACCTGGCGGAGCAAGGGACTGGGCGGCGGAATGTTTGGGGAGAAACTCTCTCACTACGTCGACCTTCCGCGCTGGTGGATAGGAGATCGAATCTCCGAAATATACTGCGCGTGCGCCCCTAACATAATCCCCTATTACTGCGTGCGCGATAACTATCAAACGATAGGCCGATTCCAAGACGGTGCCGTTTGTAGTTTGACGTTTAAGATGGGGCCAGCTACGACATTTGATGGCGACCCGCACAAGAACGTAGTTGACCAACAGCAGGGCGATGGACACGAGCTACGCCACTTTATTCAAGGAACGCGTGGCGCCGCCGCAACCGACGCTTTTTCTAGATCGATTCGTCGATGGGCTTACTCAAGCGAAGAGGATCGAGGCGGGCAACTCATCAGTCGCTGCCTTGAGACCTTGACCTGGGATGGCGCGAATGATGACGAGTATTTCCATAATACTCGCGATCAGACACACGACATTGTCCAACGAGTGAAGCAAGGCTTGCCGCCCGCCTTGTCGGCACACGACGCCTTTGACACGATGAGAGTATGCTTTGCGGCTGAACAGTCAGCTGACAGCGGCTTACCCGTACGACCAATAGCGTAAAGTATGTGAGGTTGCCCAGGCCTCATGCAGTCTCCTTTCGGTGATACGAACACAGGAAACCTCTGGGTCTTTTATGGCAGATGTTGGGTTGAACTCGTCGGAATTGCATAGTCCGTCGTTCATGAAGGAATAGACGATGGTTATTCCCTGATGAGGTTGTTTGGCGCGGTCAGCGTACAAATACCTCAACCGAACCAAAATCTCCAAAAATCCCTGATATATGATGGTAGCGAAAAAGTTAGAGCGCAGGTTAACAGCCAAAAAAGACGTGAGAACCTTCCGTTTCTGAGTATCGAACGGGGAGCCGTTCAATCGACCCTGATCGGAAGCGTCGAAAGGGAGCGGATCCCAAAAATCGGACGCCACTTGCATAGTTCATCGGTCAATCGCAGATTGGGCAACAACTGGAAGATCAGAGGGAATGCGATGCGCGCCTCCAACCGTGCCAGTTCCGCGCCCAGGCAGAAATGGCGGCCCCAGCCGAAGCCAAGGTGTTTGTTGGGGGCGCGTTGAATATTCAGTTTTTCAGGAGCGGGGAACTGGGCCGGATCGCGATTGACGGCGCCGATGAGGAAGACGATCGTGTCGCCCGCGCGCAGCGATCGATCTCCAATTTTAACGTCCTCAACGGCATGACGGATGGCTCGTGTGACCGGCGATTCGAAACGAATCAATTCTTCGATGGCGGTGTCGAGAAGTTCCTGCGGGCGGGATTTCAGTATCGCCAGTTGGTCCGGATGCGTGAGCAGCAGCATCGTGCCATTGGCGAGCAGGCTGGCGGTGGTTTCATGGCCGGCGACGAAGAGGAAAATGCATAGCGCGAACAGTTCTTCCTCGGACAGGCAATCACCATCGACCTCGGCATGAACCAGCGCGCTGAGGACATCACTTCCCGGCGACCGGCGTCGGTCCTCGATCTTCTTTGAAAAATAGGCGAGCATCTCCTGCATGGCTCGATATCCGGGCTCCACGGCTGCGTTCACTTGCGGACCGGCAGCGGACGTAAAGGGAACCAGGTCCGCCATCAATCGTTGAAAATACTCATGGTCGGTCTGAGGAAGTCCCAGCATGTCACAAATGACCGTCGCGGGAACCCAATAACAAAACTCCGTGACGAAATCGCAATGGCCTTTGGCGCGGACCGCTTCGAGCTTTTCCCGAACGATGCGATCGATTCGGGGCGACAGGTCTTTGATCTGACGGGGAGTAAACGCCGCGCCCGCCAGCTTGCGCAATCGAGTGTGACTGGGTGGTTTTTGGTTCTGCAGCCAGAGGTCGACATGATCGACGAGGGCAGAGGCCTTTTCTCGATTCTCGTTGTTCAGAATTTTCGCATACATGCTTCGGCGGCCGCCCAGCAGGCGGGCATCGTTCAATCCGACGTAGGCATCGGCATATCGAGTGGATAACCAGCTCCCCAGCGGCTCACACCAGTGAACGGGATCTTTCTCTCGCAATTCGTCGAAAAGAGGATAGGGGTCGGCCAACTTCTGCTGGCAAAAGCGATCGTAGTCTTCCGAGCGATTCAGCATGGGCATCTTTTGATTATACTGGCGAAACGCCTTCTGCGAATCCTCCGCTGCAGACCAGGCGATAGGCATCGACCGCTTCGGCAGTTCCTTTCCGCAGCAAACTGAGTTCATCGACGACATGAAAAACGAGCATCCTCTACGCACCCATTGTGCAGCGATTTCGGCATTGCTTACGGTGGTTCCAAAGGGAACCCGGTGTTTCCTGGACAGTTCGAGGATTCTGGACATTGGTTGGGCCACGTCCGGGTGTTCGTAATCTCCTGGGTGGCCCATTGCAATTGAAAAATCGAAGGGGCCCACATAAACCATGTCCAGATGGGGTGTTGTGACGATCGATTCAAAGTTCTTATATCCCAACGCGGTTTCGATGTGGGCGACGATCAATGTTCCGCTGTTGGCCTCATTCAGCCAATGGGAATAGTCGCACGGGCCTGACGGATAGGAAATTCAAGCCGACAAGCACTCTGAAACGTTAAGCGCTGGGCCCGCACTCGTCAAGTAACAATTTGCGCCTGCAACCCGCCTGCCAGCGCGCCGCTGCGCCAGCCACGTCTCCAAATTCTGACGCACCACTTGATACGCCGCACTCCGTTCCGGCCGCCAGCGTACATACACCGCGGCCCGCTTCAACTTGCAATTACTGCTTGCGCTTGTCCCCGGCACACCTGCAGCGATGCACATAATCAAGTCCCAATCTGAAACTCCAGCAGCCGGGCGCGATCCTCAATAACCCCACCCGCTTCGACGGAAATGCGCACCGGCGTTGCCGGCGAGTACAATGGCGGGCGAGTAATTGGTAATTGGGTTTGAGCGTCTCCAAGTTGAAAATTTTGGAGACGTTTTTTGTTGCATATCGTAAAACTCATTTTGTGCGGATGAGTTTTTTTGCGTGAAGATTTTCCTGTTTCCTTGGATTTAATCCTGCGGGCAAAGACCGCCCCGGCGTGGAATCCTTCGGCAAGCTCAGGATAAACGTCGGGGCTATTCCTATAAAATCCGTTGAAACGGATTAAAATGCAACCTATGAAATTAGACGCCACCAAAGTTTATCTCTTCATCGAGTTTAGCGCCTCGGCGTGCTTCTCGATGATATTCGTCGCCGCGTCGTTGTATGAAGCCACCGTCGCGGGATTGACTCCGCTGCAGTTGGTGCTCGTCGGCACGACGTTGGAAATCTCCGCCTTCGCGTTCGAGATTCCCACTGGCGTCGTCGCGGATATTTATTCCCGCCGCTTGTCCATCATCATCGGGTATATCCTGATGGGGGTCGGATTCCTCGTCGAAGGATTCTTTCCCGCGTTCCTTCCCATCCTGCTGGCGCAAGTGATCTGGGGGCTGGGCTACACCTTCACCAGCGGCGCGACTCAGGCGTGGATTTCCGACGAGGTCGGCGAAGAATCAGCGAATAAACTTTTTGTCCGCGCGACTCGAGTCGGCTTGACCGCGGCGTTGATCGGCATGGCGGGCGCGATCCTGCTCGGCGCGAACAATATCGCCCTGCCGATTCAGATTGGCGCGTTGGGCGTGATCCTTATCGGCGTCGCGTTGATCTTCATCATGCCCGAAACGGGCTTTCATCCCACGCCCAAAGCGGACCGCAATAACTGGCAACATGCGCTGCATATATTTAACGAAGGCATGAGGGCAGTCAAAGCCCGTCCGCGTTTGATGGCGATTTTGGGAGTGGGCTTGCTGTACGGTTTATACAGCGAAGGCTTTGATCGTTTGTGGGTCAAGCATATTCTTGACCATTACGAACTGCCCGCGCTTTTCGGTCAAACCGACGTGGCGTTCTTTGGGATTTTGCGCGTGGTCAGTATGCTGCTTGCCATGCTTGCGAGTCGCTTTACGGAAAAAAGAATTGATACCGGCAGTCCGCTGGCAATTGGGCGCGCAACCATGGGAATTACTTTTGGAATCTCTGCGGGACTCGTCGGCTTTGCGCTCTCCCCCGTTTTTGGAATCACGCTGGTTGCGTATCTCGGCGTGAGCGTGCTGCGGAATGTTTTTGCTCCGCTCTATACCGCATGGATAAATCAAAAACTGGATTCAAATACCCGCGCCACCATTCACTCGATGGCGGGACAGGTGGACGCCATCGGGCAAATTGCGGGCGGTCCAAGCGTGGGACTCGTGGCGCGGTTTTTCTCCGTCGCGGCGGCGCTCACGGCTTCGGGGTTGTTGTTATTGCCCGCGATAGTTTTAATTGGAAAAGCAAATTTGATTTCAGAAGTAGAGAATAGAGAATGGGTTAATATAGACGGATAGGAAATTCAAGCTCTCCTGCACCTCTGCAGTCTACATTTTGTTCTTGCAAAAGTCACGCACCACTTTGTGGAAGACTGGAAGACTTTACCCCCACATCATCTCTTGGCCATAGACCACGAATACCACTAATGTCACTTTTTTGTGATAATTACTGAGGTATGAGCCGGGTAGCCATAACAAATTGCACTATTTATTCAAAACAGCATTGGCAGTCCTGAATACTCAGTGCGCTCTGCCAGCAGCTGCACCACGCCTGCTCACGCTGCACCGCGTGTGCCGTTCCTGCAGCGCAGGATTACCATCCCAACGTCTGATCAAACTCCAGTTCCGGAACCGGCTCTGCATGCGCATCAGCACCCGCACCGGCACCGGCACCGGCCACCAACCTGTCGTGTCCAGTTTCCGCTGTCAGGTTTGCCGTCTGGTCAAACGCAATTTCGGGTATTGCCTCTACTGCTTCTGGAGCAATCAGCTGCTGCGCATTCGCCTCCACCGGAGGTGAGCGCGCTGGTGCGATTGCCGGTGCAGATGTCGGCTCGCCGACATGCGCCAGTATCTGTC
>SXGR01461644.1_pt1 | contig 15702 bp, 14 predicted proteins | sample 3174711 | NCBI WGS metagenome assembly SXGR01 (sample SAMN11356860, study PRJNA531348) | freshwater metagenome | isolation source: freshwater sample F1-60 | place: China: Fuxian Lake, Yuxi | collected 2017-12-25
ATGGCTGCGGTTCGGTCGACCAACGGAATTTATGGAAAAAACATTTATCTGCGACGAAACAAGAAGCCCAGGCGCTCCTGAAAGATAATGTTCATTTAAATGATTCCGGTTGCGAAGTTATGGCGACCTTTGTCAAAGCGGCATTGGTGAAGCGAACGGAAACCACTATTGATCCCATGCAGTGTGGTTACGTGCGCACGTACCAAGTGGGCAAAGACGCGCCGCTAACCAAGGGTCAATTAACTTTGAGTATTGATGGCAATCGCATCGATGTGATCGCGGGTCCCACAATGAGTGGCGCGATTCAAGTCCGTATTGACGGAAAAGCACCATCACAAAATCCTGCCTTATACGGTTTCACCAAAGCGCTGGCAAAACCAGGCGGTAAATGGCCGGTGGTGGCGAATATGTCTTCCGAAGCGCCCTTATGGTTAGAAACCTGGACGCTCAACGTGGCGCGCGATCCTCAGAATGAAAAGCGGTTTACCTTCGATTTAATTGGTTCGAAAACCGGAGCCGATGGCAGTGGCGCTAGCGACGTGCGTTTTGTTTCGACCTCACGCCGCATTGTTATTGATCCAGAAGATTGGGACGTGGTCTACGCGTTAAACCTCAGCGGCATCAAGACGATTCCCGAAAAACTCACCGTACGTTGGGATGTGATTCCTCGATTTGTCGATTCGTGGACACCAAATAAAGGTGAGGCGAGTTTAGAAAATTCGCTGACGTTGGCTCATGGTATGATTGACGGTCCACATGAATTGGAACTAACAGGCGATGTTGCTGGTTTACAGGCGATTCGTGTCTACGCACCCAAAGCATTCCCTTGTCCAGCGCAGACGAAATAACACAGATAGAGACATCGCTTAATTCTCATTTGGCCTTGTTTTACTGATGCGATTTTGTCGGCTCTAATGAAGGTCTTCGTTGCGCATGGAAGCTGATTTAATTTTGAATATCCAATACGAAGCAATAAACAGAAGTATCAGCGTAGCGAGGCCGGATAAGGGGTAATAAAAAGAAAAGGTGTTATTCGTATAGGAGCGTAGCGTATTTAATACGGGTATTAGTGTGCTTTTATAGAAAGAAAGATGATTATAGTACCAATGCTGGCCCAATAATTGTAGAGAAAAATAGAAACAGAAGACGATGATCCAATGTGAAATAACCAAGTAAAATAATACGAAAGGAATAAACATCTGGTGGAGGCTATCGGTTATTCCATACGATTCTAGGATACGCTGATATTAAGCCGTGTGCCACAACACTTTTGGCTGGGTGTAATCAAGGACGGTGTTGAGTGTTCCTTCGCGACCAACGCCGCTGTCTTTCATGCCACCATACGGCAGACGATCATCACGTCGCGTAGGGATATCATTAATTACTAACGTGCCGACATTAATCGCGGCAAAGGCTTTGCGAATGACGGCCTCGTCGTGCGTGTACAGGCCGCATTGTAGACCATAAGGCGTCAGCTCTGCCAAATGAATAGCGCCATCGATGTCGTCATAGAGATGAATACTGGCGAGCGGAGCGAAAGCTTCGGTGTCGTAAACTCCTGGGGCAATCGCGGGTAAATCCCCAATTAACGTGGGTGCTAAAATTCGGTCACTCCACATGCCGCCACAGAGAATGCGGCCATTTTGTGTACGATAGCGAACTAAGAGATCGTGAATGCGCGTCTTGGCGTCTTCGCTAATAACCGGACCATTTATGGTGTTGTCATTGAACGGATCACCGCTGGGTATCGCATTAAAGGCATCGATTAATGCGGTAATCCATTCTGGACGTGACACGGGGACAAAAATACGTTGGACACTAATACAGACCTGTCCTGCATTAGCGCACGCACCGAGGGCGATTTGACGAGCTACGGTAACGGGATCATCGAGTTGATGTAAAATGACCGCTGCGTTACCGCCGAGTTCCAGCATGACCTTCGCCCTGGTGGTGAGTCGCTGGAGGTGATGACCAATTTTTTGTGAGCCAGTAAATGATAATACCGCTAATCGATTATCCTGCACTAAGGTCGCGACTTGATCATTATTCAAATGAGCGATTTGCACCAAACCATCAGGTGAATCGGCGTGTTTTAATTGTTCGAGTGTGAATTCGGCAACGCCAGGGGCTTGGGGAGATGGCTTCCAGATAACCGGACAACCGGCAGCAATGGCTGGCGCTAATTTATGAATGGCAAGGTTAAAAGGAAAATTAAAAGGCGTAATCGCTAGTACTGGTCCCAATGGAACATGGTGAATTTCAGCGCTTCCAGCAGAGTCCAAGGTAACGGATTCCGGGCGCAAGCGTTCCATCGCGGTAACGGTACCGCGAATGGTACCGATACCGCGTTCTACTTCATTACGGCTTAAACGAATGGGTTTACCCGTCGAACGGGTAATGATTTGAGCCAAGGTTTCGCTTTGTCGTTGCAGACGATCTGCCCAACGCACGAGTAAACTTTGCCGTTCACCACGAGGTAATGGATCGACTAAGGCCTCTGCCGTCGCAAGCAAATCGACCATGCTTTAACCTTTGGTACTTTCCAGGGTGTTTACGATGGCTTCGAGCAAAAACTTTTCTTCATTGTCTTTATTAAAATCGGATGTCGCCATGTCGTTACAGGCTTTAATGACTAATGATTTAATATCTTGGTGGGAAATACGGGCACAGGCGGTTTCAATATATGTTGCTAGGCGTGTGGAATCGCGCATGACGCTGCGTATTTCGGCAATGCGATTGGAAAAAAAGTCGCTCAATGAACGATCCGATTCCCATTTCATGATCTTTTCATAATGCCGTAGCGTGGCATTTTCTTCCAACGTTAATTTTTTATCCGCATACATAATGATCAGCATTAAGATAATCAGTCCTTCGCGTTCATTCTGTGATATCGGATGTGCTTGCACAAAAGCCGCTAATGGATCAGTGAATGCCATAAAATCTCCGTGACGTAGCTGACAGCATCTGAAGACCGTTGCGCCTGCAACAGGTGAACTCTGCGAAATGCTTTAACCGAGTGCCGCTTCGATCGCATCGTTTAAACGGGCAACAACAATGCGACCGCGTCCACCGCCAGCGCCTGGACCGATTAAGCGTTGAAAACCAAGGCGGCGCGCTTCGGACGCACGCAAATCGTAACGCGTAGCAGGTCGTAATTCTCCACCTAGGCCGACTTCACCGAGTGCGACCAGATCAGCGGGAACGGGTAAATCGCGCCACGCGCTAGCGACGGCTAAGGCGATGGCTAAATCCGCGGCGGGTTCCTGAATACGAGCACCGCCAGTGACGTTGACGAAGACATCGCAACTCCCCAGCGGCATACGTAATCGGCGTGATAAGACGGCTAATATCATGGCGACGCGATTTTGATCAGCACCCGCTACTTTGCGAACGGGCTGAGGGTAATCGCTTTGATTAACTAAGGCTTGTACTTCAACCAATAAACAACGATTGCCATCCAGGGTTGGTACCACGCAACTACCAGCGACCCCAGGATCACGATCGGCAATAAATAATCCCGTTGGATCGGCGACTTCGATTAATCCTTCGCCACCCATGCGTAGTAAAGCAATATCATTCGTTGAACCGTAGCGATTTTTTACTGCGCGCACTACGCGTAAATCTTGATAACGATCACCCTCAAATGACAGCACTGTATCGACTAAATGTTCCAGTAAGCGCGGTCCTGCTAAGGTGCCGTCTTTGGTGACGTGACCGACAATCATTAATGAAGCAGGTTGTGAACGATCACGACCAGAACGTTTGGTCGCTTCGACTAAAGTGGCTGCGCATGACCGACATTGTGCCACGCCGCCCGGTTCGCCGTCGACGCCTTCTTGTGTCAGCATTTGAATTGAGTCGACTACCACTAAACGATATTGATCGCTCGCAATCGCTCCGGCAATGGTGGCTGCGTCAGTGGTCGACGCTAAATGCAACTGTGGTGATAAAGCGGACAGGCGTTCAAGTCGCGCGCGCACCTGGGCAATACTTTCTTCGGCGGTGACATATAATACCGCGTGGTTTTTTCCCATCGCTCCGCAGATTTGTGCCAGCAAGGTGCTTTTTCCGATGCCTGGTTCTCCGCCCAGTAACGTCACGCCACCTGGAACTAACCCGCCACCTAAGACGCGATTAATTTCAATCATCCCTGTACTGTGGCGGGGATGTTGTTCCGCCGCTGCAGGCGCGTCGGCAGCTTCCGTAGCGAGCGCTGCCGCCGCACGAATTTGTTCGCGCCCTTTGGCGGCGACCTGCGCTTCGTTGGCACTAATTTCGGTTATGGCATTCAGTGTGCCGCAACTTTGACATTTTCCCGCCCAGCGGGTGAAGGTGTCGCCGCACGCCGTACAAGCAAAAGTAGGAGTTTTTTTAGCCATGAGTGCGCATGGTGGTTGTGCGAGCGCAGCTGCAACGGTGGAAAACCGAAGGACAATTTGTGAATGAGTTCAATTGGTGTCAGGCAAACAAAGACTACTTGAAGTGGTTACTTTGCTTGGGTAAAGACAGAGGAGTGAACAGCTTCATAACCAGCTCATAACGAAGAAAGTTATCACATGCGTCAATTCCTGGCTCTCATTATTCTCAGTATGTTTTTAGTCGGCTGCGGCGGTGCGCGGTTTATGGAACCAGGGGCAAAAATAGATGCGCCACCAGCCGGTAAAGCATTGGTAAATGTGCATCGTCCGTCGACGGCCTATGGTGGTGGTCAAGAGTTTATTATTTGGCGCAATCAAGAAATTGTCGGCAACACCATCGGACAAGATATGTTCCAAGTTGTGGTAGATCCTGGTAAACAGGTCTTTCATGCAAAACATCTTAATGTCTCTGTTATTAAGGCCGAACTCGAAGCAGGAAAAACCTATGATATTGTCGTCGATTGCGGTCCGAATTTTGTCCCGTTTCAACCTGGTTATCGTTTATGGTTAAATGTAATTGATGCAAAATCAGAACGTCGCGGAGACGTGTTGTCGTGGGTAGCTAAAGCGCAAATTTTAGCGTTGTCGGATAAACAAAAAGCGGATCGTGAAAAATTACAAGCGAAGCAATTACCAGGCGTTGAAAAATATCTCGCTGATTTTGTTGATGGTGCAAAAGATAGTAAATCAGCCAAGCTCGTACCGGCTGATGGCCGATAAGAGTAGGATTGAGAAGATATTAATAGGCTGTTTTAGGTAAGGCGGCAACGATGGCGGCGACCGGTAAGGCGCCGCCCCAGCGTTGCGTTACTCGACCATCGATAATAAGGGCCGCAGCTGGTGTGCGTGGACCAACGCCTAATAATTGAATGCGTTGTTGATCGTCGGCGATGAGCGTATTAATCGCGGCGTGTTGTTCGCGCAGTAACGGTGATAATTTTGCGAGATCGATAACGTCTGCTAATCGGCTGGTCAGTCCAGCGGCGCTCGCATCGGGATTCGTGCCTAAAAGGACATCCATGGCGACAGCGTGATCGCCAAGGGCGGCGGCGGCAAAGATTAATTCACTAGCTGGTTGGGCAGCTGGTTGGCTAGGGCGGACTAAATGGCGAATAATGACGCGCACTTGGCCGTCAGCGATGGCTGGTTTAAGCGCGAGCATCAAAGGTTGGTATAATTCAGCGCAGTGGCGGCAGGTTAAATCAATGACGATTTCTAGCGTGGCGGTGGCTTGTGCTCGGCCATAGGTGCGACCTTTATCAGCGGAGATGTGGAGAGCGATATCATCCGGCGTTGTGACCGTTGGATCAGTTGGCGAGGTGGTGACATCGGGAATGGCTGTATGGTGAAAAGCAAAATTGGTTATTAATAAGCCAGTCATTAACCAGGACAAAGCTTGCCACCATCGCACGGCCCGGGGAAAAGGATGGCACATGAATACCATCACAGCAGTTGTTACGTGGATGGTAATGCAATAAGGACACACGACTTGTAGCTGCCAGGCGATGGCCGTGAAAAACAATGAGATACCGGCTAATAACCACACTAAACGAACGGACCAAGCACACCATTTTCCACGTCGGACGTCACGCCACACCAATGCTAACAAGGCGAGGTGCGATATGAGCCCATACCAAATAACCGATATTCCGCCGAGTGTTTGGTAATGCGCACCACCTTGGCAGGCGATATCGCAAGGCCAAATACCAGTTAGACGCGTGCCATCCAATACCACCATCAGCGCAGCCAGTACCACTACGACCAAGCCACCCAGGCGTGATTGCCAAGCAATATCCGTCGTTGATGTTGCGGATTGATCGACCACGAACGCGTTCTCCTCTGTTGTGATAATATCGTGATTATGCTACGAATAACAACAATTCCGAAACATCTTTTCCTCAATCGAAAGAAAACGAACAAGAGCCTTCCCGGCTGCGCTGATCAATGAGATTTTAACTTCTGCGGATAAGGCAAAAGACAGCTATAAACCACAGAGGTCACAGAACGCACAGAGTTGGGAATTCATTATCTCTGTGCGCTCTGTGACCTCTGTGTTAATATGGTTTAGAGGTAAGTTAAAGGGCAGAAACGGAGGAAGCCATATTTCTTCTCCGTTCCTTCGTTTCTCTTGTTAATTCTTTCTTTCATACGGCATAGATGATCCGGAATTGGTATAAACGATGGTTTTGCTGCAGCGGCAAACGCGGCAAATTTACCGGTTCACTTGGCGGTGGTGATTTTATCAATGTGTTTAGGGCAAAAGAGTCCACGCAGCACCATTTCACCTTGGCGCGGATTGCCTTTAAGTATGACGATCCCGGATTTTTTTAATTCAATGCGCGCGCCACATAAGAAACGAACCAAGTCACTTAAATCAGGATCATGTCCGATGAGGACCACATCGGTGTGAAGTTGTAATCGAGCCGCGCGCTCGGCAGTTGCCAACGCACTTGGCGCTAACCATTCGGTTTCGCGAATTGGTAATTTCCAGATCGTACTCGCCAATTCAGCGGTTTGCCGCGTGCGAACCGTTGGGCTAGTCCAGATTTCGACGGCTTTAATACTTTGGCGTGTCGCCTTCAAAGTCATTTCTGCCGCGGCGATTCCGGCATTTGTCAGAGGGCGATCAGCATCGGTTCCTGACCATTTGTCAGACTCAACCGCAGTGGCGTGACGTAACAGAGTTAACCGCATCATCACGGTTTTGAGCAAAATGTTCGCAGGCGCAAGGCAAGTTTAGGTGGTGGCGAGTGGTGTCGTTCACGACGCAACACTCCTCGATCGTTGGTTGGTTCAGAAATACTCAGCCTGATGAACGAATTGACCTCTGGTGACGATCGTCAATTACGCTGAAATCGCGGAAGAAAGTCAGCGTATTCCGACCGCAACGTGAGCGTGTACACAGCAGGTTGGCATCGTCTGTTCGCCTCTTCCCGTCGCAGCAGAGTCCTCTAGTCTCCCCGCCCCGTTTGAGCAGGAGTCTTCGTCATGGCAAAAGCCGCTTCTAAATCCGCCCGTTCGACTGTAGCTGCTAAGGCTGCAAAATCCGCGAAAGCGCCAAAAGCGAATCGCGTCGTGCTCGCATATTCTGGCGGACTCGACACCTCTGTGATTGTTCGTTGGTTAGAACAAAAAGGTTACGAAGTCATTTGTTTCTGCGCCAATGTTGGCCAAGTCGAAAAATATAACGACTTAGAAAAGAAAGCGCTCAACAGCGGCGCGACCAAATGTTACATCACCGATTTGCAAGAAGAGTTCGTACGTGATTTTGTCTTCCCAGCGGTGGCATGGAATGCGAAATACGAAGGCCGTTATTTGCTCGGTACCAGTTTAGCTCGTCCAATTATTGCAAAAGCCATGGTTGATATCGCGAAGAAAGAAAACGCTGAATATATTGCCCACGGCGCAACCGGCAAAGGTAATGATCAAGTTCGTTTCGAATTAACGGCGTACGCGTTATTACCAGGCGTTAAAGTCATCGCCCCTTGGCGTGACCCAGAATTTAATACGCAAATCAAAGGTCGCGAAGACGCCATCGAATATGCCAATAAATGGGGCATCCCAATTAAAGCGAGCAAGAAGGATCCATGGTCATCTGACGACAATTTATTACACATTAGTTTTGAAGCAGGCATGTTAGAAGATCCAGCGGCTCGTCCGTTAGATCGCATGTTCCAACGCACCTTGCCATTGGCGCAGGTCAAAGCGAAACGGCAAAAAATCTTCATCGATTTCGTCGAAGGCGTGCCCGTGGCCGTCGACGGCAAAAAGATGAAACCAGCAGCATTATTAGCGCACTTAAATGAAATCGGCTTTAAACACGGTATCGGTCGCATCGACATGGTGGAAAGTCGCTTTGTCGGCATGAAATCACGCGGCGTGTACGAAACCCCAGGTGGCACGATCTTAATCGAAGCACATTTAGACATTGAAGCGCTGACCGTGAGTCGCGATTTATTGCACACCAAAAATCAACTCGCCGTGCGCTTCGCGCAAATGGCTTATTTCGGTTTCTGGTACTGCGAAGAAATGGAAGCGCTCATGGCCTTCCTCAAAATGAGCCAACGCCACGTTACTGGCCGCGTGTTCATGGAACTCGAACGAGGCAACGTCATCGTCACTGGCCGCGAAAGCAAACATTCGCTCTACGACGCAGCGATTGCGTCGATGGAAGCCGACGGCGGTGCCTATAACCAAAGCGATGCCACCGGATTTATCCGCCTGCAAGCATTGCCGCTGCGCGTGCATGCCCGCCGCGCTGCACGTTTAGGTCAAGTATAATTAATTCGCAGTTTTCGCTTAACTTCTTTGCCTTGCCTTAAATCGAAACATCCTCGTTCGTAGTCGTTTTACTCGGAATAAATGGCGCAATCATGCGGCCTACGAGCGAGGTTGGAAATTGTTCATCTTGGGGAAAACCTAATCGCACTGGCGTGCTGTCGTCTTTGGGAAAATAGGCCGTGCCGAATATCCAGTCCCAACAGGTGAAAACGATAGCGAAATTGCAGCCATGGGCGGGAATTCCATCTTGGCCACGAGGAAATGTGCGGTCGTGATGCCAGAGATGAAAACGTGGTGAGTTTAGGACGTATTTGAGTGGTCCCCAGCTGACGTTGAGATTGCTGTGATTGTGATGGCCGATGGCAGTGACGATGATGGCGAGAATAAATAAGACGAAATCGTTGGTGCCGAGCATAATTAATGGCAGCCAAGTGAATGATTTGTAAATAATTATTTCCATCCAATGGAAACGAAAATTGCCGATCCAATCCATGTGCTGAATAGAATGGTGCACTTGGTGGAAGCGCCATAAAAGAGGTATGCGGTGTAATAAATTATGAACACCGAATTCGAGAAAATCTTTGGCCACTAATGCGGTAATGCCTTGTAACCACAACGGCCAATGAGCGATTAATTGCAACGTTTGCGGGTCTGGAGCGCCGATTGCCGCAGCGGTTTTTAAAGCCGCGGTTGCCCCAGCGGCAAAGACGAATCCCAGGGCCAATCCGGCAACATGTCCATTGAGGGCTAACCACACCAAGTCTTGGCCAAATTGCGGGCGCAATAAAGGTTGCTGCCGCCATGGACGCAGCCGTTCCAACATCAGGAATCCTAGGGATACCATGATCAGCCAAAACCAATAAGTATGAAGCATAGTTGCCTAGTGTGGAGTGTATTTTTATTATTTCAGCAGGTGATTCGAGAAGCCACATCAACAGGCCTATGTATCACCAACCGATCATCTCGTAGTTAAGATCTTTGCAACTGTAGCGACCTAAGAGACGTATAAAAAGCACAGGAGATCATTCATGCTTATGCTCATGCGTTTTTGTTTATTAATGACGTTATTTGTTGCGAGCTGCATCACCGCAGAACAAGCGGCAGCAGGACAAGCGGCAGGGAAAAAAATACACCACATGGTGATGTTTAAATGGAAAGAAGGCACGACAGCGGAACAAGCCGCCGCCATTGCCACGGCGCTGGTTGGGTTAAAAGAAAAGGTTCCAGGTATTGTGAGTTTGACCTACGGTAAACAGAACAGCACCGAAGGCGTGGCGATAGCCAAAGGATATCACTACGGATTATCCGTGGTGTTTGAAAACGCGGCGGCGCGCGATGGTTATTTACCACATCCCGCACATGTTGCAGCAGTGGCCGTGCTGAAGCCGCATTTAGCTGATGTCGCGGTTTTGGACTACGATTTATGAGCTGGCGGTTTCTGTTCGTTTTATGTGGTGTAATGACGCTTGGTGCGGCAGAACCGCAACCATTTCCGTTATGGCCAGGAATTGCGCCAGCGAATGCTGGGGAAGAGTCACAGATCGTGCGAAAGCATGGTAATCGCGACATACAATGGGTGACGAAAGTTCGTTGGCCAACCTTAACCGTCTATCCTGCCGTAGCAGATAAAGCGACTGGAGCTGCGGTGATTATTTGTCCTGGGGGAGGTTACGGTGGATTAGCTTATGACATGGAAGGTTCCGAAGTGGCGTTGTGGTTTGCTGCTCGTGGTGTGACGGGTGTGGTGCTGAAATATCGCATGCCGAATGCGGCGGAATCTGTTGGGCAAGTACCGTGGCCAATACAGGACGGACAACGTGCGGTGCAAACCCTGCGTGCACGTGCGGCAGAGTGGCGAATTAATCCAGCGCGTATTGGTATTGCTGGATTTTCGGCGGGTGGTCATTTAGCAGCAACGGTTTCTACTCATGAATTATTAGCAGATACAACCGCGAATGATCCTATTTTGCGCGTGAGTAGTCGGCCAAATTTTTCTGTGTTAATTTATCCAGTGACGACCTTTGATGTGACCGTTGGTCATTCCGGATCGGCCAAAAATTTATTGGGACCAATGCCTGAAACGGCTTTAATCCATTTATATAGTAATGATGAACAAGTTACGGCAAATACGCCGCCAGCATTTCTTGCTCATGCTGCCGACGATGGGGTAAAAATTGCGAATAGTGAACGTTACGCTGCCGCCCTCAAAAAAGTTGGCGTCGCTTACGAATTTGCTCGTTTTGACAGTGGTGGACATGGCTTTGGTTTAGGAATCAATGGCGGTGATCCCGCAACCTGGCCAGATCGGTGTCTGTTATTTCTTCAACGACAGGGATTATTAACGCCCGAATAGCATGTCGTCAGAATAACCGTTCGGCCAAGAAAACAGCTAGGAACCTGATCGTTTCGAGCGTATTTCTAGCGATTTTCAAGGTCACTATTTATTTCATTTACGTTATCTCAACGCGGATAAAGTTATGGCGTATGTTGTCCAACTCAGCGAAGGAAAACTAATGTCGAATCAACGAATTTTACCACGTCGTCAATTATTGAAATGGGCCGGAATTGGCGCAACTGCGCTGACCGTTGGAATGCCATTAGTGGTCACTCCATTATCTGGTCTGACCGCTGAGGGTGGTTCGCAAACGCACCCTGGGGAGAAGGCAGAATTACTGTATGGCCTGTGTGGTCGCATGACGAATGCTCGTATGCTGAAAGACGCTGGCTGCGATTATATTGAAGAAGCAGTTGGTGGATTGTTGATGCCAGAAAAAGGCGACGATGAATTCGCCAAGCGGTTACCTGAAATTAGTGCATCATTATTGCCAATCACAAATTGTAACGGTTTCTTACCAGCAACGCTTAAATCAGTGGGGCCGGACTTCAAACTCGAAGCCGTGTTGGAGTATGCGAATATTGCCTTTCGCCGTGCGCGCATGGTGGGTATTAAAGTTATTACCTATGGCAGCGGTGGATCGCGTAAAATCCCCGACGGATTTAGCAAAGACGAAGCCAAGAAACAATTCATTGACGTGCTTAAAGGCATGGGGCCATTAGCTGCAGCGCAAGGTCTGAAGGTTTCTATTGAACCGTTGCGCGCACAGGAATGTAATTTTTTAAATAATATTCGTGAAGTAGGCGAAGTCATAACCGCAGCGAATCATCCGAATATTGGTATTACGGCGGATTTATATCACATGGTTTTAGGCGGTGATGTTCCTGATGACTTGGATCGCAATATTCACTTGCTCCATCACTTCCACATTGCCGAAAAAGAAAAGCGCGCGCTCCCTGGCGAAGCTGGCGATGATTTCCGTGGTTGGTTTGCCGTTTTGGCAAAACACGGATGGAAAGGCCGCATGAGTATCGAAGGTGGTGGCGGTAAGAGCGACCTAGCAGCTTATACCAAATCCTTCGCGTATTTACGTGCCCAAGCGAAAGAAGCCGGGATTTAAAGAAGGTCCGGAAGTCCGGAGGTCCGGAAGTCCGGAAGTCTTCTATTCGCGGTCAGCCATGCATATTTATTACGCTCATTACGACAGGATCTCATGAACAACGTGTCTACTCATCATACCCGTGACATGCGTGCTCGCAGGACTTCCGGCAGTATCTGGAAACAGCCGGACTTCCGGACTTCCGGACTCCTCCTGCTCCTCGGTTCTTCAGTTGCCGCTGCCGATCCCGCGCGCGGCCAAACGGTCTTCACCACCTACTGTTCTGCCTGCCACGGTCCGGAAGGCGCCGGCTTGGTCGGTCCCAACCTCACCGACACGGTGTTCCTGCACGGCAACACCAAGGCCGACATCGTGCGCGTGGTGATGAACGGTGTCGGCGATAAAGGCATGCCGGCGTGGGGCGCGATCTTGCCGCCAGCAGACGTCGATGCGGTTGCGGATTTCTCGCTGGCGATGATCGGGAAGAACCTCAAGAGCCCGTTCGCTCCTGGACAATCGAGCGTGACACCGTTCCCGAAGGGCAGCGTCGCCTTTCCGCTGCTCATGCGCAGTTTCATGCCGACGGTCGGCATCGATCCGGTGGTGTTCGCCCACCATGATCACGGCCAGACCATCGCGAAATACGGCCGTCAGGGGGAAGGTCAGATCAAAGGCGAGCAGAAGCCCATCGACGGATTGCCGTCTGCCATCGCTGTGAGCTTTGGCGATGGCCTGTCCTACTGCTTCGACACCGTCGAGTGCCGCCTGCTCTACACCTGGAGCGGGCCGTTCCTGGACATGACGGGTTACTGGGGTGCAGGGGCTGGTGGCGGACGCGTGCATGACTACCTGCCCGAGGTCCTTGGCCCAGTGTGGTGGCGTGCGTCTGGTGCGCAGCCGGTGCAGATTCCTGGGGTGACCGCGGCCAAACCGAACTTCACTGGTTACCTCAAAGTGAAGGGTGTGCCTGAGCTCCAGTGGCGTGTCGGCGACGTGGCCTTCACGCTCACCATCACTCCCGGCAGCAAGCCCGGCGAAGCGGTGTGCCGCTACACCACTACCGGAGCAACCAAGGGTTTGGTGTTCGCCGTGCCGACGGAAAGCACCACGCAGATCGCGTCCGACAAAGGCACACGCGCCGATGCGACGCTGACGCTCACCGCGACCGAGGCCGCGCAATTCACGCTCACCATCTCTCCGGGTGACAAACCCGTGGTCGACGCGCCGAAGCCAAAAGCAAAGGCGAAGGATGACAAGAAGAAGCCCGCAACAAAACCGGAGGAAAAGGAATGAGTCCGCCCCGTTGGAATCAGCCTTCCGCCGCCATGACACCAAGACGCCAAGGACATCACGCTATGGTCGCCAAGGAATCCACCGGGACGCAAGCCACGACGCAGCGGCCCATGCCGTCATGTTCATCACCTTGGCGCCTTGGCGTCTTGGCGGTGAAATGCTGCTTTGCGCTCACGCTGGCGACTTCCGCGCTCACCGCGGGTGATGCGTACCAGGTCGACACCCTCACCTTCCCGCATCACATCGTGCCAGAGGTCGGCGGTCTCGGTTTCACCCCCGATGGCGAGTTGGTAGTGGCGATGCGTCGTTACGGCATCCTGGTCGCCAAGCCGGAAAAAGACCCGACGAAATTCGCCTGGCGTTCATTTAGCGACGACCTCCTGCACAACACCTGTGGGCTGCAGGTCATCTCCAAGAGCGAGATGATCATCTCGACCATGGACGATTTGGTGCGGGTGAAGGACACCGACAACGACGGCATCGCCGACAGTTTTCAATCGATCTGCTCCGAATGGGGCATGACCGGCAACTACCATGAAACCAACATGCTCGCGCCGGACGGTCCGAACGCCAAGAATGGGTGGTGGCTCGCGATCGGCACCGCGTCGAACGGTGGCACGGTGTTCACCAACATCCGCGGCACCTACTCGGCCATCGGTCAGCGCGGACGAAATTTTTCCGGTGCGACTTGGAAAGGCTGGGTCGCGCACATTAGCCCCGACGGCAAGTTTGAGCCGTATGCCAAGGGTTTCCGCGCCAACAACGGCATCTGCGTCGGACCCGACGGTAAGCTGTGGGTGACCGATAATCAGGGCGACTGGATCGGCACCTCGCCGCTCTACCACGTCACCAAGGATGGTTTTTATGGCCATCCGTCGAGCTTGGTGTGGGACAAGAAATTCACCTCGGATGTCGAGAACGATCCGCTCAAACACCCGCTGGAGAAACTCAATGCCATGCGCACTCCAGCGGCGGTGGCGTTGCCGCAGGGCTTCATGTGCAATTCTCCGAGCGAACCGATCTTCGACACCAAGGGCACGTTCGGTCCGTTCGCCGGCCAGATGTTCATCGGCGATGTTGCCGGCGGTCGCATCTTGCGCGTGATGCTCGAAGAGGTGGACGGCGTGATGCAGGGGGCCTGCGTCAAATTCGTCGACAAGGACCTGCGCGCGGGCAACAATCGCCTGGTGTTTTCACCCGATGGAACGCAGCTGTACACTGGCCAGACCGTCCGTGGCTGGGGCACGCCGGCTGAAGGCGTGCAACGGATTTCGTTCACCGGCGAGATGCCCTTCGATGTGAAGACCGTCTCGCTGACCAAGGACGGATTTGTCTTCACCTTCACCAAACCCGTCGAGGCCGCCGGCGGTGCCCGTCCGGCGTCCTACAAAACGAAGCGGTACTATTACCGCTACAGTCAGGCCTACGGCAGCCCGCAGCTGGAAGAAACCGACCTGACGGTTGGCGCCGCAACCCTGAGCGCCGACGGTTTGACGGCCACCCTGGCGATCGATGGCCTGCAAGCCAACCGCATCGTGCAATTCGACCTCGACCTCAAAGCCGCCGACGGCACCAAGCTGCGCCAGCCAGTGATCTGCTACACGCTCAATCGCCTGCGGAAGTAACGAACACATCAAGTGCAAGAGCTCTTTTACGGGACTTTGAAATCGGGCGATGGTGGAGTGAAATCACCCGACAAAATGTCGCGATAAAAAGACCTAAGTGCTCGGTCATGCGATGTAATGGCAGATAGTTTCATTTATGGAATCCGTGGAAGGTTTGCGTAGCTCGTGTGCTGTATTTAGCCGTGAGCAAACGTGAACCTTTTTGGAGACTCTTATGATGTTACGCGCTGGTGTTTTATTATTTATAACGATGTGCGCTTTGTGGACGGCTGAACGACCTAATATTGTTCTGATTTATGCAGATGATCTGGGATATGGCGATCCTGGGTGTTATGGATCGACGGCTATTCCAACGCCGCATATCGACGCGGTCGCAAAAAACGGCGTTAGATTCACAAGTGGCTACACGACTTCAGCGACGTGCACGCCATCGCGTTATGCGTTGCTAACGGGTCAATATCCGTGGCGTGCCAAGGGTGTGCATATTCTACCTGGGAATGCTCCGGCGTTAATTAACCTGAAAAACGCAGTTAGCGTCAAAATTCCCCTGCCGCACGCCATGAATTTGGCTGCGTCCTAATCAAATTTAGGATAATATTGGTTCACGGTATTGGCTGCGGTCCCGCGCGAGCGGCGATGTAGGGCATGAAG
>SXGR01039801.1_pt1 | contig 15701 bp, 13 predicted proteins | sample 3174711 | NCBI WGS metagenome assembly SXGR01 (sample SAMN11356860, study PRJNA531348) | freshwater metagenome | isolation source: freshwater sample F1-60 | place: China: Fuxian Lake, Yuxi | collected 2017-12-25
GCCACGTTCACCTACAACAGCCCCGACAAGCACCTCGGCGGCCTCGGGCACATGGGCGTGAAGTTCGCCCGGGCCTTCGGCGCGCACGTCGTGCTCTTCACGACCTCGCCGTCCAAGGTCGCCGACGGCCTTCGCTTGGGCGCCCATGAAGTCGTCGTCTCCAGCGACCCCGCCGCGATGGCGAAGCACGGCTGCTCCTTCGACTTCATCCTCGACTGCGTCTCGGCCCAGCACGACCTCAACGCCTACATGGCCCTGCTCAAGCTCGACGGCACGCTCTGCCTCGTCGGCGTACCGGAGAAGCCCTTGGCGGTCCATGCCTTCAGCGTGATCATGCCCCGCCGCAACTTCGCCGGTTCCTGCATCGGCGGCGTCGCCGAGACCCGGGAGATGCTCGATTTCTGCGCGCAGCACGGGATCGTCTCGGACATCGAGCTCATCCCGATCCAGCAGATCAACGAAGCCTGGGACCGGATGATCAAGCAGGACGTCCGTTACCGGTTCGTGATCGACATGGCCTCGCTGAAGTCGGCCTGAACCTGCCCCTACTTCCTGAGGTCGGCGGCGATCGCGGCGCGATAATCGGCGAGCGCGGCGAAGAAATCGGCCTGCGCGGTGACTTCGGCGAACTGGGCCTCGAGCAGGGCCTGCTCGCGGATCTGCAGGGCGAGGAGATCCGTGGCGCCTTGGCTGAAGCGCGTCTGTTCGGCCTTCACGAGGATCGCGGACAGCTCGACGTTGCGGCGGGCGGCGCCGAGGAGCTCATGGGCGGCGGCCAAGGCCGACCAGCCGTCCTTGACCTCGACGCGGATACGGTCGCGGACGAAATACAGGTCCTGCTCGAGACGACGAAGCTCCGCCTCGGAGACCTGCGTCCGGCCGAAGGCTTCGTTCCGCTGGATCGGGAGGCGGAACTCGAGGCCGGCGCGGGATTCGTCAGGACGGAGATCGCTGTAAGGGCCGCTACCTTGGTTGCGGGTGATACCGAAGGTCAGGTCGAGGTTCGGCAGGGTCGCATTACGCGCCAGGCGCAGGTCGACCTCGACCTTCTCCTTCAGCAACCGGACGCGGCGAAGTTCGGGGCGAAGCTCGGCCACGGCCTCGAGCATCGAGACGTCGCCCATGCGCTCGGGCAGTTCGGCGGCGGGCAGGTCCTTAGGGAGACGTTCTCGGGCGGGCGTGATGGGCTGGTCGTCGGGACCGCGGTAGAACAACGAAAGTTCGAGGGCGGCGGCCTCGAAGCGGCGGCGGGCCTGCGTGACGATCAGCTGGCGGCTGACGATGAGGCGTTCGTTGTCGGTGACGACGATCGGGGCGACCATGCCCTTCTTGGCCTGCTCAGTCAGGGCGGCGGCGCGATCCTCGGCGACCTTCAGCTGCTCGCGGGCCACGGCCTCGCGGAGGCCGGCGGCGGCCCACTGGTAATAGGAGCGCGTCGCGGAGCGGATGATGTCGAGCTGCTGACGCTCGATGAACGGGTCGGCCAGGCTGAGGTCCAGCCGGGCCTTGAGCCGCTCGGCGCGCTGACGGTCGATCGGACCGTCGCGGAGGAGGCTGAAGCGCAGGCCTGCGCGGAATTCGCCGTCGCGCTGGGTACGGTCCTTGTCGTAGTCGGCGAGGAGACCGCTGCTGCGGCGGTACCCGGCGAAGACGTTCGCGCCCCAGAACGGCAGACGCTGCTCCAAGGCGACATCGGTGGTCTCACCGTCGTAATAGCCCTTCGGGGTGATGCCCGCCCGCAACGCGAAACCCAGGTCGAAGGCGCCGTCCGCCTGACGGAGGCGACCGGCGGCGATGTCCTGCTCGATCATCGCGATGAGCAAGGGCGGATAGCGTTCCTGGACGCTCGTGAGCACCTCCGGCAGGCGCAAAGGCTCCGCCGCGACCAGCCACGCCGGAAGGAGGGCGATGAGCGCGAGCCACCTCACTTCCTTACCTCCTTGCCCAGCTCGTCCATCGCGACGACCGGCGGGAAGCCGTTGAGCTGACGCCAGATTTCCTTCCAGAGAGGCACCTGCTGGAGGAGGACCCAGCCGTTGGCGCGCACGCCTTGGCGCAGCCAGCGGTTGCCGGGCCAGCCGACCTGGGTCGGCTGGCCGTCGATCACGACGGTGTCCTTGGCCGGCGCCACGACCACGCGGAACTTGCCGGAGGGATCGCCCGCGGCGTCGACGAAGACCACTTCGCCGCCGAACGTGCCGATGGCGAGGCTCGGCCAGCCGACGAACTGGATGGCGGGCCAGCCTTCGAACTGCAGGCGCACGGGGCTGCCGGGGATCACCGTGCCGTCCGGCTTGGTCAGGCGAGGCTGCAGCAGGGGCGTGTCGTTGCCCTCGAGCCAGATCTCGACATAGCGGCTGTCGGTCTCGGGGATCACCACGCAGATGGGGCTGCCGGGGCGGAGGTAGGTGCCGTCGGTCGCCTGGACCGAGAGCACGATGCCGTCGCGCGGCGCACGGACGAGCTGTCGTTCGTTCTGGCTGATCTGGACGTCGATCACGCCGAGGTCGCGCTCGACGGAGGCGAGGTCCGATTGGGCCGAACCGCGCTGGGCGCGCACGCCGGCGATGGTCGCGCTGAACTCGCTCTCGGTGCGGCCGAGGGTCGCTTCGGCGGCGACGAGCGCGGCGGCGGTGCTGTCGCGGGACTGGATCGCGAGTTCGTAATCACGGACCGATACCAGGCCGCCGTCCTTGAGTTCCTTGGTACGCGTGAAGTTGAGCGCGGCGGTCTCGGCCGCGATCTTGTCGGCGACCACGCGCTGGCGGGCGGCGTCGACCGACTGCCCGCGGGCGAGCTCGAGCTGCCGGACCTGCAGGTCGAGGTCTTCGATGCGGCGACGGGTGGCGGCCTGACGGTCGGACAGCGACGAGCGCTGGGACTTGAGGTTGTTCAGGAGATTAGGGTCGTTGTCCTGCAGCTCGGCGAGCACCTCGCCGGACTTCACGCGCTGGCCTTCGACCACGTACATCTTTCGCACGAGACCCGCGACGGGCGCCTCGACGTTCACGCGTCGTTCGAGCGGATCGAAGGCGATGACCTTGCCGGAGCCCCGGACGAACTGCTGCCAAGGCAGGAACCAGATGGCCAGCACGACCGCGACGAACCCGAGGCCGGCGATGCGCGACAGCAGCCGGATGCGGAAGGAAGAGCCGGCCAGCAGCAAGGCGGGCAGGCGCCCGCGGAGGGCAGGAGCAGGGGGGTCGGCGGACGGGCTCATGCTTGGGAAGAAGGAATGTTGATGACCGTCTGGAAACGGCGGAGCAGCTGGGGGTCGCGGGTGGCGATCAGCAAGGTCCAAGAACGCTCGGGTCCCACGACGACGTCGATAAGCTGCGAGGTGTTCGCGGCATCCATGCCGTCGAGGAACTCATCGATGACAAGGAGACGCGGGCGTTGCAGCAAGGCGCGGGCCACGAGCAGGCGGTTACGCTGTCGGCTGGACAACGGCAGGCCGCCGGTGACGAGCTTCGTGGAAAGTCCGTCCGGCATCGCGAGGACGTCCGCCAGCAGGCCGACTTCGGTCAAGGCAGCCTGGACCTGACCGAGCGTGATGTCGGACCGACCGAGCCGGAGGTTGTCCATCAGGGTCGCGCTCAGGATGTCCTGCGAACGCAGCACCATGGCCTGACCACGGTAGGCCTCGAGGTCCCACGAACGCAGGTCGAGACCGTCCACCATGATCGTGCCGGCGGCAGGCTCGCGCATGGCCGTGACCAGGTCGAGCAACGTGCTGCACCCGCTGCCCTGCGTGCCAGCCAGGGCGACGCGGGCGCCGGGGCCGACCTTGAAGGTCAGACCATTCAGGAGCTCGCGGCCGCCCGGATAGGCGAAGGAGACGGCGCGCAATTCGACCGAGACCCCGGCCGGATCCCCGGCAGGGATCTCGCCACCCTCGCGGTCGGTCTCGAAGTCCACGAGATGTCCGAGCTTGTCGACGGCGGCGAGCGCGTCGTACCAGGCTTCGAACTGCTTGCCCAGCTTGGCGAAGGACGCGACGACCGCGCTGACGATGAGTTCGCTCGCGACCAGCTGGCCGAGCGTGAGCTGCTGGCTGAGCACGAGGCCTCCGCCCACGATCAGCAAGGCCGCCGTGGCGAGCACCTCGAGGCTGAGCAGGCCGATGATCTGCCGCATGAGCACGCGGAAATGCCAGGCGCGCGCCTCGAGATAATTCCGGGCGAGCTCATCGGTCCGCTCGCCCGCCAAGGAGAGGCCGGAAGGCCCCTTGAACAGACGCGGATAACGGGCGACTTCCTCGAGCCAGCCGACCGCCGCATACTTGCTGCGGGATTCGGCCAGGCTGGAGGCGATCGCGCCCCGGCCGAGGACATAGACCACGAAAGCCAGTCCGAGCAGGGTCACGAACATGTAGGCGAGCAGGAACGGGTGATAGAATCCGAGCACGACGAGGCCGACGACGGCCCCGACGACGATGTTGATGCCGTTGAGAAGGAGCATCGCCGAACTCTTCTGCACCGTCACGACATCCAGGAAGCGGTTGACCATCTCCGGGGCGTGGACGCCGTCGAAGGCCTGCGTGCGGACGCGCGGAAGGCGCCAGGCCAGGTCGGCGGCGAGCCGGACGAAAATACGTCGCTGGATGTGCTCGGCGACGACATACTGGAGGCCGCGGATGATCGCCGAGAGCACGAGGCAGCCGGTGAGCGCGAGGGTGATGAAGATCAGCGCCTGCTGGAAAGGGGTCGACTGCGTGCCGAAGGCCAGGTTGCCGACCACGCCGTTGATGGCGAGAGGCAGGGCCAGATAAAGCAGACCGGTGACGAGACTGAAGATGAGGATCGTGGCGATATCCGAAGCCTCCGGGCGCATGAGGCCGAACAACCGGCTGATCGGGCTGGGCTGATGATTTTGCTGGTGAACGTCCTCATCGTGGCCCTTGAGCCCTTCGGCCGGCATGGTCGGCGAGACGAAGGCGACCTCGACCTCCGACTGGGCCGAAGCGAGTCCGAGCTGCCGGACCAAGGCCGTGCGGCTGACGACGTAGGTCTTCTCGTCGCCGTCGAAGGAAGCGAGCCGTTCCCGGAAAAGGCCGCCGCCGACGACGACGGTGAAGCCTTTGCCCTCGGCATGGATGACCAAAGGCAAGGAGGCCCTGGCCTGCCAGAGGGCGGAGGCCAGAGGCATGCGGCAGACGTCGGCCTTCAGGCCGGCGGCAGGCAGGGCGGCGGCGACGCGCTCAAGCGGCTCCTCGCCGGCATGAGCGGAAAGCGACCCGGCGATGCGCGAAGCATCCGGCTCCAAGCCGGCCTGCCGGGCCAGGAAACCGATCAGTCGGACTTCCTGGGAGCGCCCCTCGACGGAGCCTGGGGTCGACGACGAAGATCTTCCCGCATTCGTGGAGTCAGCCATGGCGCTTTAATTCGCTGGCCGACCCAGAAGTTGCAAATCAAACCTCCTCTTAATCCGGCGTCAGATGGAAGACATATGGTCTGGTCTATGTCATCCATGCATTAAATCAACGAAGCAGGGCGAGCACCTCGGCTTCGATGGCGTCGCTCCATATCTGATAGCCTTTTTCGTTGGGGTGCAGAAGGTCGGGCATGATCGCCTTGGAGAGCGTGCCGTCGGGTTCCAGGAACTTGGCGCCGATATCCAGGAAGAACACCTGCTTGCCGTCGGCGAAGCCCTTCACGATGGCGTTGGTGGCTTCGTTCTGCTGGCGGAACTTGTCCTCCTTGTTCGCCCCGCGAGGAAAGATGCCGAGGACGAGGATCTTGGCGTCGGGACACTTCCGACGGAGCTGACCGAGGATGGCTTTGATGCCTTCGGCGGTCTGCTCGGCGGTGCACTGGTAGACGGCGCCATCGAGCTCCTTCTGCGGCCGCCCTTGGTGCCCGGTGTTGTTCGTGCCGATCATCAGGACGATCGCCTTGGGCTTGAGGCCGTCGAAGTTGCCGTTTTCGAGACGCCAGAGGACGTGCTCGGTGCGGTCGCCGCCGATGCCGAAGTTGGCCGCCTTGCGCGGCGCCCAGGTCTTCTCCCAGACGGCTTTGCCCTTCCCTTCCCAGCCGTGGGTGATCGAGTCGCCCAGGAAGACAAGCTGCGCTTCTCCCTGCTTCGAGATGACGTTGAAGGACTCGTGTCGCTTTTCCGTGCCGGGATGGAGCACCGGCCGGACCGCGTAGTTGGCGCAGCCGGTTAACGCGACGGCGCAGGCGAAGGTCAAAGCAAGAGAGGAGCGCATAGTAGAGACCATCAGCCTACGCCGCCGATTTCCGCTGGCAAGCCGTCAGCCAGTCCCGGACTTACTGTCCGAATCCGTCGTTAGATTGGCTTAATCGGCTGACCTGCTTTTCGAGGTTCATTATTGTCCGGAGACTTCCTTAATTGGCGGCCATGAGCAAATCCCTCAAACTCGGTCTCGCCGGCCTGCTGGTCCTTTCGGCCGTGCTCACCTACGTGCTGACGCGCCCGACGACGCCGACCGCGGCCTGGGATGGCTCGGCCCACCTGTCCCGCGCCGAGAAAGCGCTGGAAGGCCTTCCCTCCAAGGAAGCCGAGGCCCTCCGCGCCCTGCTCGTCTCGACGGGTCCCCGCCGCTACGATGACCTCGCGGGCGCCTGGTTCAAGAGCGCCTTGAAGGAGGATCTCCGCGCGGTGTCGGACTATGCCGTGGTCAGGCTCCGCGCGATGGCGGAAGCCGGCGACACCGAGGCGATGTGGCACCTGCATTTCGTGCTGACGCAGAGGATCGCCACCGGCGACGAAGGCTTCCGCTGGTTGGCGAAAGCGGCGAAGCTCGGCCACCCGCGTTCGGTGTTCGACCAAGCCAGCCTCGACCTTCGCGACCGCCCCACCGAGCTGGCCGCGGCGATGAGCGACTTCGCCCGACGCGAAGACGCCGCCGGATTCCAAGCCCTCCATTGGCTCGCCGGCGCGCACGAGAAAGGCGATCACGGATTCCCGAAGGACGCCGCCAAGGCCCGCGGCTATCGCGCGCGCGCTAAGGACCTGGGAGAAAAGCTCTTTCCGCCCCTGCCGCAGAAGTGACGGTCCGCCAGGCCGGACCGCCGGGGCGGCCGACGGTCAGCCTCGGCGTCCCGGAAGGCGCGCACACACGACTGTCACGAACAAGGCGAGCAGTTGCGCGCCGCAGAAAGACAGGACGTCCGCCGGGCGGATGCCGACGAAGGTGTCGGTCAGCGCCCGCGCCACCGTGACGGCAGGATTCGCGAAAAAGGTGGAAGCCGTCGCCCAGTAGCCCGCCAGGACGGTCAGCGCGACATAAGCCGGTATGCGCGCGTCGCCGCGGGCCGACGCCGTCCGCACAAGCCCGAGCAGGAGCAAGGTGGCGAGGAACTCGCTGAAGAGCTGCGGGCCGCCCGCGCGGATCTTGGTCGCGACCTGGAGCAACGGCTGGCCGAACATCAGGTGGACAGCCCAGACGCCGGCGATCGCGCCGCCGAACTGCGCGAGGAGATAGCCGAGCAGCCGCCCGACGGGCAGCACGCCGTCGAAAGCCGCCATCAGGCTGACGACAGGGTTGAGGTGCGCGCCGGAGACCGGCCCGAGCAGCGAGAGGATGACGTAGAGCGCGGCGGCGGTCGCCACGCTGTTGGCCAGCAAGGCGACGGCGACGTTGCCCGCGGCGAGCGTCTCGCCCATGACGCCGGAACCGGTCACGGCCAGCAGGAGCAGGGCCGTGCCGAGGAATTCGGCGCCGATCGTCCGCGGCGCGCTCACGAAACGCAACGGGCGGCGGATTCCTTCAGGCCCGCGGCGTAGGCCTCGAAGACCAGGCCGATCTGGTCGCGCACGCGGCGGAACTCGGCGCGGATCTCATCCGGGGTCCCCGTGGCGTGGGCCGGATCGCTGAAGCCCCAGTGGTATCGGTTCACCTGACCCGGAAACACCGGGCAGACTTGGTCCGCGTTGCCGCAGACGGTGACGACGGTGGCCACCGGCACCTGCAGGAATTCGGAGAGGTGCTTGGAGCGGTGCGCCGAGGCGTCGAGGCCGATCTCCTTCAGGACTTCGATGGCCATCGGGTGCACGTAGCCGGCCGGCTTCGAGCCGGCGCTGGCGACCTCGACCAGGCCGCCGGCCGCGCGACGGAGAATCGCCTCGGCGAGATGACTGCGACAGGAGTTGCCGGTGCAGAGGATGAGGACGAGTGGTTTGCTCATGGGATAAAGCTCAGCAGCAGCCGGAGCCCGGCTTGCAGGCCTTCGGCACGCAGACGTCGGGCGCGAGGCAGTCCGCGTGCCTGGCTCCCAGCAGGAAGATCCGCTGGTCGCCTTCGACGACCGACCCCAGCACGGGGAAGACGGTCAGGAAAGGGAGGTCATATTCGACCTCCAGCGGCAGCGCGGTCGAGCCGACGAGCTCCGCGCCCCGGCCGATGACCTGCAGGGCCTTGGCGCAGCCGACGCGGTGATCGGTGTCGTCCGACGCCCAGAGCTGCAGGCGGGCCGAGACGTCGGTCCGCACCGTGCCGCCGCAGTCGATGAGACGCTTCTCGACCCGGGCGACCTCGGTCAGATGCAGGTGGATCGGCGTGAGGGGGCCGGTCGGGAGCCGGAAGCGCAGCCCCAGCGAGGGATTCGCGGCCAAGGCCTGGCTGAAAGCCGCCAGGGTCATCGGCGCGGGGGTTAGGAGTTGCATATGTTTAAGCATATATGTTTGCTGAGGCATGCCCGGAGTCAAGCGCGCTCCCTCCCCTCCTTCCGTCGAACAGGTCTGCCGCGGGCTCTCCGACCCGACCCGCCTGCGGCTGCTCGCCCGGCTGGGTCGCGACGAAGTGTGCGTCTGCGACCTCCAGTCCCACGTCCGCCGGGACCAGCCTACGGTCTCGCGACACCTCGCGATGCTCCGCAGATGCGGCCTGGTGACCTGCCGCAAGGAAGGCCGCTGGTGCCACTACCGCCGCGCCGCCCTGCCGGCGGTCCTGCGGCGGATCGTCGACCTCGCGGCCCCGCCCGCCGACGGGCGGAAAAGGGATTCCTGCTGCTGACGGACCCGGTCAGGCCGGCACGGACATCGACCGGGCCTCGGCGATGAGATGCGTCCGGAAAGCGGCGGCGAGAGGCGAAAGCTTGCGGCCGGACGGATGCACGATCTGCCAGTTCGACAGCAACGGGAAACCGTCGACGTCCAAAGTGACGAGGCCGGCGTGCGCACCCTCCCGAAGCGCGTGGGCCGAGACGATGGCGAGCCCCATGCCGCCCGCGACGGCCTCGAGGATCGCCTCGTTGCTGCCGAGCTCGAAGCGCACGTCGAGGGCGCAGCGACGCTGGCGGAAGAAGTCATCGGCGGCCAGCCGGGTGCCCGACCCGCGCTCGCGGGCGAGGAAACGGAAGCCGGCGAGCTCCTCCGGCTGGACCGGATTGCGTCGCGCCAGCGGGTGGTCGCGCGGCGCGACGACCACGAGGGGGTTCGGCATGAAGGCGGTGCACGTCAGCGCGAGGTCCGTCGGCGGGCGGGACATGATGTAAAGGTCGTCTTGGTTGAGACGGAGCCGCTCGATCACGCCGTCGCGGTTGAGGAGCTCCATCGAGGCCTCGACGCCCGGCCGGGCCGAGCAGAACGAACCCAGGATGCGCGGCGCGAAATACTGCGCGGTGTTCACCATCGAGACTCTGAGCATCCCGCTCTCCCCGCCCTTGAGGGTCTGGATGTTCTGTTCGAAAGACTCCCACTCGGCCTGGACGCCTTGGGCGGCGGACGCCAAAGAGCGGCCGGCCTCCGTGAGGAAGACCTTGCGACCGATGACTTCATACAGAGGCATGCCGACGGCTTCGGTCAGCTCCTTCAGATGGACGGAGGCGGTAGGCTGCGTGATGCCCGCCTCCTTGGCGGCCCCGCTGATGCTGCCGGTGGAGACCAACGATCGAAATAACTGCAATTGCCGGAAGGTGACGTTCATAGTAAAACAACTATGAAATATTTTTTTACATCGTGTTAAGTCAAGTATTATGCTTTATTAACGGCAATCCAGATCCGGGCTGGGCTGGGCTCGCTGTCCGGGGGACCGCCCTGACCTCCTCCGTATCAGCGCGACGGGGCGAGCTCCTTCAACACGGCGGTGAAAGCGGGCTTAGGCTGGCCTTGCCGATCGAAGAGCAACGGGTGGTTCACGCGCTTCCAAGGGAACGTGTTGAGCCAGCTCTGCCCGTCATGCAGGTTCCAGAAGGAGACGCGGACGATGACGTCGTCATAGTTACGGAACAGCCGGAAGAGACGCGCGTACTGTTCGGCCTGACGGGCGAGGATGTCCGGCGGGCAGCCGTCGGCGTACGGATCGACCTTGACCATCTCCGCCCGGTGCTTGTTGCCGTCGGCCCACCAGCGACCGCGCGGGATGACGTCGATGTCGAGTTCGCTGACGACGGCCCTCATGCCGATCGCGCGCAGGGCGACCAAGGTCTTCTCGAGCGCCTCATACGGCACGCGGTCGATCTCATAGTGGCCTTGCAGGCCGATGGCGTGGACGGGAGCGCCGCGGGACTTCAGCCTGGCGAGCAGGCGGAGCATCTTCTCCCGCTTGCCGTCGAGCTCGTTGTTATAGTCGTTGTAGATGAGCAGCGCGGCCGGATCGGCGGCGTGGGCATATTCGAAAGCCAGGGCGATGAATTCGTCGCCCGCCGCACGCGTCCAGCCGGAGTCGCGCAGTTCATTCTTGCCGTCGTCCAACGCCTCGTTGACCACGTCCCAGGCCGCGATTTTGCCCTTGTAGCGACCGACGACCGTGTCGATGTAAGCCTTCATGCGGCCGAGCAGGACCTCCTTGGAAGCCGGCGCGCCGGCGTCCTCATGGAACCAAGCCGGGGTCCGGTCGTCCTTCGCCCACACCAGGCAATGTCCGACGACCTTGAGGTCCTTCGCCTTCGCGAAGGCGACGAACTTGTCGGCCTGATCGAAATCCCAAGCCTGGTCCGTCGCACGAAGGGCTGCAGGTTTCATGCAGTTCTCCGGGGTGACGTGGCTGAACTGCGCCGTCAGCAAGGGCCAGTCCGCCGGGCGCTCCGCGATACGGTCGGCCAGGCCGACACCGGACGCCCACGGCGAAACCTGGCGCAAGGTCTGCGCGGAACCCGCGATGGCGGACAAGAAGCAGAAAAAAGTGGCCGCCTGGCGGAGCATTATGCCATCAAAGCCGGCCACGCGGCCAAGTAAACCCCTGACTTTCTTCACGGTTGATGGGCCGCCGGCCGCGCTTATCACGGACATAACCCCTGACGTATGTCGCGACTGAACATCATCGCCGCCACCCTGCTTCTCGGCGCCCTGAACGCCTTGTCGGCGGAGCAAGCCAAGCCCGAGCCGGAAGCTCCCGGCATCGTCGTGAAGCTGTGGCCGCAAGACGCCATGCCAGGCCGGGCGGTCACAGGAACGGAGCGCACCCTGCCCGCCCGAGGCGACGAGGTGATCCGTCTGACCGACATCAGCGAACCTTCCTTCACCGTCTATCGGGCGGAGTCCGCGAAACCTTCGCCCGCCGTGATCGTCAGCCCGGGCGGCGGCTACGGCGGCCTCGCCTACAACAAGGAAGGCACCGAAGTCGCCGCATGGCTTAACACGCTCGGCGTCACCGGCGTCGTCCTCAAATACCGCGTGCCGAACAACCGCGAAGGTGCTTTCCAGGACATCCAGCGGGCGATCCGCCTGGTCCGTCAGCGTGCGGCCGAATGGCACATCGACCGCGCGCGCGTCGGCGTGATGGGCTTCTCCGCGGGGGGCCACCTTTCGGCCCGTCTCAGCGTCCACTCGGATCCGGCGACCTATCCGCGGATCGACGCGGCCGACGATCAGCCCCTGCGTCCGGATTTCGCCGTCCTCGGCTACCCGGCCTACCTCGACGAAGGCCTCGTGCCGCTCGTGGACGGACAGACCTCGCCGACCTTCATCGCGCACGCCGAAGACGACAAGCGCTTCATCAAGGGCAGCGACGCCTACTTCGCGGCGCTCAAGGACACCAAGACCCCGCACGCCTTCTTCCGCTGCGCCACCGGCGGTCACGGCCACGGCCTCCGCTCCGAGAATGACGTCAAGGTCTGGCCCGCTAAATGCCGGGACTGGCTCACCCAGATCGGCGTGCTGCCTTCCGCTCGCTGATTCGCCTGGCAAGAGATCACTGCCCTTTGGCCGCCGACGGACGCGACTTGTCCTTGAAGAAAGACCAGACGCGCTCGGCCCCGCGGAAGGACTTGATGGGCGTGTTCTCGGAGCGCCTGGAGGTCGCCCCGGGCCAGCCATGCCCGCCCTCGGCGTCCACGACAAACTCCACCGGGGCGCCGCCGGCGGCGGGAACATACGCGCGGGTGGTGACGGAACCAGCGACGGCCACCTTGGGTTCCGCATCGCAACGGTTGGCCTTGGCCCAGAAGGCCACGACGTCCTCGACCGGCCGGTAAGGCGTCGACTGCGCCCCGCTCACGAGGGGATTGCCGCTCATGCCGCCTGCCAACGGCACCTCCTTGTCCTTGCCGCCGTTGATGATGAGAATGGGCAGCGGCGCTTCCGGGGTCTTCTCGAACGTGAACATGCTGGCGACGACGGGAGCGGCGGCGGCGAGCCGCCGGGACCGGGCCACGGAATAGACATAGGTCATCATGCCGCCGTTCGATCCGCCGGTCATGAAGATACGCTCGGGATCGGCGCCGTGGTCGGCGACGAGGCGGTCGATGAGCGCGTCCAGGAACGCGATGTCGTCCGCGTCCTTCACCTGGCGGCGGAGCAAGTGCCCGGTGTTCCAGGCATGCCTTCCGCCCGAGAAGTCCGTGCCCTCAGGATAGACCGCGATGAAACCCTCCTTCGGCGCGAGAGCCTCGAAACCAGAACTGCCGCGCATGAGTTCGGCGCTGCCCATGCCGCCATGCAGAATCAGGACCGCCGGCCGCTTCCCCTGCGATGGGGCGTTGGAATACAGGGCGCGTCGAGCGGACTTGCCGACCGCCAGCTTGATCTCACCTTTCGCGGGGCGGACGTCGGGCGGCGCCTCCTCAGCGAAAGCTTTGCGGTAAAAGGCCCAGTTCTCGTCGCCCAAGGCATTGAAGACACGGTCAGGATCATGTCCCACGCCGGGAATGACGGTCCAGGAATGGGGTATGCCGAGCGCTTCGAGATGGCGGTGGAAGTCCTCGTTGTTGCCGAAAGTCTCGTCCTTGTCGCCGATGACCATGCGCACAAGGGTGCCTTGCGCGATCGTCTTGGCATTGCGCTCCGCGATCGTCCGCGGGCTGGCCGCGAGGAACACCGCCTGCTCGCCACCGAACGCCCGCCTGAGCAGGTCGGCCGCCTGGAGGCGGCTTGCGCGGGGCGTGTTCCTGAGTTCTGGCTGCAGCGGACCAGCCCCGACGATCGAGGCGGCGCGGAAAAGATCCGGGTGCTTGAAGGCCAGGCGCGCGGCACCATAACCGCCCATGCTGAAACCATCGAGCAGGCGCCCTTCCCGCCTGGCGACGGTGCGATATGCGGTGTCGATGTGCGGGAGGAGGTCGCGGATGACCATCGATTCGACCGGGGCGGATCCGTCGGACCAGTCGACATACATGCCCATTTCGAGCCCGTTCACGAAGACAACCAGGCAAGGGGGTGTCTTGCCTTCGCGAATCGCCCGGTCGAAACGCGCCGCCACGGAGGCGACGCCGGACAGCCCGCCGCCGGAACCATGCAACCAATAGACGACAGGGAACCGGCGCGCAGGCTCAGCCTCGTAAGCATCCGGGCGGTAAAGGTGGTAGCTGACGTCGCCCTCGACCGCCGCGCTGCGGAAAACATGGTGGGTGACCCCGGGCGCCTTGACCGCAGGGGTCACCCACTTCCTGGGACTCGCTTCGCCGTTTTCCTTGTCCGCGACGGACTGCCCGCTGGCCGTCAAAGCCAGAAAAGCAGACCCCAGCATGAAAAGGGATGACAAGGATCGGGCAAAGGCTGGGTTCATCGGCCGGAAACATAAAACCGATGCCACGCAATAGTTACACGTCGGGCCTCTCGCCGGTGAAATCCTGCCCTCGACGTCATTTGACCGCATCCGACGGCTCGACCTGTTCACGCGTGCGCACGGCCCGGAGGAGTTCGAAGTAAGCCGAAAAATGAGCCAAAGCCGGAGAAATCCGCTGTTTCGGACATCCCGCTTCAAAGTGGCGGAGAGGATGGGATTCGAACCAACGATACCCTTTTGGGGTATACCCATTTAGCAAACGGGCGCTTTCGGCCACTCAGCCACCTCTCCAGGTCCTTCGTCAATTCGAAGGACAATCAGTAATGGGGAGCCGAGAGGGATGGTCAAGCCAAGGCCTTGTCCGCTTCGGACGACCTGACCTTAAGGGCGGTAAACCCCTTATTAATCCCCCCAGATTCCCTGCTTTGATTCGCGGGTACCTTTCAGGTCAATGAGCGTATGCATCTTCTCTACGTCGATGAAAGCGGCGACACCGGGCGCGAAGGATCACAGACCAGCACGTTCACCCTGTGCGGACTGCTCGTCCATCATGCCGAGTGGCATGAGGCCTTGGCCTCGGTCAAAAGGATGCGCAGGCGCGTACACGACAAGTACGGCTACCCGCCGCACGCTGAACTGCACGCCAGCGAAATGCTCGGACATAGCAAGGAACACCACGGCGTCAAAAGAGGCCAGCGAGTTCAGTCGGTCTTGCATGCGGTCGAAATGGTCCGGAAAGATCAACGGCTGACGCCTCTACGCGTCATCGTCGTGAAACATAACTATCCTCGGGACGTCATCCGGGCGGCTTGGCTCGCGCTACTCCGCGCGGCATCGGGCCACATCGCCTCAAACGAAGGTCACCCCCTCTGCTCGGCTCCCGGACTCGCCGTGATCTGCGACGACCATAGGACGGCGCCTTCCGCCGCATGGCTAGGCGAGATCAACGCCAGCCTTGAACTGAGCAAGTTACTCTTAGACGAACCGTTCGGCCGTGACTCCAAGCAGAGTCCTTTACTACAGCTTAGCGACCTGCTGGCTTACCTCACCAAGCAGACCGTGGAGCCAAATTCGCTCTTCAGACAATCCCATGCCCAGGCCATGCTGAAACGATGTGAGAAACTTTTCTCCGAACGCGGCATAACGATCGTCATCAAAGAAGAAGGGAGCGCTTTCGCGCCCCCCTAAGAGGAATCTCGGCGGGTCTTAGCCGCCTACACACCTGAACACTAAAATGAAGCCTTAAAGCCTCCCCGCAAGTCGAAAGTCATGGCGGAAACATACCAGAAAGGCTGACGTATGGCCTCGAGCGAGCGGCGATCGGGCAGGCTTAGAGACGAAGGACAGCACGTGTGCTGTCCCTGCCTCGAGCTGATCAGCGGGCGATATCGTTCCGGCTCAGCACGGTGATGCCGTGGCTGGACAGGACGGACGCGGCGAGCTCCTGGGCTTCGGTACGCACGACCAGGCCGTAACGGCCGTTGGGTCGGAACAGGAACGGGTACACGTAATGGATGTTGATCTCGGCTGACAGCAGGACTCGGGTGACGTCCTTCAGCTGGGCCTCGGACTGCAGCTCGATCGCGACCACCGGGACGTCGTCGTGCGCGAAACGGTGCGCGTCGAGGACCTGCTCGGCCCGCTCGGGGTAGTCGACCACGATGCGGATGATCGTGGAGTCGGTCGTGTCGACCAGGCAGAGCGCCACGATATGGACGTCGGCGCCCGCCAGGGATTCGACCAGTTCGTTCAGGCGGCCGACCTTGTTCTCGACGAAGATGGAGAACTGCCGGAC
>SXGR01375519.1_pt1 | contig 15701 bp, 9 predicted proteins | sample 3174711 | NCBI WGS metagenome assembly SXGR01 (sample SAMN11356860, study PRJNA531348) | freshwater metagenome | isolation source: freshwater sample F1-60 | place: China: Fuxian Lake, Yuxi | collected 2017-12-25
GGTTATGAAGTTAAAAGCTGCTTAAATAATGGGTATTTGTACTACCCTAATGTAAGAAATCTCAAAAAAAATGCAACATTACTTTTAAAAATTAATCCTCATTTAGGGGGGCGAATAGAAGTTAGAAAAGACAGCCCTTCGGGCTCAATTATAGGTAGTATTGATATACCACTTGAGTCTTCTAAAGATTATTTTATTTATAAATGTCAACTACTAAATACCGAAGGCCTACAAAATTTATATTTAGTTTTTAAAGGAGAAACCAATAAAAACTTATTTAGCATTGACTGGTTAAAGTTTGAATAAATTAATTGCTTACGACAGTTGAAAAACATTGATCAAAGGAATTGAAACTGGAGAGTTGTCTGGGTTCGTTTCCATGATGTCTTTCATATACGCCCACCATTTTTTCATCACAGGATGATGGGGTAATTCATCTAATTTTATTGGGTCTGTAATTTTTAATACCCCAAATAAACTTAAGCTTTCTTCATTTAAGTAAATATGATATTCGCTAATACCGTTTGTTTTAAGCAATGCTACTAGTTCAGGCCAAATTTCATGATGCCTTTTTTGGTACTCTGATTCATACCCCTTCATTAATTTCATTTCAAATGCCAGTTGTTGCATAAATTTATTTATTGAATATAGTAAGTTACTTTCCTTAAGATCAAAGCTTTTATTGGTTTATAAAATTTTGTATGGCATTAGCCACTTTTAAGTAGGATTCCTCCATAGGAATGTGGCCAACATTAGGTAAAATAAACAGCTGACTGTTTTTTATATCCTGTTTGAATAAATAAGCATTGTCAACGGAAATTAATTGGTCCTGTTCCCCCCAAATAATAAGGGTAGGTTGTTGTATTGATTTTATTTCCTTCGGATTTAAAGGTCTTCTACTTTTAAATAAGGATAAAGTGGAACGTCTGTTGCCAGCACTTAATAATAACTCATGGTACCTGGTCACGGTAGCCTCTGTCACAAATGATTTATCATAAAAAACGGTTTCCAAACTTTTTTTAATCAAGGATTTTGGTGTGATGAATAACATTAAATTATTAATGACGGGTAAACTTGCAATTTTGAATCCCAAACTTCCTTTTTCATTTTTTTGCGGATATCCTGTTGCGTCTAATAAAATTAGTTTGTTTACTTTTTCTGGATGCGCTACTGCATATTGCCAAGCGATGCCACCGCCTAGTGAATTTCCAGAAATGGTGCATTTTTTAATTTGTAGCAGATTCAAAAATGAATCCACAAAATTTATATAATAAGGCCCTGCATAATCATTCTCTGGATTAGGCCCAGTTAAACCAAAAGCAGGTAAGTCAAAACGAATAATTCTTTTTTTATTTTTCGGATTGGATGTGATTATTTTCACAACACTATCCCAAGTATTCAACGAGGAGGAAGTGCCATGTATCAAAATTAATGGCGTTGGATCATTGGGATTGCCTTCGTCACGATAATGTACCTGCATGCCCATCATTGGTAAAAATTTGGAGGGACTTTGTGCGTATTTTAGCTTTAATTTTTCAACAGGTATATCCCTTTGCGCATACACAGAAAATAATACTATCATCACCAATAAAAAACTTGATAATATATAAATTAGCGGGCGTATCATTTTTTTCATATTACTTTTTTTCGGGGGCTTTTACTAATTGCGTATCGGTGATTAATTTTTCAATTTGATAATTTCCAAAATCAACTTTTACATTTGGGAATACGCTTTTTAATTTATTTAAGTCATTGGCTGTAATGCTTGTTTGTCCTAGGTATAACTGATTTAGCTTTTTTAGGTTGGTTAGTTTTAATAATCCCGCTAAGGTTATTTTAGTGTTCACTATGTTTAGATACTGCAATTCATTCAAGCTGTTTAATTTGGATAACTGCAAATCAGTAATATTAGTATTATTAATGCTTAATTTGGTTAGGGAAGAGCAATCAGCAATTGCCTCTGTTAGTGCATCCGTAAATTGCATTCCCGGCATTTTGATCCAAACCAAGTTTTCCTTAATTTCTCCTATTAAATCATGAATGGTGTCACTCGTATGTGATAAGGTAATAAAATTGGCATTTAGGTAATTGCTATTTAATGCCACATTTACAATGGTAACTCCTTTATTTTTTAATCCATTAATTGCTTTTTCATCCGCAGGTACAACTTCTTTTTCAGGAATAGATAGTACCTCGATCTTGTTAACTTTATTATTTTGTAATGCCAATAAAATATTTGGTATGGAATTGGTTTGCGGTAACTCCTTTACTTTTTTATCAAAGCTCGCACCGGTATTAATCCACCACTCCAATAAAATTCTTTCTTGGTCTGTGATTTGTGGTTTCCCCTTAGGTGGCATATGTTGTTCATCTACTGGGTCTAAAAGTATGTTTTTATATATAGTGCTGGTCATCGCTTCACCAGCGTGAATGATGATTCCATCCTCACCTCCTTTTAAGATCCACTCTTTTTCGTCTAACCGTAATTTTCCTTTTTGTTTGATTGCCGAGTGACAACCATAACATTTGTCTTTTAATATAGGTTGGATGATATCCTTATATATCAAGGCTTCTTGTGCATTTGTAATAATTGGTTTATAGTCTTTTATAAGGCCACCATCCTCTTTAGATACACCTGTTGTTAAATATCCCGCGCCATGGGTAAGCGTACCACCCAAATGCCCGGTTATTATAATGAGTAACAATAAAAAATAGCTTAGCCACTTTGAATAAACCGTATTATTTTTTTTAATAAAATAATAGCCAGTCAAGGAAAATATCGCAACGCTTATGCCCAACCATTGATGTTTAAAAATTAGGTCTTCATCATAGTCTCCATTATTCGCTAATGCTAATCCGGTTAAGCAGGAAAACACCGCACTTATCGCGCCTAATAAATAAGCAAAGGGTAATGCATTGGTTAGTTGGTCAAATTGTTCCCATTTTGAAAGTAACTGTAATACAATAGCAAATAGTAAAATACCAATCGGTAAGTGAACTAAGACTGGATGAAAATGACCAATAAAATTTATAATTGTTTCCAAGCGATTTTTTTATTTGAGTGTAACTACCTGCTTTTCTAAATAGTTTGCTACTTTATTTATAACGGTTTATTGTAATTTATTAGGCAACAATTTCATTAATCACACGTCCATGTACATCAGTTAATCTAAACGACCTTCCTTGGAATGGGTACACTAATTTTTCGTGATCAAATCCTAATTGATTTAATATGGTTGCTTGCATATCATGCGCTGTTACTTTTCCATTAATGGCACTATATCCAATTTCATCCGTTTCCCCAAAGCTCGTTCCTTGTTTAATGCCACCGCCTGCCATCCAAGTAGTGAAGGCTTCGGTATGATGATCTCTGCCTTTAAAAGGCAAGGTTTTGCCATCTCTATTTTCTTGCATCGGTGTGCGGCCAAATTCACCACCCCATACCACCAATGTTTCATCAAGTAATCCTCTTTGTTTTAAATCAAGCAACAATGCGGTGATTGGTTTATCAATACTGCGACATTTATTTACGAGTCCAATATCTACCGCATTTTTTACATCCGTGCCATGACTATCCCAACCCCAATCAAATAACTGAACAAATCGTACGCCCTTCTCCACTAATTTACGCGCCAATAAAACATTGTTGGCAAAACTCGTGGTACCCGGTTGCGTGCCATACATCTCATGAATATAGGCTGGTTCATCATTAATATTCATGACATCAGGAACTGAAATCTGCATTTTAAATGCCATTTCATATTGCGCCATCCTTGCAATGGTCTCCGGGTCTTTAAATTCATTATAGGTTAATTGATTCGCTTCATTGATCGCATCAATCGATGCTTTGCGCAAGTCTCGATCAATACCAGCAGGGTCTTTTAAAAATAAAACTGGATCTCCTTCACTACGACACTGAACACCTTGATATACGGAAGGTAAAAATCCATTCCCCCAAACACTTTTTCCTGCATCCGGATTATTGCCACCTGAAGTTAATACAACAAAGCCGGGCAGGTTACTATTTTCGCTTCCAAGTCCATAAGTTGCCCATGCACCAATACTTGGTCTACCTAATCGAGCCGATCCTGTATGCATTAATAATTGCGCTGGACCATGATTGAATTGATCTGTTTGCACCGCTTTTAAAAAACTTATTTCATCTGCAACTGTTGCTAAATGAGGAAGATTATCCGAAATCCATGCGCCACTTTGCCCCCTTTGTTTAAATATGGCTTGTGGCCCCAACATTTTAGGAACACCACGTATGAATGCGAATTTTTTTCCTTCTAGTAAACTTTGTGGGCAATCCTGTCCGTCTAATTTTAATAACTCAGGCTTGTAATCAAATAGTTCCAATTGCGAAGGCGCGCCAGCCATATGTAAATAAATGACCGATTTTGCTTTACCAATAAAATGTGGTGCTTGCGCCATAAGTGGATTGCTATTAACAAATTGATCTAAGCGATCCTTGCTACCTAACCAATCACATCCACCCACCATGGAGCCTAAAGCCATCGCCCCGATGCCAGAAAAACATTCTTTAAAAAAATATTTTCTAGTGATTTGATGTGATGTTTGAAAGTTAGCTTCCTGTATAATATTTTTATTGCTTCGCTTACTCATGTCATATTAATTTTTTGTCAAAAATTCATCTGTATTTATGATTGCAGTGGTGACCATCATTAACGCCGCCGAACTTGCGTCCCCATTTTTATCACCAGTAATTTGTTCAATGCGAAAACTGTCTTGTTTGTATTTCGTCAATGCAGTTTGATATAATTTTTCAAATACTTTTTGTTGATCGGGACTAATTGTTTTATTAAATGCCAATTCATAGGCCTTGCTTATTTGTTTGCTTGCGTTTTTCGGAACCATTTTAATAACGCGTTTGGCAAAATGTTGCGCCGCTTCAATGTATACGGAATCATTTAATGAATTAAGTGCTTGTAATGGGGTGTTGGTTCTGATACGGCGCGCCGCGCAAACTTCCCTACTCGTTCCATCAAAACTTAACATTGATGGATATGGTGCTGATCGTTTCCAAAAGGTATATAAGGCGCGCCTATATTGATCTCCATCTGTACTTATGATCCATTTAGCACCGTTATAGGGCGACTTCCAAATACCTTCTGGTTGGTACGGATACACACTAGGGCCATTCATTTTATTACTTAATAATCCACTTACGGTTAATGCCTGATCTCGTATTTGCTCTGCGGATAATCTTACTCTTGGTCCTCTTGCATATAATTTATTATAGGGATCTTTGGTTATGGCATCCTTATTGAATTTTGAATCCTGTTGATAGGTTGCACTCATCACCATTTCCTTGATCATCTTTTTCAAACTCCATTGATGCGTGTTCATTAGTTGCCATGATAAATAATTGAGCAACTCCTCGTGAGTTGGCGGTATGCCCTGTGTTCCAAAATCTTCTAAGGTTTCTGTAATTCCTTGACCAAATAATTGTTCCCATATTCTATTAACAATCGTTCGAGCAGTTAGCGGATTTTTTTTATCTGTCAACCACATCGCCATACCCAATCTGTTTTTAGGTGCTCCTGCAGGCAATCCACCCAAGGAGGCTGGTACATCTGGCACCACCACTTTACCTTTTACTAACCAGTTACCTCTTTCAAATATATGTGTGGTTCGAGACATATTGCTTGGATTATCAAGCATGATAGGTGTTGGCGTGTAATTATTTGAATGTAATAATGTATCAAAATTGTTATAGGCCAATTCACCTTCTGGGGTTCCATTTTTTGGAAATGGATTGTCTAATCTAAACCAATCATATTGTATTCCATTTTCTTCCGGATTATTTATTTGACGATTATTATAAATAAAAACTAAATGATGTTTGCCTAAAGTTGTAGGAATAGTAGTGGTTGCAATTTTCCAATCTCCTTTTGAATTTTCAACGACAATATTTTTTAGCAAGGGCCCTTTCGCTGAATCTAAATGAATTTCCCATTTGCCTCCTGATTTCCATGATTTGTATTTGTAATACAATAAAGTATTACCTGTTAAATCAATATCTTTTATACGGGCTTCTCCCTTATTTCTCAGCAATAACCATTTGGTATCCGCTAATGCACCATTGATAATTTGATCCGCAATCAATGAGTTAATAGCCGTTTGCCCTGTTTTAATAAATCGCATCAAGTCTTTTTCTCGTGAGGGTGCATTTTTATGTAACCAATCTTGCAATTGAAATAATCTTATGCTGTCTGTATTATGAAATTCCTTTAAAAAAGGATATTCTGCATAGGTATCTTCATCTCTTGTATTATTAAATAAGGCTAAAAATTTATAATATTCTTCATGTTTAAAAGGATCGTAAGGATGGCTATGACATTGAACACAAGCGAAAGTGGTGCCCATCAAACTAACCCAAGTTGTATTTACGCGATCAATCACAGCAGCAGTTCTAAACTCTTCATTATCCGTTCCGCCTTCATCATTAGTTAATGTATTGCGATGAAACGCGGTGGCAATGTATTGCGCATCTGTTGGGTTAGGTAACAAATCCCCTGCGAGTTGTTCTGTTAAAAAAATATTGTAAGGTTTGTCAATATTAAATGCATTAATTAACCAATCACGATATCTCCAAATAGTTCTTGAATCATCTTTCTCAAAACCTCTGGTATCCGCGTATCTTGCCATGTCCATCCATAAGCCTGCCCATTTTTCACCATATTGTTGCGTTGCTAATAATTCATTCACTAAAATTTCATAGGCATCCTCATTATTATTTTGAAGATATTTATTTGCAATTACTGCTGGTGCTGGCATTCCGATAATATCAAAACTTACCCGACGAAGTAGTGTTGGTTTATCCGCAATAGCTGCAGGTGTTAAACCTTCGGCTTTTATTTTTTTATAAATAAACGGATCAATATTATTTTTTATCCAGCTTGGTTTACCAAACAAACCAAATGGTCCAATGCCTACTGATGGAATGGGAGTTTCTTCCACTGGAACGTATGCCCAATGATCGCCCCATTTAGCGCCTTGATTAATCCATTTTTTTAGTAAACTAATTTCATCATCATTTAAAGGCGGATGTTTATAAGGCATGCGATCCTCTGGATCGGTTAAATAAAGCCGCTTGATCAATTCACTATTTTCAGCATCCCCTGGTATGATCGCCACTTTCCCAGATTTATTAACTGCAAGCGCTTCTTGTCTAAATAATAAACTGAAGCCACTTTGTCTTTTTACGCCACCGTGACAACTGATACATTTTTTGTTAATCAAGGGTTTTACTTCAGCAGAAAAGTCAACTTGTTTGTTATTGATAAAGTAGCGTATACCTAATAATACGGGCACTAAAAAAAGTAGAATGACTATATAAATTTTAGGGACTCTTTTTAACATCATTTGCGCATCATTTTCAGTATTTAAGATAGGTTATTTTTAAACACAGGCAAAAGGCGGAACTACGAAAGCCTTACTAGTGTTGTCATTGGGTCAATTAGTTGTTAATGAAACTATAAATTTCAAAATTGGGCTCATTTTGAATATAATTTAAAGGTTTGATTATTAACTGTTTAACTTATTTAGTCAATTTTATTAAAATAGCTTAACATTTCTTTATCAATAAAGCTAAAAAAAGGGTAGTAAATTTTATATAGGATAATCGCTTTTTTCTAACCAAACCAAACCAATATGAAAAAAATCTATCAGCAAATCCTTGATTTCCCCCAAATGGTAAATCAAAAGGTATTAAATGCGCAGTTAAACACTGCAGTTGACAAATTCGATTCTCAAGATGGTGTAAGGTGCTACACAAAGTTCATTTACCAAATTTTGTCCCTCATTGTACTTATTACAATGGAAGTAGCTGTAATTAAGGGTGCCATGGCTTATTTTACCGATGCAGCTAGTACTAGCTTAGGTAAAGCAGGTAGCGTTTTAACTACTTTAGTTTTAGTTTATTCTGCTTTTCCCATTGCTCACATTATTAGGTCAAGAGGTGAGAGCTTAGGTGGATCACACAATGGTATTGTAACCTTTATTTTTAAAGATTTTGTTACGACCAATATTAAGATCCTAGGTGAGGTAGCTGCAGTGGGTGCATTTATAGGCGCTACTTGTTTTACATTATCTTTTGTATTTGATACCAACTTATTTACGGTAACAAGTACCAATTCCTTAAGTGCATTAGCTGGCCTTGCAAGTTTGCCAATGGAAGGGTTGACTAATTTGTTTGCTGCTTTAAAATTAGATTACCTCACATCAGTCTTAACTTCATTTAGCAGCTTTAATATGGCGGGTACACAAACTTTTACTGGTGATATGTTATGGAATGCAAATGACTTATTATTAGTTGCAGGTGCATTTATTAATGTAGCCGTAGGTTTAGCATTTTTATATGTTAACCTTGCGATATATCACTTTTTATACACGATTGTATCCAATTTTATCAAATGGATTCAAAGCCCGTCTATTCCAATTTCAATGAAAAGCAAATAGCAGGACAATATGAATTAATTCATTCGTATTAATAGGGAAACCCCGCCTCGAGCAATCGACGCGGGGTTTTTTGATGCACTATTTTTTGAGAATAAAACATTATTTTCATGGACCTAATCCGGCAGCTTAAACCCGGGCATAATTAAAAATTATTTCATGAAAAAAATTTGTTTACTCTTACTTGTTGCTACTGTATCCAATTTTTTATTTGCACAGCAAACGCAAAAGCCACCATTACATGGTAAAAATTGGATGGCGATTACAGGTAAGCCTTTAGCTGCAACTGCAGGTTCCATTGTTTTTGAAAGAGGCGGTAATGCCGTAGATGCCGCATGTGCAATGCTAGCAGCGACATGTACCATGTGGGATGTATTAAGCTGGGGAGGTGAAACACAAGCTTTAATATATAATCCAAAAACAAAACAAGTACTTGCCATTAATGCAATGGGGGTTGCGCCAACAGGGGCTACACCAGATTTTTTTAAAAGTAAAGGATATGGATTTCCACCAGAATATGGCCCACTAGCTGCAACCACACCAGGAACCCCAGGTGGTATTTGTTATATGTTATCGAATTATGGAACGATGAGTTTAAAAGAAGTTTTAGCACCTGCTATGCAATTGGCTGCTGGATATCCGATTGATGCACAAACTGCCAATAGTATTGAAAGAGGAAAAGATAAAATAAAACAATGGCCTTATAGCACTAAAGTTTTATTGACCCACCCTGGTCAAAAGAGAGAAGCGCCAGAAGCGGGTGAAATTTTTGTACAGAAAGATTTATTAGCCACACTACAAAAAATGGTAGACGCAGAACAAAATGCATTAAAAAAAGGTAAAACAAGAAAAGAAGCAATTCAAGCCGCCTACGATCGTTTTTATAAAGGTGATATTGCAGATGAATTTGTACGCGGTGTAAAAGAGCAAGGTGGTTTAATTACGAAACAGGATTTAGCAAATTGGAAACCCATTGAAGAGGCACCTACGCATATTAATTATAAGGGCATCGAAGTTTACAAATTACAACAATGGACACAAGGCCCTGCTTTATTGCAAGCATTAAATATTTTAGAAAATTTTGATTTAAAATCAATGGGATATAATTCAACAAAATATATTCATACTGTTTATCAAGTAATGAATTTAAGTTTTGCCGATCGTGATTTTTATTATGGGGATCCAAAATTTTCGACACAACAACCAATGACAGGTTTGTTAAGTAAAGCATATGCAAAGCAAAGAGCAGGGGAAATTAATGCACTGCAAAATAATGCCAACACTGCTCCTGGCGACCCTTATCCATTTGAGGGCAAACAAAATCCATTTTTAAATTTATTAAAACAGCGTGCAATAGCTACAGGCACTGACACTACTAAATCAAATAGCAGTGCGATACCTGTGCATGATGCTGTCGTAATGCAGCAAGTATTGAATCCAAAAATAGATCCCGAATATATGGATCGTTTATGGCGTGGCACCACTTCGGTAGAAGCCGCCGATAAAGAAGGCTGGGTTGTTTCCATTACACCTAGTGGAGGATGGCTACCAGCAGTAATCGCAGGAAATACTGGTGTGGGGATGAGTCAGCGTATGCAAAGTTTTGTTTTAGATTCAATCATTAATCCTTTCAATGTAGTGGCACCAGGAAAAAGACCAAGGGTTACCTTAACACCGAGTTTGGCGATGAAGGACGGGAAACCTTTTTTAGCATTTGCAGTACAAGGCGGCGATACGCAGGATCAAAATTTATTACAGTTTTTTTTAAACATGGTTGAATTTGGGATGACAGTGCAACAAGCTACAGAAGCTGCTAATATTAATTCAAATCAATTGTGGTTATCGCTTGGTGGTTCCACAATGGCTGATCGAAAACCAAAGCCAGGCAATTTATTATTAAGCAAAACGGTTTCTGAATTAATTAAAAAAGATTTAAGGGGAATGGGATATAGTATCAGTGTTGGTGATCGAACAAGTGGCCCCATCAATGCTATCTATTTTGATTGGAAGCATGGAAGTTTGTGGGGCGGTAGTTCTAATAACGGCGAAGACTATGGAATTGGTTGGTAATATGATAAAGCCAACATTCCATGATCAATTTAAAATTTTATATTTAAATATTTTACTCATCAATAATGCAGCTAACACCTAAATTCAATCCAATTTACATTGCCATAACTATTTGTTGTTTGTTATTCTGTAGCCAATCAAAAGCGAATATGCAAGCGATTGAGGATAGCACTACTATAAAATCATATTCGGTCAATTATACAACGCGCCCTTTAAACATTGATGGTAAACTCAATGATCAAGCATGGAAAAAAGCAGCTTGGACCGATTTGTTTGTTGATATTGAGGGAGATATAAAACCGAAGCCTTTATTTGATACCCGAATTAAAATGTTATGGGATAGTCAGTATTTATATATCGCTGCAAATTTAAAGGAGCCTCATTTATGGGCAACTTTGTTAAACCATGACGATATCATTTTTAGAGACCATGATTTTGAAGTGTTTATTGATCCCAATAATGATGAAAATCAATATTTCGAAATTGAGATTAACGCTTTAGGGACTGTGATGGATTTATTTATGTTTAAAACCTACAAGTTAGGTGGGCCAATGGTTATGGGCTGGAATAGTGATGGAATGAAATCGGCTATTCAAATAAAAGGAACGCTAAACGATAATCGAGATATAGATAAAGGATGGACGATTGAGATGGCTATCCCCTATTCCTGCTTAAAAAAACCAGGCAGAAATTACTTACCTAATCTAGATAAACCATGGCGTATTAATTTTTCGAGAGTAGAATGGATCATGCAAGATGAAGGAATTAGCTATGTAAAAAAATTGAACACGAATGGTAAGCCCATCCCTGAATTCAATTGGGTTTGGTCGCCCATTGGTGTTATTAATATGCATGTTCCAAATCGTTGGGGTTATTTGTATTTTAAAAAATAGCATACACCGGCTTTTTATTGATCCTCATATTTCATTCCTATATTTAACTAATTATAGAAACAACTTTCTTTATTAAATTTCAAACATGAAAAACTTTTCTGCCCTATTTTTATTTTTTGTTTCTTCATTTGGGTTTGCGCAATCTGGCAAACTAGCGCAACCAAAAAGTAGTAATGTGGATTGGTTGGTAAGTCCATTCGAACAAAAAGCAACCATTACCAATCAAGGGCAACATATTGTATTGAATAACGGATTGGTAAAAAGGGCTTTTGTTATTGCACCCAATGTGGCTTGCTTTGATTATACGAATTTAACCAATGGGCAACAATTAATTCGCAGTATTGAACCAGAAGCAAAAGTGGTGATTGATCAAATCACCTATAAAGTTGGTGGATTATCAGGACAAAAAGAAAAAGCTTATTTACAAATGGATGCCATAAAAAATTTACAAAAAGCAGATTCCGATTTTGTTTTTTCTAAATATACAATTGGTAAAATTGAACCCTTTATTAATTGGAAGCCCACCACCTGGCTTGGAAACGCAAAACAGCCAACAGGTGCTCGAATTGAATTTGAATATCTTTCTTCGATTGCTACACTTAAAAATATTATTATTAAAGTGCATTATGAAATATATGATGGCATTCCCTTAATAACAAAATGGGTTTCTATTCAAAACAATTCAAATAAGTCAATAAAAATTAATCGCGTTGTCAATGAAGTACTTGGATTGGTAGAAGAAGAAAGTGCAGTGGTGGGTAAGCCCGAGGAAATGAAAAAGCAGCATGGCATTTATGTTGAAACAAATTATGCATTTAACAATGCAATGCGTTATGATATCAGTGATCAAACCACCCATTGGAAAGTTGACTTAGCCTATACTTCGCAAGTAAATTATAATTACGAAACTCCTTGTTTATTAGAAGTATATCCTGAAAAAGCGCCTGGCATTGATTTAGCGCCCAATGAATGTTTTAAATCGGTTCGAACGAATGAACTATTGATGGATAACTATGATCGTCAAAGAAGGGGCTTAATGATTAAAAAAATGTATCGCACCTTAGCACCATGGACAACACAAAATCCAATTTTTATGCATTTGGTCAGTAAGAATGACCATGAAGTTAAAAATGCAATTGATCAATGTGTTGCTACAGGATATGAGGCTGTTATTTTAAGTTTTGGGAGTCATTTGAATATGGAAGACAGTTCAATGGCAAATATTAAAAAATGGAAGACATTAACCGATTATGCACACCAATATAAAATTTTATTAGGAGGGTATTCCTTATTTAGTAGCCGACGAATCAGTGATGCTGATGATGTAGTGGATATTAAGACAGGCAAACCCGGAGGTGCATTTTTTGGTAATGCACCATGTTTCGGAAGTAATTGGGGATTAGCATATCGTGATAAAATAAAATATTTTTTCAAATCAACCGGTTTTGATATTTGGGAAAATGACGGTCCTTATCCTGGCGATGTATGTGCGTCAACCACGCATCCTGGCCATAAAGGATATGATGATTCACAATGGAGACAAATGGAAATCCAAAAGGAATTATATCATTGGTTAAATGAATCAGGGGTTTATATTAATGCACCTGATTGGTATTTTTTAGATGGCACACATAAAATTGCCTTGGGTTATAGAGAGGTAAATTTTTCTTTATCGCGAGAACAACAAAAATTATTAAATCGTCAAAATATTCATGATGGTACTTTAGAAAAAATACCCTCTATGGCTTGGGGCTTTGTACCATTGACCAAGTATCAAGGTGGTAATGATGACGCTATATTAGAACCGTTAAGCGAACATTTAAAGGACTATGAGCAATTGATGATGCAATATTATGGCGCAGGGGTGCAGGCTTGTTACAGAGGCCCGCGCTTGTATGATACTGAATCAACTAGGCTAGTCGTTGCTAAAACAATTGATTGGTATAAAAAATATAGAAATATTTTAAATACGGATATTGTTCAGTTAAGACGTGCAGATGGGCGTGATTGGGACGGTTGGATGCATGTAAGTCCTTTTACGGGACAAAAAGGGTTTATGATGCTATTTAATCCAACAAAGGAAGTGATGACTAAAACAATTAAGCTGCCGCTTTATTACACGGGCCTAACGCAAAAAGTGAAAATCACAGATCCAAATGGACTCAGTAATCAATATAACTTAAGTCGTGATTACAGCATTGATTTTACTTTTACCATCCCACCTGATACCTATAAATGGTTTGTGATAGAATAAAAAAACGCCCCGATTATTCGGGGCGTTTTTTTGGCCGTATTTTAAACTGATTTAGTTTAAGAATAACTCATCAATAAATATCCAGGCGGTGGTTCCTTTACCAGGATGCCATACGGGTAATTTTTTTATATTTAAAACTGTAAATCTATAATGCTTGTAGGAAGTGTTGTTTGGGAAATCAACTGTGAATGTTTTAATATCCTTCATCACATCTTTTTGCGTTAACTCATTAGGGAATTTGGCTTCCGTTATTTTTGCAAATCGAACACCATCATTACTTCCTTCCACCGAAATGGAAACGATTGGGAAAACGTAGGAGCCTACATCAATCAAGCTATTTAAAAAAGCTTGATGTAAAACACGCGGTTGATTAAAATTAACCATGAACTTCATGGTAGTATCCTTATAACCCAACCATTTTTTATTTTTAAAATTAGATCCGCCTAGTTCAAGGTCCACCAATGTTTTAGCACCATCACCCAAATACTTTTGATCTGGTGATGAAATCAAGTAAATTGAATCAGGGCGAATTTCTGACTTATAAAAATTGCGCTGAATAATATCACTACTAATCCATCCTGGCTTAAATACTTTAATTTTTAAATTGGCATTTCGCGTAAGGCGTAAGGTGTTTTTATAAATAGGACTCGTTAAACTATCTGGATCAACGCCATTTAAGGTATAACGAATTGTAACGCCATTAAGCGGATGCTTCATTCTTACATCTAAAAACTTTGTAATAATAGAAGAGTCTTGGTCAATGATAGGTGGATTTATTTGTATCACTTCGGATTCCATGTTATCCCCAATAGTAAATTTAGTTTTTGGATAACGTGCAACTATCTTTTCTAACTGTGTTTTACCAATGACGCTTGACCAAATATTTATATTTGCAATAGTACTTCCCTTTAAAAAATTGGTTAATTCACTTTCGGTAAATTTTAAACCGCAAATAGATAGCAACTTTAATTTTTTCAATTGTTTTAGTGGTTCTATTGTTTTTAAATCGAGATTTGTATAGTTTAAATTAACAACTTCAACATTATTAAATTGACTGATGATGCTCACATCCTCATTGGTTAATGGCATACCCTGCATATTTAAACGTAACACTTGATCTTGTAATTTTTCTAATTTTTTTAATATATCTCTACTGTAAAAAGTACCTTGAAAAAAGTTAACATCAATCGCATCACTACCATGGTATAAGTAATTTACGGTGCAATAATTTGAATTGTATTCTGCTAAATCTGGTATACCAGTTTTTACTTCCACCTTTGTATTATCTACTGGTATATATTTATTAGCCAATAAAAACAAAGTATCTGTTTTGGCTAATTCATTCATTTTTGTCTTAAAGTCACCCCCCGCTTTAATCCATCTACTTAAAATAGCCACTTCCTCGGTAGTTAATTGCACTTTACCATCTGGCGGCATATGTTTTTTGTGCGTGATATCTAAATGAATTCTTTCAAACATCATAGCTTCCTTATCCTTATCAGCAGTAAGAATACTTCCATTTTTTCCACCTTTCAAAATATTTTCAGGCGTATTTAATAATAATTCTCCTTTTACTTTATTTGCACCATGACAGCCCACACATTTTTGTAGTAATATAGGCGCCACCGCTCTTGCATATAAGGTTGCATTAGAATCACTCACCACCTTGATCATTTGTGTATTTTCGGCAGCTTCCTTTTGAGGAAAACTAATTACACTTGCGCCATGGGTAAGTTGTGCCCCTTTATGTGTGAAAATAATGATCACTAATAAGTAAACCATCGCAAATTCAACACGTAAAATATAGTTACTTTTAAACCGCTGATTGTATTGTTGCAAGTAAATTAAAGCCCAACCGATCATCGCTATAGCAATTCCACCCCATTGATGCACAAAAATTAATGCATCATCATAACCATCTTGTTTGGATAAAAAAATACCTAAGATGGCTACGACACTTGCTAAAAATGCATTGCCTACTAAAATCGGATGTAGTGTATTAC
>SXGR01623211.1_pt1 | contig 15695 bp, 16 predicted proteins | sample 3174711 | NCBI WGS metagenome assembly SXGR01 (sample SAMN11356860, study PRJNA531348) | freshwater metagenome | isolation source: freshwater sample F1-60 | place: China: Fuxian Lake, Yuxi | collected 2017-12-25
AATGCTGGTGCATTATCTACAACTGGTGCTCATAATATCGCTATTGGGTTATCAGCAATGTCTGGTGGAATTACGACTGGTGGTTCAAATATATGTATTGGGGTAAGCACAGGAACTGCACTCACGAGCTCAGTAAATAATATATTTATTGGAGCTGGAACTGGTATTGGGACGACAACTGGAGCTTACAATACGGCCATAGGATATAATGCTCTACGTGCAGCATCAGCGGGCGAAAATCATTGTCTTGGGACATATGCTGGTTCAAATACTACAGGCGCCAATAATACATTTATGGGAAATAGTGCTGGTGCAGCCAATACAAGCGCTTCCAGTAATGTATATTATGGCACTCAAGCTGGTTCAAACGCGACAACTGGAAGTTGGAATACTGCGATCGGACCAAAGGCTATGGGAACTGGAATTACTACAGGAAATTATAATGTTTGCGTTGGATATTTAAGTGGTGATGCACTCACAAGTGGAACAGATAATGTTTTCTCTGGACGTAGTGCTGGCGCTGCTTCGACTACTGGTGCATGTAATATAGCAATCGGGGCAACGGCTATGTCGGCTGGAATAACTACTGGAACTGATAATATTTGCATTGGTAGAACTACTGGGAATGCATTAACGAGTGCTAATGCTAACTTCTTTGTAGGCGTAGGAGCTGGTTCCAGTGTTACCACTGGCACTAGTAATATTATTATTGGAACTGGTGCTGGTGCGACTGGATTAGTTAATTGCGTTGGAATTGGTTGGGGAGCAACTCCGACAAGCTACACAGTATGTGTTGGACATGCAACAGATTCTACGAGTAATGGTGTGGCAATAGGATATACGGCTAAGGCAGCTGGTGATACAATTGCCATTGGGTTTGGTGCAGGAACTGGAACATTAACGACAACTGCATGCCTTATTGGGCAATATGCAGGTGGAAGTTGTAGTGGAGCTTGTAATGTTATGATTGGATACTTTGCAGGATATGAGACATCCACAACTACTAAGGCATCAAATATATTTATTGGTTATGGTGCTGGACGAGAACAGGGCACTATGTCGAACAAACTAATTATTGCTAACTCAGCCACCGCTGCAGATAATCTTATCTCTGGGACATTCTCGGGAACCTTAAACTCCCGAGACGTAACCCTTAATTCAGTATGTCAAGTATTGGCAACGACCAATTCAACGTCATCAACTACTGGAGCCCTCAAGGTAAGTGGTGGTGCAGGTGTGGCCAGCAACGCTTGGGTAGGTGGGTCAGTAGTTAGTGATACTGGGCTTAAAGTTAAAGGTGTCGGAACTGCTTATTATAATGAACTCTTAGGTCATACCTCACTTGCGGCCGATGTCTCACATACACTCCCAGTAGCAAGACCAGCTGGTGCAGGATATTATTTACGTTGTGGGACCGATGGTGTAATGTATTGGTCTGCAACTTAAAAATCTTGCGGATTTTAATTATAATTTTATTTTTTATAAAGATTAGAAATATATTTAAATATAAATGATTCCAATAGATATTCAAAAAAAAGTTTATTGGTATTGTTATCATGGAGATTTAGATAAAATTAGACAAATTATAAAAAATGATGATCTTATCGATTATATTAAGACTCAAAATAAAAGTTTAGTAACGAGGATTTTTATGAGTAATAATATTGAATTTATTAAGCTTTTACTTGATAATAATATAAAATTTACAATAACCACATTCTTTGAAGTTTTACGTGATAGTAATATTACTATAGAAGCTATAGAATTATTATTATTAAAATTTGATCTTAAAAATGATATTCATAATCATATACTATTAATTATAGCACAATACTGCTGTTTAGAAGATATTATTTATTTAACTAAAAAATATTATAATAATTTTCTTACTGAACTCACTGATATTAATAATATTAATTATAACAAAAAATATATTATAGATTTATTAGGATCTCTATGTGAAAGTAAAGATCTGGATATTATTAAATATATAATAGAAGAATATAATATAGGATTATTAGATAGTGATATATTTGATGAACCCATTAAAATAGCTTATTTTAATGATGATATAGATATTATTAAATATTTAATGAGTAAAGGTGGAGATTTAATATGTTTATTCGATACTTATGACCAAGAAGATCCTTATATTTTAATGAATTCTGAAGAATATCAAAAAATAATTATATCTTTATTAAATATAAATGATCTTATAAATTACTCAGGTTATCGTCTTGTAAGAAAGAGATATAAAGAAATATATCCTTCAATAAAACAAGTAATTATTAAATTACCTCTTCCTGAAGATATTAATTTAAAGATTCTAAGTAAGTTTTGGAATCCAATATAAAAAATATTATATTTCTATAATATTTAAATTTAATTATAATTTAATCGATTTCTCGATTAAATCGCTTATACTCCAAGCTCTCTCATTTGCTTAACGATTTTCTCAATTAACTGTAGCGAATCTTGATAATCGGATGGAATCCTCTCATGTTTTTTCTCTGCTTCACACTTCAAACTGTAGTAAATTTCGACAGTATCTGTGATACCCATTTTGAGGAAACTCAACATCCTCTTATGTTGTGATATAAAGGAGTGCTGTTTAACGGTAGCATTGGTACTCTCATAGTATTTGATATGTCCTACTGGGCGAGTCTTTAAGAAACAAGGACAATTCTCATATGCACAAACAACTTGAGAACGATACTTACCGCCTATCGGTTTTCTGGAAACGGCTACTGGAAATCCAATCATTCCAACACCATCCCAAGCTTCACCGACTTCAATTTTCCAATCATAATCATTTGGCATGCTCTTGGAAATTTCACCAAGAGTCTTTGGAGTGAAGATTGTCGGCAATCCTTCGTGACAATGAGCATATTGCTTCTCCATAAGACTAGTCAAACGTTTGATTTCATTGTCAATTGCAGTTTGGATTTTTTCCCTATCCCTCGTGGATTTGAAATCTTCCGCCTTTGCAGAAACTGCGGCTTTGTAGCATCCTTTAAGAGAATTGCCAATTCCCCATCTCATAAAATACTCAAGGATTTCCTCGAGTCTTATATCACCAGCAGACGCCACATTGTAGAATTTCATAATCTCTTCATACAACAAATCTGACGATACGATAGTGTGGTTCTTCTTAATATACTGCTTTAATGTTGATGGAGTATATTGAATCAAGTCGTCAGTCAGCTCTTTGAACTCAACTTGATAATTCTTTACCGACACGTCTCCCTTTGTAGTCCTCAAGAAGAAGTTCAATAAAGTAGAATCTCCTAGTGTTTTCATGTCGATCGATACTTCTGGTTTAAACTTCTTGAGGTATTCAACTCCCACAATAATTTGAACCAATGATGGACACTTCTCATCGATACACTCACCTGGTTTGTTGATTACTTTCCAAAGGAAAGTCTTCCACCATTGCGGGCTAATCATATGGATGATATCCAAGATCAAAGTCATCTTACCGATACTATACTCCGATTTTGGAAGTCGCCACATCTGCATAAATGCGTTCATGAGCATCGCCAAGTAGATATCCGCATGAGGCAACGATGTTATATTTCCAGTCATCACCACTTGCAATAAGAACTTGAATGCAGTGGAATTCAAGATATCGACCAAAGCCGAGTTGCAAATCAATGGTAAGAACCCATCAATTTTAACAACTTCGGTTTCTTCCTCGTCATGTTTAATTGGAATGAGTAAAACACAACCATTTTCAATTGTTGGCGTGAAAGCCGCAATTTGCGTTTTCCCATCAACAATCTTAAATAGGAACATATATGGATTCATGAGTTCCCCAGCTAACTTCCCCAAACTCGAAGTCGGACAGCCATTGAAAATAGTCATTAAGGTTATGACTAACTCTTCCACTGACTCGACAAGACCCAATGCTTCAACAATCTGCTGCATATCTTCTACGAGGGTCCCAGTAAGAGAAGCCAAAGTAATCCCACACCTATCAGACAATGCTGATATTTCTGGAAAAAGACATTCAACGGATTGATCTCGATTTTCAATTCTCTTGAGAACATCACTATCTCCGAGTTCTACCAAGTTCGCGGCACATTGCTTAATAAGCAATACTGCTGCCTTCTTGATGGCTTCAATAAGTTCAATCGCCATCTTGACAGCAATCTCATCTGTAATAATTCCAAAGCGTTTTGTCGCCTTTAGAGCGTACTTTGAGAGACCGCCATCTTGAAGAATATCAGCAAGTTGCATACTTGTCTTTGATTTGATTTTCTCTTCAAGAATCAAACTTTGTAATGAGTTCTTCATCTCCTTCAATTTTTCACCAATCTTTACTTTGGTTTTCATCAATTGAGTGATCAATTTCGCATACCGATTTCCGCTTTCCATTACTGGAATTGTCGCAAGTTTGTCATTCAAATGCGTGATCGTCATTTCCACAAATTTTTCAATTTGTGGAAATATTTCCTTTGCCTTGGGAAGATTGACTTTGCCCTTGTTGATCAGACACTTTCCAAAGTATTCTAATATCTTTAACGCAAGTGTCGGATTTAACTCGACTTTCACTACATCGACTTGAGCACCAACAATCTGTATCCGATGGTCGGATATCGGAAATGCTCCAAACGTATAGTGAAAACATTCCCTCCAGTCGTCGCCCAGAAAAGTTTGTATTTTCCCGCAAAGTGTGGTTGAACTCTTCATGGTAAATGGTTCTTTAAGGGCATTCTTTTCGCTGTCGTACACATGGATGAAAAACGACGTCTCTGAAAATACATCAACCATTTTCGAGGTCAATCGTGAGTCGAATCCATTGATTACCACCATGTTGATGGTGGTAAATCGTCCCTTAAACATATCAAGGAAGACTGGATATACATCCCATGAGTCTACTATCCAATGTGTAAAGTGAGCCTTAGATAACCCATCTGCGGCTGGCTTATACTTCTTCAAAGTATCGAGATAATAAGAATCTATGTCTAGACCATCGGTGATGAATAGGAAATCTGCACCAGTCGTATTCCCCATGATCTCGTGAAGCTTTGAGAGTCCGTACATGATATACGTCCCTCCGCCACATCTGATTTTCTCATAATCAGAAAGTGGCCAAATTTCCACCTTATCTGAAAACAATACCAAGGTACAATTCCTATCATTGTATCCGAGGGATATCAGCTTCTTGAACACAGAACTCAAATCTGTCCCAGTCATTGATCCAGAAACATCGCAAAGAATGTACAAGTGAGGACGGTTACCATTGCTGGTAGCATCGCCATGTTGAGAGTTACCATTACTGGTAGCATCGCCATGTTGAGAGTTACCATTACTGGTAACGACTGATGTTACAATGAAGTGGGTTTGCGGGTTATCGCAAATGCACCCCTCCAATCGGTGACATCCTTCACAGAATGAAACACCGTACACAACAGGAGAAATAGTCTTTACACTCAACATTTCGCAAAATCCTCACAATTAAACACAAGGATAATAATCAAAAAATAATTCAATTTATACTGCAGTTGAAAATACAACTTGCAGTATATATTATAATTTTATGTATTTATTAATATATTAACAATTCGAACACAATATTCGGCAAACGTATGTCCATATATAGTATAATCATCAAAATGATTTTTAAATTCATCATATAACCAATATCTTGGCAGTCCAGCAATCGCCTTCTTAAGCCATACCACAAATTCAATTGGAATTGAAAATATTCGACAATCCTCACATAAACAATCAAACCCATGGTCGTATTTATAATCAGATGTTAATATACATTCTATAATATTCGCACAAATTATTTTATTTTCGCTCAAAAATCTGTCCTGAATAATATAAAATTTATTTAAAATACATTGATTACAAATATCATGACAACAAGTATCAATGATGACATCCATATACATATTCTTATTATTTTTTACATAATATGAAGTATATGACCAATTATTAAAAGTATCGTCTGTCAAAGATTCTCCCGACGTTTTAACGATTAATCTATAATTTGGATATAATATAAAATCATCAATAACAATCTTTTCTATATTAAATCCACGTACAGTTTTTATCTCGTCTTCAGACTTGGACGCTGACACAGATGATAATTTTGTATCCAGAGTCTCGTTGATTTTTTGATGTTTTTCACTTGAATCATTATCTACAAATTCTGAAATTCTTTTAGATTTCTTAGACTTGGATTTCCTAGATTTTTTAATCTTAGTATCTCCCTTAGGCTTAAAGTCTATATCTGTAACAATGTTATAAATCCCATATTTAGCTATATTTATAAAATCATTTTTAACCTTATCATCTGTTTTATATAATTTAAAATAAGTCTCAAATAATTCATTAAATTCAGCATAAATAATATCAATATTTTTAATATATTTATGTTGAATATCAATGGCGTGAAATATATTAAATGAAATTACTTGATAATCAATTACTGCAAGTAATATACTTAATATTCCATACCAATATCTTAAGCCAAAAAGTTCAGCATGTTCTGGAATATACGGATTTGATTTTTTAAGCTCTTTTATAGAAGGCATATTTTTAACGCAATTTATAACAGTTCTACTGATTATATTAGTAAATTTTGAAATCAATGTCAAAAATGTATTCATAAAAATATCTTTAAGAGGAGCTAAAATATTAAGAATGGAGTCCCTATCTGAAATGTCCCAACCCTCGAAAAAGTTAGGTCTTCTATTATTATAATATCTCATTAATAAATCAACTACCATTATAATATGTAATATATCAAACCTAAGTTTTAGAAATAAATAATCATCTTCATAATAACAAGGATGAACATAATCCAATATTTTAATAAAATCGTTAGGTTTATAAATAATCAGTCGATTAAGTGGTTGAATCTCTGATATATTTTTAATAATATTAATTATATCTTCACATATATTTATTCTATATCGCTCACAATATTCTTTATCGCTCGCTGTCATAATATCACGACATTTTTTAATTTTAGACTTATCAATTTTATATGCAGTATTTAATAAATCTCTTTTAAATTTTGCTAAATCATTAGCATATGCACGCTTTATTCTTGCCAAATTTCTGGCATCTCTTTCTATAAATTTACGCTTAACAATATTTGCAAATTCTGCAGTGGAAAAATATCTTATATTTGATGTCTCTGACATAGTCGTCTCTGACATCGTCGTCTCTGACATCGTCGTCTTCGTTCTGATTATAATAGATTGAATAATTCAATTTTTTATAAAAACTTTATAATAGTTTAATATAAATATTGAATAATAATTATCATAAACAGATGTCGAAAATTATTAATCCAGATCAAGTTATTATTCATTTAAGGACTATTCAGAATATATCATTATTAAATGGTGGTTCTTCGATGTATTATATTGGATATCTTTGTCGAAGAAAATATAATGAAAAATCTAAGCAGTCTCATAAAATTATTCATGAAGATCTTATAAATCTTGATAAAACTGATGATGAATTACTTGTTCAAATTAATAATATTTTATTATATAAATATTTGGATAAATCCGACGAAGGTTGTGTTCTTTATATTACCGATAATTCATTAAATGTTGAAAGTGGCATTAATGATTATATGCAACAATGGTTAAATATACAATTAATGAGATTAAAATCAACTGAAGATTCTCAATATCAAAAAATAATTAAAAATCCATTAAAATTATATATGCATTATATTCATAAATCTCATTATAAAATTATATATCAAATTGATATTGATACTATAGATCCAAACGACTTGAGTAAAGTAGTAGAACTCATTGATAAGGTTGAAGTATATTTTATAGTTAAAACTCAAGGCGGTTTTCATATTTTGATAGGTAAACCTAATCATGACGTAAATATAAAACTTCATAATTTAACCAAGGTCATGAAAATGAGTATTCATAATAATAACATGACATCGATTTGTGGTTCAACTCAAAATGGTTATGAAGTTCATGCAATAACTTTAGATGAATTTAAAAAAATATCAATTTCTTGATATATTAAAATATTATAAAGTGCAACTCGCATGCTTATACATTTCTGTATAAAGCAGCATTATTTTCTCCTCTTCGCATTGTTCTCGGCTACACAGGAATCGACGAAAATCTTGGACTCAATTATAAAGTGGTACATTTCTTCGTAGGCCATATATCTGTTAGTATCAGTAAAAACTATTACCATTAATTTTTTGACCTCTTCGACATCACTTGTATCCGTTCTTAATAACTCCTCGTGAAGAAACTCTGGAACCATATCGCGAAACCTGACATGATTATTGGAAACCATCGCCTCCGCAATGTAAGTAATAATCCAATTGAGCTCATTGTTCAATAATTTCTTATTGACACAAACACAGTGTTCCCGTTGGAATTTCTCCAAAGTTGCATCAAGTTGTTCTGTTATGGCGGAGTTCAAAATATAGGTCAAGTCATCAGAATTGGACCATTGTTTTCCGAACGATTCGCCACCTGAAGGAAATGTCTTCATGAAGATATTGACCCATCCTTTGACCAACTCGGTGAGAAACTTGTATTCATTGTGCAAAATTGTAGGAGTATTGACTGGCCCATGTTCCTCAAATAATTGACGCACGAGTTCATACAACTCATCTTCTGTTTCCCACTTCTTCCCCATTATCCAACATCCGTTCAAAAATACCACCATAAACGGAGTCATATAGAACTTCAATGAAATGTCATTCCACTCGTAAGTCATAGTTCGCGAATGACAGCCAAGATTGTATATTTACGAATTATTTAAATCAATTAATTTTATAGTGGAACAACTTATACAAATATCAAGATTATGGCATTTTAAACAATAATATCTATTTGAGCATAACTTTGAACATTTCGTTAAATTTTTATTAACTTGAAGACAAGTATAGCAATAATATTTATCACAATATTCACACTTAAATATAGTCCTATTATAATTACAAGTATAACAATCTAACTTATTACAATTGACGCATCTAACTATATAATTATAATTACAAGTCCCACATACAGAACTAAATTGGTTAATGAACCTTTTAAATAAATTAATGTCCATAGTAGTTGGATCATTTAGCATACTTAATAATTTGTCTTTCAAAATATAATCTATATTCATTCTTATTATTTAATAAAATATTCAATTTTTTATTAAAATTTTATCAAAATTCTAATAAAAAATCGAAATAACATTTCTATTATTTTAAAGATTAAGCGAGTAAATTAGCATTTCTACTAAAGTACAAGTTTTTAATCTGGGCGAAATTAACGTGGGAACTTTCTATCGATTAGTCCAGCAATGCCTCCTACACTGTTAAGCACAGAATGACATACAGCTGTCAGATCATGAACCTTAATCACCTCCTCAGAATAGGACTCCTTGGACGCTGAAATCGCGTTCATGGAGTCTTCATCCAAAAAGCCAACCTTGGTCCCGACTTCCGCAGCCGAAATGCGACCCATGAATCGACTATGATGCTCACGGAAAAACTGGCCCACATCGACCACTCCGTCAAGAATGATATAGTTGTTGTACAAACAATATACCAACCAAACCCATGACGAAAATGTCAATTTTGAACCATTTCCCACATGCCACCATAAGTCCCCATTAATCATGGCCTTCATAATCCTCGGATCAGCCTCACATTCGAGCGTTTCCACTCCCTCAATCACCACACTCGAAACTTCCATTTTCTATGGTTATGCAACGGACCAGTTACGCTCTTCACGTAATAGAAAAATACTAATTCAATTAATTATTTATTTTGATAATAATATTTAAAAAATATAATAAAATTAATTGAATTATTATTTTTCTTATATCCTGCGCAATGTCGGATCAGGTAAGTCTTCAAATCATATTGCATCAATTACGACTCTCTATGGACACTGCGTTGGAGAGATATCGCATTCCAGAGGAATCGTTAAATTTCTTCAACAAATACGTTGTCCCAAGAAAGAGTGAAATCGCACTCATGACTGTCGAGCAGAAAAGGCAATTAAAGGCGAAAGTCTTTGAATGTATTACATGCCTACGGTTTTGCAATTATTCTACTTTGTATAACAACTTCGTCGATGATGAAACCCTTATTCCTCGTCTCGATCGTCTGTATGCGCGACGAGGATTTGAATACGACTGGAGATTTATTCAGTTGTTTGGTGGATTGTACGGTCTGATGAAGGAGTTGCAGGGATTTGAGTAATGTGTATTGATGCTTATACCTAAATAATAATAGAAATGTTATTATTTTTTAACATATTTTTTACCGTTGTGGAACTGTTAAGAAACCATATTTTTATTTCTTCAAATTCTTATAATTTCTTCAATTTTTTCAATTTGATCATGACTTATATGGTCCATTGGACCTTTACCATAATATGATAAAACTGATCTTATGTTTATAAGATCATGTTGAAGATTATTGATTTTGGCAAAATATATAAATTCTCTAACGATTACCTCAGAAGTTATCTTATCTTCCTTATATTTTTTAATAAATTGAAGTAATAATTTATTATTATATCTACTACAGGAGCCATTAAATCTCCTTAAATTTATGAACATTTTAATTAATATATATTTGTATATTTATATATTTTAAATAAAAAAATTTAAATAAAATTTAAATAAAAAATATTACCATTAAATCTTATATAATTTATTAAATTTATAGATTTTATATTATTATGTAATTATAAATTACTTCCGTGGGGCTCCATCTTCACGTGGCTTAAGTGGGACCAAAGACTTGGGCATGACATGCTCACCACAATTCATGCACTTCTGCCAACGATTAGCATATGACCTCCCACTGAACCAATTTTGCTTACACTTTGGACAATCGTATTCTCCAAACATTCTCTGACCATATGGATCTGGACGGAATTCTCGTTTTTCATCTCGAAGTTGAGCATCAACAAGCCCTTCAATAGTATCAGACTTTTTAACTTTAGGTTCAGATTTCGTCTTAGATGCTGATTTTGTAGCAGCTGCTTTAGGCTTTGCTGCCGCTTTAGGCTTTGCTGCTGACTTAGGAGGCATTTGTAGATTTTTTCAAATACTACTATATATCTATATTTTTATTTATTTAAAATAAATAAATAAGTAAAAATCTTAAAAATTCAAATAAAAAATTTCTATAAATTATTAAATATTTTTAATATAACTCATATTTAAAATAACTCATCTTTAAAATATACTCCGATAATACAAATCAATATTCCAGCTAATATTAATATATCTTTATTAGTCATATATTTATAAGAATTAATAAATACCATTAATATACACAATACTAATATTATTAAAATAATTAACCCCATATCAAAATCTAAACCTCCACCAATTCCTCTTCCCATAAATATATTACGAGGATTTCGAACAGTAGATAAAACTTTATTAGAATAATTTCTTGGATCAACATTAGGTCTCATATATCCTTGATTACCCTGAGCTCGTGAATTGATATCCTTGACATATGTATGCGCATCGACTAAACCATTGTCTAATTCAGTTCTGACATCAGCCAATGCTGCTTCACCTTCCATTCTGACATCAGCCAATGCTGCTTCACCTTCCATTCTAACATCAGCCAATGCTGCTTCACCTTCCATTCGAGCTTGATTTACATAATTTTGACCTTGAGTTCGAGCTTGATTCATATAATTTTGTCCTGTATTTTTAAATATATTAGCCCTTTGAGAAGCTGGAGTAATAGCTTTATTTATGAATCCACTTCTACCAACAGATACCCCTTTTCTTAATACTGCGCCCATATTTTTTTATATTATTATAATAATTCTTAATATATATATTTAAAAAAATTATAATAATTTAAATGAATTTATTATGTAACGTAAAAATATTTGGAGAACCGAGGATCGGAATTCATAGTTATAGACTTGGACCTTTTGCACTCGTCGATATAATTTTTACTATTTTAGCAGCTTTATTAATATTATACTTTTTTCAAGATATTGGATTTATTAAAATTTTTATAGGATTATGGATTATCGGTGAAATCTTTCATGGACTTTTTTGTGTAGATACTACATTTTGGCGTTTTATAAAAAATATATAATATATTTTCCAAAATTTAAGTAATATTTTCAAAAATTATAATAAATTCTCAGTATATGAAATTTCATTACTTATAACTTTGATGTCATTTATAATAGTATTAATATAGTCCAAGATGAGTTCAGACTTTTCAAATCCATGAAGTCTGAGCTCATGAAAATTTCCTAGGATAGTAAATTTATCTGATAAATCGAGTTCCAAATCCTCAAACATAAGTATGATTCTAAGGTAATTAAAATTCAATTATTTTTAAATTTTGGACTACATCTAATTATATCAATAATTTCAGTATAACCTCTTTCTATTGCAATATCTAATGCAGTTTCTTCGTTATTATTTTTAGTAAAAATATCCGACCCAGCTTCTATTAATAACCTTACGGTTTCAGGACAATTCATACCAACTGCGTAGTGTAAAACAGTTTCATTATTTTCATCTTGAATATTAACATCGGTTTTAGCTTCGATTAATAATTTTACGATTTTAGAACATCTTTTATCAACTGCACAATGCAAAACAGTTTTTTAGACCATCATTTTGAATATCAACATCGACTTTAGCTTCGATTAATAAATTTACAATTTTAAGACATCCATTATCAACTGCATAATGTAAAGCAGTTTCATTATAATCGTCTTGTATATTAACATCAGCTCCAAATTTAATTAAAGAATTAATAATATTATCATAATTATAAAAAGTTGCAAAATGAAGTGCAGTTTTACCTTCGTGATTTTTAATATTATAATTACAATAGAGGTCAGATCTAAGTATCATATTTACTATTTCATCGAGACCGAGATCGATAGCATGATGTAAAGCAGTATCCCCGTATTTATCTTGAATATTGAGATCAACTTTAGCATCAATTATTTTTTCAATAATATTAATGGTAATTTCATTAATAATAGCAAAATGTAATACTGTTTCTCCAACATCATTTTGCTGATCGATATCAGCACCAGCTTCTATAAGTATATCAAAAATTTTAATATCTTCATCTTTAACCGCATAAAATAAAGCTGTTTTACCATAATAATCTGCAATATTAACATCAGCTCCAGCTTTTATAAGCATATTAACTATTTCAATATCCTTATATCTTACTGCTAAATGTAAAGGAGTTTTTCCATTATTGTCAAGGATATTTAAATCTACTCCAAATCTAATACAGAATCCACTTAGAAAATCAACTAATTTTTTATTGTTCATACGAACAGCAATATGCAATAAGGCTTCTCCGTTCGAGTTTAAAATATTAACATCAGCGCCAGCTTTAATTAACGCTTTGATATTATCAATATTAAATTCAGAATAATTATCGATTTCTTTATGAAATTCTTTAGTTAATATTTCTATAATATATTTATTTTGAGTAGTAGCAAACATAATTTATTATATTATTTAATTCAGTTTTTTATAGTAAAAAATATATTATTTTTATATAAATTATTTAAGTTTTTACCAAAATTCACTGAATTCTCAACGAACTTTAATACTTAAAATTCTTGATAAATTCTTCATTTTCCTTACTCGAGGCATATTGTAATAACTGCTTTTTATTGGCAGTCCAGTCAGTTTTATTGAATTCATTATAAATTTCATATAAATTCTTAATTTTATTAATATTTTCTTCCAAATATTTAACAATATTCTGAGGATTTCTATAGCGTTTAGCAAAAGTTATTATATCTTCATTATATCCATGTGCTACTACTTTAGTAAAACAATTAGCGCCAGCATCTACTAATAATTTGATAATATCAGATCTATTATTAATATCTACATATAATATATTAAATTTCGTAATAGCTAATTGTAAGGGAGTATAATTTTTATCATCCAACACTTCCAAATCAGCTCCAGCTTTAATGAGTTCTTCTACTTTACTAACATTGCCGATATCAATAGCCATATGTAAAGGAGTATTGCCGATTTTATTTTTAACATTGAGGTCAAATTTAGACTTATCCTTTAAACTCAATAATTTTTTAAGATAATCAGAATTTACATATCTACAAGCTAAATGTAAAATCGTATTACCATTATCTTCTCTTTTAACCTTATGACCATTATTATGTGACGATAATGTCTTCAAAATTACTTCAAAATCTGGATTATTTTTATGAATTTCTTTAATTATAACACCATATGGATAATATCCACCATTTACTTGAAAATTACATTCACTTAAATAATAAACATTCATAACTGTTTTTAAATTATACGGACAATTTTTCATATCAGCACCAGCTTTAATAAGTATTTCAGCAAGTTCAATCCTAATCATATTTATAGCTAAATATGTTGGCGTAAATCCTTCATTATCTCGAATTTCAAGATCGGCTCCAGCTTTAATAAGTAATTGCGCAGCAGTTTTATTATTATGTATTGCCGTATTGTGTAAAGCAGTTTTTCCTTTATTATCTTGAATATTAAGATTTGCACCAGCTTTAATAAATTTCATAGTATTCTTAGTCTCTATAGTACATGAATATATTGCAACATGTAAAGGTGTTCCTCCTTCATTATCTTGAATATTAAGATCTGCACCAGCTCCAATAAGGATATTAACATATTCACACAATCTGGTCTCAAGAACCGCTAAATGTAAAGCAGTTCTACCTTTGATATCTTGAATATTAAGATTAGCACCAGCTTTAATAAGTTCCTCAATAATCTCTTTTCTATTAAGATGTACCGCTAAATGTAAAGCAGTTCTACCTTTGATATCTTGAATATTAAGATTAGCACCAGCTTTAATAAGTTCCTCAATAATCTCTTTTCTATTAAGATGTACCGCTAAATATAGGGCAGTTTCACCTTCCTTATCTTGAATATTAACATCAGCTCCAAGATTTATGATTGTTTTAGCTGCTTCCATATTACCACGTAATATCGACATATGTAGAATAGTATGATTACATATGTTAGTTTGAATATTAATATCAGCTCCAGTCCTGATTAATTCTAAACATTTATCAAAATCAATAATGTTATTATCAAGTTCAGCAAGTAATTCTTCATTTTTAGTCTTTAAATCGACATTCTCCTGTAGAGGTAATTTAGAATTATCATTCTTAATATTAAGAATATTATCAACATTATTAACTACTACATAGTCTTCTTTTTCAATTGGAACTTGTTTAGATTCAAATTCACTTGAATATTCTTTCATTAAATTTGGTATAATTTTATCTAATTTTTTATCATTTGAATTCAATCGTCTCGCAAATAAATATAATTTTATCTTATCAGTAAAGTATTTTTTATCAATAGCATTGATAATATTGATAAAATTTATAAGCTCATCATTATCCAAATCATTGAATATAGTTATTAGAGCAACATCACTATCTGATAGTAATAGTTTATTTGCAGATAAATCATTAATAGTATTCAAAATAATAGAAGTTTTATTAATTAAAGTCATTTTCTTACCGAGGTATATTACATAATATTTTTCAATTTTTATATTAAAAATTTAATAAAAATTTAATATTTTTAAGAAATTTAATAAAAAAATATAATAATTTTAAGAAATTTCAGATTAAGATTATTCAACATATTTATTTGTATCAAATTCTAAATCTATATTA